>Ga0180007_10006492_pt1 | contig 11408 bp, 11 predicted proteins | sample MM_PC_MetaG_FD_121122 | JGI IMG/M metagenome (GOLD analysis project Ga0180007, IMG submission 121122) | Groundwater microbial communities from the Aspo Hard Rock Laboratory (HRL) deep subsurface site, Sweden - MM_PC_MetaG | ecosystem: Environmental > Aquatic > Deep subsurface > Groundwater...
ACAATTATATCTTTTGCTTTGATTATTACGCTTCTTAATTGCCAATACGGTTTTAGGACTCATACGCGAAATAAAAGAACTATTTTTGATATCTCTTTATTCAACTTTTATAAGAAAGAGCCTATTTTACTATTGCAGTTTTTATGTTTCACAAAAGGCAAGCGGCTCTTGCGCATTCGGGCTAAAAAGAGAATTTATTTATATCAAGGTGACCTATTACGTTTTGGGAATCTTAAGACAACAATCTATTTATTCTCTAATATCTCTTCGATTGCATAATCTCTGAGATATAATGAAAAGGCAATTAACATATTAGATAAATCAGACCCATGCTGAAAAGCATACTCTTTTATCGGTACAAATTCATCAACAGTCATATCCGCATTATATATTACATCTTTTGCAATTTGCTCAATATCATATTTTGTTTTAGGTTTTTTCTTTTTGATTTCTTTCAACAATATATCTTTGTATTTTTCAAAATAAGAAAAGAAACCACATTCTTCAAGCATTTTCTTTCCAGCATTGGTTAATTGCATAGGACTTGATACTTGAAAATACATATTACTATCTATAATCCCCTTTCCTTGCAAAATAGATATTAATCTTGTTACATTCGTATTAATACTATTTGTTTCTTTTTTTACCGTGCCAATATCATCGTGGATTTTATCAACTTCTTTTCCTACATGATACAATCTCTCCCAGAGCTTTCCTAAAGTAAAAATGAATAGTACCACAGCGCTTATTATTGTCCAGAAAAATCCTGGATACTCACGAAAAAGAGATATTAAATCTTTGAAAAAATTTACCATGATTTACAAATATTAATTAAATTTTTTGAATATATGAATTGTAAGATACGATTACCCTCATCACAAAATAAATTATACCACCGATTTAGTATAATTTACAACAAAGATTTAAGTATTTGTTCCCTGACATTTTCACTGCAACTACTTTTGCAACTCATTGATAAATAACGGATTAAGATATAAAGTATTTACTATGAACTATGAACTCTCAACTACGAACTAAATATGGTGGGCAAGGGAGGATTTGAACCTCCGAAGCGCAAGCGCAACAGATTTACAGTCTGTCCCCTTTGACCACTCGGGAACCTGCCCAACCAATTATATTTTCTACCTTTATCCTAAACTGGAGCCGGCGAGAGGAATCGAACCCCCGACATCCTCATTACAAGTGAGGCGCTCTGCCGTCTGAGCTACGCCGGCAATTTAATAAAACCATCAAAATGTTTTTCGGTTTTTCAGTTTCTTAAAAGCTTTGGGCAAATATTCAATTATATCTGAAGCAATTAGACAATTCTGTGTTTTATCTTTAACCGCGAAATCTGCTGCCACCCCATGAAGGTACACTCCTAGCTTACCCGCGCTAAAACAATCCAGACCCTGTCCAATTAAAGAGGCAATAATGCCCGTAAGGACATCGCCTGAGCCGGCTGTTGCCATTCCAGGATTACCTGTTTCATTTTCAAAGATATTTTTGCCATCAGTCACCAAAGTATTTGGTCCCTTGAGAACAAGAGTTAAATTATATCTGAGAGCGAATTCTTTAACAAGCTTTTTTCTTGATTTCTTTATATTCGCTACATCTACTTTTATTAACCTGGAAAACTCACCTAAGTGAGGAGTTAAAACCAACTGCCCAGTTTTCTTTCTATCCAACCGATTCAAATTATCTGTAAAAGCATTTATCCCGTCAGCATCTAATACTATAGGCCTATCTATTTCTTCTACTATTTTCCATACTAACTCTTTAACTGAAAATTTGGTAGAGGCGCCGCAACCTACGGCAAAAACGTCTATCTTTTCATTAATATTCTCTATCTTTTTAAAAGCCCTTGCTGATAGAAATCCTTTTCTATCCTCATCCAAAGGTAAACTCATCACCTCCGTAAGTTTAGTCTCAAAAATATTGACTAAAGACTCCGGAACCCCTGCTAATACCAATCCAGAACCACTTCGTAACGCCGCATTAGCACACAGGCATACCGCGCCGGTTAAGCCAAGGGAACCGCCAACTACAAAAACATAGCCATAATCTCCCTTATGGGTATCAGTTTTTCTTTTGCGCAACAGCACAGGCAACCGCATATTCTTCTATATGGGTAATGGAAAGAAAGATTGTTATATCTAAAGCCGTCTTTAACTTACAAAACGGCGCTCCATTATCTTTATTGAGAACAACGATATCTTTTAACGCCAAAGGAGACTCTTTAGAAATTGCTTTTATCACCGCTTCTTTCGCGGCAAACCTTGCAGCCAGTCGCTGATAATACATCTTTCCTTTAAAAATAGGGGCTAGCTCTTCCTTATTAAATACTCGATTAAGAAAAGCGTCTCCCCATTTATTAATGGCATTTCTCATCTTCTCTATTTTTATCATATCGACGCCTACACCTACTACCATATCATAACCCTCTACATATAATAGATATAAGTAGTTGGATTATGGTCAAGATGCCGATTTGGAAAATTAGGTCAAGTAATTAGTGTTTTTTACACTTACCCCTTACCCAACTACCATACTGGCTTCCTGACCTCTACCTAACTACTTAACCAAAACATTAATTAATTATTTATTAATCAAAGATACCATTTCTTCAACAGCTGAAATCATACCTATAAAAACAGATCTACTAATAATTGAATGCCCGATATTCAACTCTTCTATTTCTTTTATTTTTACAATCTCTTTGATATTTTCATAATCAAGACCGTGGCCAGCAGCAACAAAAAGTCCGCGGCTTTTAGCAAATTTAACAGCCTCCCTGATTTTCTTTAATTCTTTCTTCATTGATTGATTAGATTCGGCGTCAGAATATCTTCCTGTATTAATTTCAATAATATCAACGCCCATTTTTTTCGCATTCTCAATTTGTTTCTTTGCTGGATCAACAAATAGACTCACCGCGATTCCTTTGTCTGTTAACTTTTTAACCGCTTTTTCTATACGCTTATACCCTTTTATTAAATCAAGCCCCCCCTCAGTAGTTAACTCTCTCCTCTTTTCAGGAACTAACGTTACCTGCTTAGGAACTAAATTTAACGCGATATCTACTATCTCTTTATTTATCGACATCTCTAAATTAAAAGGTATTTTTATCGCTTCCTTAACTAAAGCTATATCTCGATCCTGGATATGCCTTCTATCCTCTCTTAAATGCATGACAATAGAATCACACCCGGCATACTCAGAAATAACCGCCGCGACTACGGGATCAGGATAAATCGTACCTCTAGCCTGTCGCAATGTCGCGACATGATCAACATTAACGCCAAGCTTCATACCTTTACACCCTTAGTGATATCGCCGCTTACATATAGCCAAATAATAATCGTAATAATTAAGGAAATTATCTTTAACCAGAAATTATGGGTGACTATTTTTTTGATATTTATTTTCTTTAAAAACTTCATTGCTCTATCTCCCTACTACAAACTACCAGCGAAACGTACTACGAACTATTTTCACCGCGGTTTACCCATCTGCCCTTTAAGTATAGTTAGTAAATCATTAGGCGTTAAGTTTCTAGATAACTGACCGTTAATAGCTAAACTCACTGACCCATTTTCCTCCGAAACTATAATAACAACAGAATCGGAATGTTCCGATAACCCCACACCAGCACGATGCCTCATTCCTAACGCTCTTTCTATATTAGGATTTTCGCTAAGCGGAAATAAACACGAGGCGGCAAGAACTTTTGTATTATCAAGAATAACACCGCCATCATGCAGCGGCGCGGAAGGAAAAAATATATTCTGCAAGAGTTCCGACGTCAAATCAGCATCTAACCCTATGCCGCTTTCAATATAACTACGAAGCTCCATTTCCCGGCGTATAGCTATTAACGCGCCTATTTTTCTACGCGAAAGAGCCCCAACCGCGGAAACTATTTCCCTTAGAGTTTTTTCTATTTCCTCTTTCTTAGGTTCAATATGAAAAATATGACGTTTTCCTAAACGAATAAGCCCCTCTCTTAACTCCGGCTGAAAAACTATAACAAGAAGAATTAAAAAAATGGCAAAAAACTTAGTAAGCAACCAACTTACCACAAATAAACCTAATTTCTGTGATATAAAAAAAACGATGATAAGGATTATTATCCCTCTCAACAAATAAGCGGCTTTTGTCCCCTTAAGAAAAAGAAATATTCTATAAACAACAATCCAAAGGACTAATACCTCGACAATCGCCTTCCAATTTAAGAAACGGACTAATAACTCCATTAGCTATTCATTATTTGACAGGCAATTTTTACCGCCTGTTTCGTTTTAGATACATCATGAACCCTTAACACATTAACTCCGGAAACTACAGAAACTATGTGAGCGGCAATAGTCCCAACATCACAATCCTTAACATCAACGTTTAACGTTTTACCAATAAAAGATTTCCGTGATATTCCTAAAAAAATAGGCAACCCAAAAATCTTAAACTTATAAAGATCATTAATAATTTTAAAATTATCTTCAACTCTCTTTCCAAACCCAATACCCGGATCAAGAAAAATTCTGTCTCTATCTATGTTTATGCTGTCTGTAAATTCTAATCTTTCTTTAAAAAAACTAACTATATCCGATGATACATCTTTATATTTGGGTTTTATCTGCATTGTCGCCGGCCGCCCTTTCATATGCATCAACACACAACCCAACTTATGCTTCTTTACTAACTCACCCATTAAAGAATCATTTCGAAACGCGCTAATATCGTTAATAATATCCGCTCCGGCGCCAACTCCGGCGCAAGCTACTTTATATTTATATGTATCCAGAGAGATTATTACCTTTTTAAACTCTTTTCGTATCGCGCTTAAAACTGGTATAACCCTACTAATTTCATCTTCGGCTTTTACTGCCTTAGCAAACGGTCGGCTTGACTCTCCGCCTAAATCAAGAATTTCGGCGCCATTCTTTATCATTTCTTCGGCTTTTCTCAATGCTAAATCTTTAACTTTCTTCTTAACTTGTGCCTTGGAACTTGTAACCTGTGACATCACAAGAAGTCCATCACCAGAAAAAGAATCCGGCGTCAGGTTAATAATTCCGCAAATAACGGGATTTTCTATCTTTAAAACTTTATCTCTGGCTTTAAAAATAAACCTTTCTTTATACGCCGCGTCTAAATACTGGGAAATCACACTTGAAATCAGTTTTAATTTAAACGGCTGGTTCCTCAATTTATCACAGAGCTTCTTTAGCTGGGCCACATTGCCAAAAACTAAAACATCTGTTTTAATCTTCTTTATTAATGCGTCTCTATTAATTGCCGCGTCAGTCCCTAACGAAAGAGCGTGCTGTTTTATTATATTTGCTTCCCAAGAAGAAATACCTTCAATTTTAAAAGCGGCATTTATACTTTTAGAAGCAAGAATCTCTATTCCCCCGCTATCAACACCCAAGGAAGATAATATATCTTTAGCCTGTTTTTTGCTCTTTATCTTGAGAGGAATCACTTTCATCTTTAAACCCAATTATCTTTTTTACTTCTTCGGCATCTAATACTTCTTTTTCCAGAAGACAGACCGCGACAAGCTTTACTTTATCGATATTCTCTTCTAAAATTTTCTTCGCGAGAATAAACGCCTCTGTAACAATCCTTTTTATTTCGCTATCTATAACTCTAGCGGTCTGCTCAGAATATCCCTTATTTTCGCCTAGATCCCTACCTAAAAACACGGGACTTTCTTTTTTGCCTAAACTTACATGACCAAGCTTTTCGCTCATACCGAATTCCGCGACCATCTGCCGAGCCATCTTTGTGGCTACCTCTAAATCGTTATGCGCGCCTGTAGTAACCTCACCTAAAATAAGGTCTTCGGTCGCTCTACCACCTAAAAGAACGCATAACCGATCTAAAATTTCAGATTTAGAATGAAGGTACCTATCTTGCGTAGGCAACTGCATAGTATATCCTAAAGCACCCGTCCCTCTGGGAATAATAGTAACCTTATGCAAAGGATCAACATTGGGCAAATAAAGAGATAACAAAGCATGGCCTGTTTCATGATAAGCGATTATCTCTTTTTCTTTCTTAGAAATAACTCTGCTCTTTCGTTGCGGACCGGCAATAACTCTTTCCATTGCTTCCTGCAATTCTTCAAGTTCAACAAAATCTTTAGTCTTTCTCGCCGCTAACAACGCCGCTTCATTACATAAATTCTCTAAATCCGCCCCGGAAAAACCCGGAGTTTGTTTAGCTATTACATTTAAATCTATACTTTCGGCCAACTTAATCTTACGCGTATGCACTTTTAGAATTTCTTCTCTCCCCTTTATATCGGGAGCATCAATAACAACATGCCGGTCAAACCTTCCAGGACGAAGCAACGCGGGATCTAACACATCCGGCCGATTTGTCGCTGCCATTACAATTATACCAAACTCACTGCCAAACCCGTCCATCTCAACAAGAAGCTGATTTAACGTCTGTTCTCTTTCATCATGACCACCCCCAATCCCCGCGAACCGCTGCCGTCCCACAGCATCTATTTCATCAATAAAAATAATACCGCCCTTCCCTAACGTTTTTGACGCTTTTTTTGCTTGCTCAAACAAATCTCTTACCCGTGAAGCGCCCACGCCAACAAACATTTCGACGAAATCAGATCCGCTTATACTAAAAAACGGAACCACAGCCTCTCCCGCGACAGCTTTAGCTAACAAAGTTTTCCCACACCCCGGAGGACCAACCAACAAAACCCCCTTAGGCATCCGTCCGCCTAACCGCTGAAACTTTTTAGGGTCTCTCAAAAACACTATAACCTCTTGCAACTCCTCTTTAGCTTCATCGATACCTGCGACATCGAGAAAAGTAATCTTAGTTGATTTTTCTTTCTCAATAAGTTTTGCCCGTGACCGGCCAAAACTCCAAATCTTTGAACCCATCTGGTTTCCCTTAGAAGACAAATACCAGAAAAAAAGGATAAAAATAAACATCGGACCTAAAGAAAACAGCAAATTTGCCCAAAGCGTCTTAGGCGGTTCTACTTCGAAAGTTTTAACGTTACTTCTTATAAGAGGAATTAAGTCTTTATCTTCTTTAGGAATATAGAGATAAAAACTGTCTTTTCCTTTAAACTGAGTATACTCGGAGCTATATTCCCCATGAACAAGGTTATCGGTTATCTTAACCGCCTTTATGGTAAATTGTTCTAAATTATTCTCTACTAAATAATAAAATTCACTATACCGTATCTTTTCAACTCTACCGACCGCCCCCATATTTAAGATGTTAATAAGCCAGATTATTCCGAAAAAAAGAATAATCCAGAAAAACATCCCCCTGAATAGGGTTATATCAGCAATCTTATTTTTTTTACTTTTTTTACCTTTCGCCATATTGTCCTTATTATGACGCTGGAGTTATTTCACACCAACGCCTAATTTCAACGATTTCCACCAGAGGCGGATCAGCCTCTGGCTGAAAACTCTGATTACACCGACAAAAAGAAACTGCCATTTTTCAATAGTCTCATTATACTTTACTCTCTTATAAAATCAAGGTCTGAATAATAAGCAGTTTTTCCTCTTTTTTAACGAACAAATCAGGTAAATCCACAATACTGCCCCGCGGGCGATTAAACACCAAATCTCTAATCTCAGAAAGATGCCTACCCTCTATTTTGCGCAGATTACCTTTTGCCTCCTCTATAGCCACTCTAATTACATTATTAAATACTGCTTGAGACAGTTTTTTTAACCCTTCTAAATCTAGCCGCACATCTCTTTTATTTTCGCTTCTTTTTAACTCCTGAAACTTATTATATGAAAAAGTATAGATAAAATCGTAATCTAACGAAAGATTACGCGCTAAATTATATACGTTATCCTCAACACAAGGATTTAGTTTCCGTAAAACCGGCATCAGATTTAACCTCAGATTGTTACGGAAAAACTTATCTTCAAAATTACTTTTATCTATACAATAGGCGATTTTCTTTTTTTTAAGCCATTGGAGAACATCTTCTTTATTAACCCCAATTAAAGGTCTGATAATATTTAATCCCCTAAATTTAGAATTCGGAGAAAACCCCCTTAACCCTTTTAATCCTGTACCTCTTATAATCCGCATAAGAATAGTTTCTACTAAATCATCCTTATGATGAGCCAAAGCTATTTTTTTTATTTTGGTTTGACGAAAACACTTTAAAAAAAATTCTAATCTTAAATTACGTGCCGTTTGCTCTAAAGAATCCCCCTTATAAAAAGACTTAACATCTTTCTTGTCACTAATAAACTTTATTTTTAACTTTTTGCAAACATCCTTAACAAAAGATTCTTCCCTATCAGCTTCTTTCCTAAGGCTATGGTTAAAATGTACACACACAAGCTGCAAGGAAGAAGCAGGTCTCTTTGCCGCGAATTCTTCTCTTAAGCCATGAAACAGATAAAGCAAACACATTGAATCCTGCCCTCCAGAAACGCCCAACATGACCTTATCCTTCTTATTAATCAACCCATACTCTTTTATTGTGTTTTTTACAGTATTTTCAATCATCTCACCCTACCTAAAAATCAAAAACCTTGTAGGGGCCAACGGCTGTTGGCCCGGTATAAAACAATATTAAAATAATATTAAAATACCAAATATCGGGCGGCCAGCCAACCGCCCCTACAAAATCCACTCAACATCATTCGCCTTTTTAACATTCCCACATTATACCACATCTGTTATAATAGTTGAGGTCCAAAAAATGAATATTCTCGCAATAAACCCCTGGATATACGACTTCGCCGCCTATGATTTCTGGCTAAAACCCTATGGTTTTCTAGTCATTTTAACTTATCTCAAAAATAAAGGCGTAAATGTCGATTACATAGACTGTTTGGATGAAAAGATAACCAAAGCCGACTTTGGTAGAGGAAAATATCCTTCACAAATTATAGATAAACCTCCTATTTTCAAACATATTACCCGTTTCTTTAAACGATACGGCATTTCTATAGATAAATTAAAAAGTAGCCTAAAAAAAACTAAGTATGATTATATCCTAATCACCTCATCTATGACCTACTGGTACCCAGCAATTAGCGACTTAATAACCCTATTGAAAGCCCAATACCCCAATTCAAAAATAGTATTAGGCGGAACATACGCTACCCTTTGTTATGACCACGCCAAAAAAAATATTGATTGCGATTATATCTTTAAAACCACTTCTTTGAAAGATTTTTTTAAACTATTAGATATAGATTTTGATAACTTAAAATTTTACTCAACTCTTCCTTCCTACGATGATTTTTATAATAATTTAGATTACGTAGTATTTCGCGCTTCCTGGGGATGCCCGTTTAACTGTAGTTATTGCGCAATAAAAAAACTATCTAATGGATTTTTCAGAATTTTTCATAAACCAATCGTAGAATTCATAAAAAAACACTACCAAAACGGAATAACCAACTATATCCTTTATGATGACGCCTTTCTATATAAACCAGCCTACGCCAAACAGCTATTGACTGAAATTCGCGACCTAAATTTAAACATACATTTTCATACCCCTAACGCTCTGCACCTAAAATTCCTTAATAAAGATATATCTTCCCTATTAAAAGATACCGGTTTTATAAACCCTCACTTCGGATTAGAAACACTAAACGCCTCGCTGCAAAAACAATGGGGAAACAAAGTTAATAACTCCGATTTAAAAAAAGGTATAAATTTACTGAAAAAAGGCGGATTTAAAAACGGAGAATTTAGCGTTTACTTATTACTAGGCTACCCTAATCAAAATCTGGATGATTTAAAAAAAGAAGCCTACAACCTGCATTCTTTGGGAGCCAAAATATCACTAGCTGAATTTTCTCCCGTTCCCAAAACAAAACTATTCCAGCAGTATAAAGATAAATTCAGCGATCCCCTTATGCATAACAACTCTATATTCGGTTCTTTCCAGCAAAAAAAAATCAAAGATTTCTGGGAAATTAAGAATTATGTGAGAGCTTTAAATAAAATTTTATCGACCCGAAATATTTTAAGATAAATTGCTTGACAAGGAAAAATTATCCGGATATAATGCTCTTGCTATGCAAATTAAAAAGAGATTATTTCAACTGAATTTACCCTCTAACCGCTCCGCTTTTTTATGGGGACCAAGAAAAGTAGGCAAAACTTATTGGATTAGACACACATTAAAAGATGCCACTATTATTGATTTATTAAAAACAGATACCTTTGCCGAATACGCGTCCAGACCAGCGCTGCTAAGAGAGCGTTACCGGAATCATAAAAAACTTATAGTTATTGACGAAGTACAAAAAATCCCTCAGCTTTTAGATGAAGTTCATTGGTTAATTGAGAATAAAAATATTCATTTCCTTCTAACGGGATCCAGCGCGAGAAAATTACGCCGCGGACACGCCAACTTACTAGGCGGGCGGGCGTGGAGAAAAAATCTATGTCCATTATCATACCTGGAAATAACCGATTTTGACTTAGAAAAAATCATGACAACAGGACTTCTACCCCCTCACTATCTTTCACCCAACCCCATCGAAGATTTAAGAGCCTATATAGCCGACTATCTAAAAGAAGAAATCGCCGCTGAAGCTTTGACGCAAAATATTCCCGCGTTTAATGAATTCTTACGAATCGCCGCTATCACCTCAAGCGAGCTTATTAACTATATCAACATTGCCAGAGAAACCGGCGTATCACATAGAATAATCCGCACCTATTTTAATATTTTAGAAGATACCTATCTTGGATTTCGAATATCTCCCTGGAAAAAGTCTCAAAATAGACGAATGATAACAACTGAGAAATTTTATCTGTTCGATGTAGGAGTAGCCAACTACTTGGCGAGACGTAAACCGGTTATTGGAAGCGCTGAATTTGGCAAATCCTTTGAGCACTATATCCTTATGGAACTCAAAGCTTACCAATCATATAAAAATCCTGACTTACCTATTACTTTCTGGCGCACAAGCACCGGCAGAGAAGTAGATTTTATATTAGGCGATAAGAATACCGCGATAGAAATTAAAGCATCTTCCCGGGTACATGAAACAGATATAAAATCACTGCTTACTTTAATGGAAGACGGTCCGGTTAAAAAATGCTGCGTAGTGTGCATGGAAAGAGAACCGCGATGTATACATAAAAATATAGAAATACTTCCCTGGCGAATTTTCATAGAACGGCTATGGAATGATGATTTCTGCTGATATTTCTGAAAAATCAAAAATTACGTAAGAGCTCTAAAATAAAGATTTATCACCCCCAAAAGGTATTCAAACTTCTCAGAGAAAATGAGGCTCTTTCTTATAAAAGTTGAATAAAGAGATATCAAAAATAGTTCTTTTATTTCGCGTATGAGTCCTAAAACCGTATTGGCAATTAAGAAGCGTAATAATCAAAGCAAAAGATATAATTGT
>Ga0180007_10006493_pt1 | contig 11405 bp, 16 predicted proteins | sample MM_PC_MetaG_FD_121122 | JGI IMG/M metagenome (GOLD analysis project Ga0180007, IMG submission 121122) | Groundwater microbial communities from the Aspo Hard Rock Laboratory (HRL) deep subsurface site, Sweden - MM_PC_MetaG | ecosystem: Environmental > Aquatic > Deep subsurface > Groundwater...
GATTTTTTTATGCGGTCTTTTATGACAAAATTATTTGAAAGAAGAATTTTTGCCTCGGCGCCTTGGGTGAGGAGTTTGGGTTTCATAGTATAAAAAGAGCACAAAGATTTAAATAATTTAGGAATATCAATTTAGCATGGAAACTAGGACTTTTAGTGCGGTTTTGCATAAAGAAGAAGACATGTTTGTGGCATTTTGTCCTGAACTTGGAACAGTCAGTCAGGGTTATAGTATTGAAGAGGCGATAGCTAATCTGAAAGAATCTACTGAATTATATCTCGATGAATTTCCTGTTGAAGACGAGGCGAAACCAATAGTTTCTTTTTTTGAGGTGGAAAAAAGTGCCATTGAAGAAAATCTCAGGGCGTGAGATTATTAAGATTCTTTGCAATAAGCTAGGGTTCTCAACTGCAAGGCAGTCCGGAAGTCATGTTAGTCTTGTAAAGCAAACTTCGCAGGGAAAAACAGGGACTGTTGTTCCTCTTCATAAAGAAGTGAAGATTGGAACTTTGAAAAATATTTTGAAGTTAGCTAAAATTAGTGAGGAAGAATTTGAGAAGTGGTTGTGATTTTTGCTTCTGTGCCTTGGGATTAGTTTAGTGGTTATTTTAATCTACTTGTAAAATCTTCTATTATCTTTTGATAGCCTTCTTTTCCTACAATTTCCCAAGCTCTTTTGTAATCCCTATAATTCTCCATAATTTTTATGTCTCTTTTCAATCTTTTTTTATTGAAGAATTTATGATAAATTTTAGAGTGTATGGCGTGAAGTGGTATGTGTATTTTGACATTATGGCTTTCTTTGTTATATTTATTAAAGAAAAACTTCCAACTTCTTTCTGCCCTTTCCATATTGCTCTCCTGGGTAAATAACTGATGAATTAGTTCATGAATTAGAACATCAATAAACCAATTTTTATTTTTGTATAAAGGTATTGTCAACGGGTCTGAGAATGGAATGCATTTTCCGACGATATAACATATAATCTCCTTTTCTTTCCATTTTAGTTTTGCTATCTTTTCTAATTCTCTGAGTATCTTTTTTTCTTTGGGTTCCCATAGTTTTTCTACTGCTTTAATATAGTTTTCTATTTCCCGAGGGGTAAATCTTTTTTTAGGTGTGTGCTTGAGATTTCTCGTCCATTTTTCCAAATTTTGGTTGTAAATCCACGAATATCTAAAATTTATTTTTGTGTTCATCTAAAACCTCCTAACTTTTCTCTTTCCAAATTTCTTTGCAAGTTTCATCATTTGTTTTTGCGACATGCCTTTTGAAAAGTCTATTTCAGAACCACCCTTAATCATTTCGTTGAGCATTTTGTATTGTTTCAATAAAGAGCGAATTTCTGAATTGTTGACTCCTGCTCCTCGCGCGATTCTGTTGATTCGTGAGGTTGCGGTTTTTTTGTCGTCGAAGATGTCTGGATTTTTTCTTTCTTCAAGAGTCATTGATTTTATTATATGCTCCCATTTGGAAATTTTTTCCTGCTGCCCGTCTAACACACCTTCTGGAATTTTTGCACTGCCCAAGCCAGGAATCATGCCTTTGATTTTATCAAAACCTCCGAGAGAATTCATTGATTCTACCTGTTCAACAACATCTTCAAGAGAAAGTTTTCCCTGTTCAATCTTCTCCTGAATTTTCTTCTGCTTTTTCTCGTCGGTAACTGAGCGAATTTTTTCAATCAAGTTTTGCAAGTCGCCCATGCCGAGCAATCGTGATAAAAAAGATTTTGGATTGAACTCTTCTAAATCATTTATTTTTTCGCCTGTTGCAATAAAATAAACAGAGGCTTTTGTTTCTGCGCAGGCAGTCAGGGCTCCGCCTGCTTTTGCCGACGAGTCCATTCTTGTGATAATCACTCCTGAAATATTTACAGCGTCTTTAAATTCCTGCGCCTGTTTTTTCGCTGCCTGTCCAATATCTGCAGGCAAGACCAAAATTGATTCTGTTGGTTTGATATATTTATTTAAACTTTTTATTTCCTGAGCAAGTTCCTTATCCAGATTATGGCGTCCTGCTGTGTCAATTAAAATTAGATTATAATTCTTTAATTTTGGCTCAATAATTTTCCAAGTTTTTATTGCGTCGTCTTCGGTAAATTCAATGAATGCTGTCAAATTGTTTTTGTCTGCAAGTTGTTTTAATTGCTCTTTTGCAGCAGGACGGTGAACATCAAGTCCTACCAATGCGACTTTATTTCCTCTTTTTGCATAATAATTTCCGAGTTTTGCAATTGTTGTTGTTTTTCCTGCTCCATATAATCCTATCAACATGATTCGATTTTGTTTTTGAAGTTTCAGCTGTTTGTGCTCGCCGAGAATTTGTACAAGTTCGTCGTGGAGAAGTTTTATTATGTGCTCTTTTTTGTCAATTTCTTTTATCCTTTCATCAAGTGCTGCTTTTTTTATTTTGTCTGAAAGTTGTTTCACGAGAATAACATTCACATCTGCTTCAATTAATGCTCTCTGCAAATCACGCACAATTGTATCCACTAAATTTTTATCTAGAAAAATAGCATTTGCTATCTTGTCAGTCGCTTTTTTCAGAACTTCTCCTAATCTTTCAAGCATAAAAGAAGGAAAGAAGAAGAGATTAAGAAGTTTTTGGTTACTATTATTAGAGCCCTAACATTTTAATAAATTTTTTCTTGCTGAATGGTTCAATTGCGTCATACTCTTGTCCTGTACCTAAATACAAAATCGGTTTTTTTGTGACATAGCCGACGCTGAGTGCTGTGCCGCCTTTTTCATCAATGTCTGCTTTTGTGAGAATTATTCCGTCGATGCTAATTTCCCAGTCAAATGTTTTTACCTGTTCGATTGCATCATTACCTGTCAGGCTTTCTCCGACGAAAATTTTTATATCTGGTTTGCAAACACGCGCGATTTTTCCAATTTCTTTCAATAGATTTTTTGAAGTATGCATTCTTCCTGCTGTGTCAATCAAAACACAATCAATGAAATTTTTTTTTGCGTATTGAATTGCGTCAAAACCGACAGATGCAGGGTCTGAACCATATTCGTTTGCGACAACTTTCACGCCTATTTTTTCTCCGTGTTTTTTCAGCTGTTCTATCGACGCTGCGCGAAAAGTGTCTGCTGCAGCGAGCACGCACGAAATATTTTTTTTCTTAAGTGCTTCTGCAACCTTTGTGAGGGTGGTGGTTTTTCCTGTCCCGTTTATTCCACAAAACAAAACAACATAAGGTTCTTTGGACTGGTCAAATGTTTTCTCTCTGATTCTTTCAAATAAATCAAAAGGCTCAATTAAAATTTCTTCAATTATTTCTTTTAGTGAATCTTTGATTTCTTCCTCAACTTCTTTTTTTAATAATTCCTTTCCAATAATCTTTTTCTTCAATTGTTCAATAATTTTTTCAGCAACTTCGAGCGCAACATTATTTTCCAACAGAAGCATTTCCAATTCCTCTGCGTAAATATCAAAGTCTTTTTCAGAAATTTTTATTTTACTTATTTTAGAAGCAACTTTTTCAAAAAATCCCTTTTTCTCTTCTATCTTTTCTAATTTTTCCAAGTCAGGTTCAAATTTTTGAAGTCCCGCATTAAATTGCATCGGAGGTTCAACAAATTTCTTTTGAATCTTTTGTTTTTTTTCTTTAGGGGGTTTTGTAGTTTCTTTGATTTTATCTAAACTTCTTTCTTCTGCTTTTTCAGAAACTTTCTTTGCCCAATTTTTTAACTTGTTCTTTAGTTTTGAGAACATACTTTTGCCAGCATCTCAGAATTTATAATATTAACTGAATCTAAATTTTTATAAAGAAGCCAATCTTTTTATTTAAAATGAAAGCAAAATTAAAAATTTTTCATTCATTCGCTAACCTTTCGGAGGTTGTTATCAAATGAAAGGGGTTTTGGTTATAATTGATGGAATGGGTGATTTGCCAAATAAACTTTTGAATGAGATGACCCCTCTGGAAGCGGCAGAGACGCCGAATTTGGATTTTTTGGCGACGAGGGGGGAACTTGGTTATATGTATCCTATTAAACCCAGCTTTATCCCTGAATCAGATGAAGCGCTTGTTTCTATCTTTGGTAATGATTTGATGAACAATTCGAGAGGGCAGTTGGAGGCAAGAGGAACTGATTTAAAATTGATGAGAGGGGATTTGGCGTTGAGAGTGAATTTTGCAACAATTGATTCTCTTAAGAAGAAAAATATTCTTGACAGGCGGGCTGGTAGAACTCTTACAACAGTTGAAGCGCAAATTTTGGCGAAGGCGCTAAATAAAATTGAAATGTCCTGCAAATTTGTTTTTGAACCGACAATTCAACACAGAGGAGTTTTGGTTTTTAGAGGGGGTTTTTCGGATAATATTCTTGGAAATGATTTTACTTATACTCAGGGAAAGTTTATGGATACAACTAAACTGGGGACGTTAAAACCTTTGGATGACGAGGAAAATTCTCTTTATACTGTGAATATTGTGAATGAGTTTTTGGAAAAAGCATTTGAAGTTTTGGATAAGCACCCAGTGAATGAAGAGCGAAGGAAAAAAGGCCTGCTTCCTGCAAATTGTCTTTTGGTTCGAGGAGCAGGAATTGAGCCGCCGAAATTAAAGATTTACAAAAATTGGATTTCTGCAATGTATATGCCTCTTGAAAAAGGTTTTGCGAGAGTTTCTGGAATGAAAAATTTTTCTTTTGAATATCCCAACTTGAAGAAATTTGACGCATATGAAAATCTCTGGAATGGGCTTAGAAAAGCGTGCAAGTTTTCGATTAAGGTTTTGAAAAAAAATATGAAAAAAACAGATTATATGTATATTCACATCAAGGAAACTGATTTGCCTGGGCACGATAACAAGCCATTTGAAAAAAAAATGATGATTGAACAAATTGATAAGACGCTGTTTTGTTATCTTCGGAAAATTGCTCCGAAAAATAAGATTAGTGTTGTCGTGACTGCAGACCATTCAACACCGTGCAAACTTAAATCACATTCGGCAGACCCAGTGCCTGTTTTATTTTACAATGATTCAATTCCTCGAGAGAAAAAATTTTGCGAAAAGGAAGCGAAAAAAGGAACTCTTAAACGGATTAATGGGCAGGATTTATTAAAGAAAGTGGGATTTTGTAAGTAGTTTTTTTGGGATAACAATTATTAAAAATCTCTGGATACTCTTATTTTGATGATTACATATAATGATATTTACGAAGCGGCTCGGAAAGAAAGATATTCAAAGCAGTTGCAGAAACTGTCAGAGAAATTTGTGGCTGATTTTGCGAGTTACATAAAAGAGAAGAAGGGGATTTCTGCGAAGGAGGATGATATTTTTTCTGATGTGATTGTGAAAACCAAGAAGCAGATGGAGCAGGCAGTGATTCTTTTTAAAGAATTGATGAGGGTTCGGAGGAAGAAGATACTGGATTTGATTTTGATTGCTGCTGAGACAGGCATTTCAAAACAGGATTTTGAGAATATGTTAAAATTTGAAAAAGAATTTTTTGACGAGCTGATGAAGTGCATTAGTTCTTCTGACAGAAAACTTAATGAACTGCTCAACGGAAAACAGGAAGACACGCAGAAAAATGAACTTGTTTGTTTTTTGGAAAAAGTGGAAGAGTTTGTCGGGATGGAAGGGGAGAAAATGGGTCCTTTTGAAAAAGGACAACTTGCGAATTTGCCGAGGGAGATTGTTAAAATTTTGGTTGACGACGGAAAGGTGGAATTAATCGGAGATTAATTGCTTTTATTTTATAAACAAAATAAAAAAGAGGTTATTGAATGATATGATAGACGTAACTGCAGGGATAATTGAAAGAGAAGAAAAATACTTGATTGCTAAAAGAAAAGAAGGACACTTTAAGGGCAAATGGGAATTTCCTGGCGGTACTGTTGAAGAGGGCGAAACCCCTGAAGAATGTTTGTGTAGAGAATTAAGAGAAGAACTTGGAATTGATTCTATTGTTGGAGATTTTTTTGGCGAGTCAGTTTATGATTATGGACATAAGAGAATTAGATTACTTGGTTATCGTGTAACCTATTCCTCGGGAGATTTTTTACTAAATGCCCATGAGGAGATTAGGTGGGTTTTTCCTAGCGAATTAAGAGGGTATGATTTTGCTGAGGCAGACATGCCTTTTGTTAAGAAATTAATAAATTTTTAAGAGTTAAATTTATTAACTTTATTTACTCATTTTTTATTATGAACTTTGTGAGCAGAACTTTAGCAGGAGGATTTTTGATTTTGGCTGGTTTAGGATTTATTGTGGCATCTTTTTTTACAACTTTTATTTTACTTTTTTATGCTGTGCCGTTTTTGATTATTGGGTTATTTATTCTTTTTAATAAAAAGGAAGATAGAATTGAAGAAATTAAATTTAAATCAGGAGGTAAAAAATGAATAAACTGATTGTAACAACTAGCGAAGAAATTCCAGGAAAAAAGGTTGCAGAAATTTTAGGTGTTGTTCGCGGAAGCACTGTTCGTGCAAGAAATATTGGCAGAGATATTGGTGCGGGTTTTAAAAACATCGTCGGTGGTGAGATAAAAACTTACACTGAAATGACTGCACAGGCGAGGGACGAGGCGTTTAACAGAATGGTGAATGATGCAATTGACAAAGGTGCACACGCAATTATCGGTGTTCGATTTATGACGTCGATGGTAATGCAAGGTGCAAGTGAAATGCTGGCTTATGGAACTGCGGTTAAGTTGAAATAAGAAAAAGCCTGTAGAGGGATTCAAACCCCCGACCTACTGCTTTCTTACTTCCTAAGAAGGAAGAATGGGCGGAAGCAAAACTTTCGCACTTACAAGGCAGCCGCTCTATCACTGAGCTATACAGGCGTGATAAGTTAAATAAGAATTAATTTAAAAGATTTGTTATTGTCTACCTTCAACCTTCAAAACCCTAATTTCGCAAAATGACAAGGGGTAAATTTTTTTTAAAATTAGGCTCATTGGTTTTTGAAGATGATTTTTTAGAACATTTTCAAATATTTCTTCTGATTTTTTGTCTTTTACATAATTTATTAATTCTCCTCTTGCTTTTTCACGAAGAGCTTTTCGAACTGCACGCGAAACTTTTCTTCGGGTAATTAAAAAAGGTTTTATCCTTAATTGTGCGTCTGCGCATTTTGCGGAAAAAGAATCCTCAACATAATTTGTTCCTTTTCTTACCATTCGTTTTAGATAAGAAGGCATTAATTGTATTTTTACTGGGGTTGTTGTTGCTTTGCCGTCGACGATTTTGACTTTTAATTGAAGGTCGACACTTTTTCCTTTTAGAATTCTTGTTAAATCATATTTTACAACTCTTCCATCTAATTCGTTGATTTCAAATGCCTGAAGATCAGTAGTTTTTCTGATTAAGGGTATTTCGACATCAAAAAATTTCTTTTTCTTTTTTGCTTTTGCCATTTTATTCTTGTATTATCTTCCCTGTTCTTTTTCCTTTTTTTTGGTATTTAGATTTTTTACATTCTTGACAGGTATACATTAGATTTGTTTTTTTAGTTGTTTTTGATTTTCTTTTGAATTTTGTCGCAGCAGGTTTTGAACCCCATTTTCCTTTGTTTCCAATTCCAACACCCAATCCTCTTTTTTTTGCCCGTGAAATCGAACCTCGTGTGAGTGTTCCTCTTTTACTGCCTGTGCTGACTATTTTTATTTTATGCTCTGTCTTTTTTTTGCAATACGGACAAAATCTATTTGTTGTCTTGGGTATTTTCATATTTGGAGAAGAATTTTTTGGTTTTTAAAGTTAGTGGGAGCTACGCGAATATTTTTTGCTCTGCAAAAAACATAATGATCCCCCCAAGAATCGAACTTGGGTCTTATCCATTTTGAGAGCGAATCTCAAATCTTCGCGAGACCACGTCGCGTCAAGGATATGTCTTAGCCATTGGACTAGGGGATCTGTGGTTTTCTGCCATACCAAATATTTAAATATAATGTTATTTAATAATATTTATGAAAGAGGAAAATTATCCTGTTAAGAATAGAAATGTTAATGCGTTTATTTTTTTAGCATACATCATTTTAGGAATTTATTTTCTGAGTTTTCCTTTTACTCTTCCGTTTGTAGTTCCAGAATATGTTTTAAAATTCAATTCATGGATTGTTTTTGTCGGGGGAATTTTGATGCTTTTTGGTGCGATAAATTATTTTAGGGTCAGGAAAAGATAATCTTTATATAGATAATTTCCATAAGTTTTTTATGGGGAAAAATAAATTAGGGCAGGTAACTGTTTTTATTTTGATTGGAATTGTTATCATCGGTTTGGCAATTGTTTTTGTCGCGTTCAGAAGTTCTATTTTAGGAGACAAAATTCCTTCTAATGTTGAGCCGATTTATGAAACTTTTACCTCTTGCCTGGAAAGTAATATTTTGACAGGCATTGATATTTTAGAAAGCCAGGCAGGTTATATTTATGCGCCGGATTTTGAGCCAGGTTCGAAATACATGCCTTTCTCGTCGCAGCTTGATTTTTTAGGAAATGCGGTTCCATACTGGTATTATGTTTCTGGTAATAATATTCAAAAAGAGCAAGTCCCTTCTATAACAAAAATGGAAGAGCAGATTGGAAGATTTGTCGAGGAGAAAATTGGCAATTGTGTTTTTGAAGAGCATTATTCACAGGGCTTTGAAATTGGGTGGGGCGCGCCCAAAGCAAAAGTAAGAATTAGGGACGACAGAGTTGATGTTGAATTGAAAATGAAAATGTCTTTTACAAAAGAAGAGGATACGACTCTGATTGAAAACCACAATGTTGTAGTGAATTCTAATTTGGGTTCGCTTTATAATTCTGCGACAGAACTTTATAAAAAAGAGCAGAGTGAATTATTTTTAGAGAATTATGCTGTAGATACTTTGCGACTTTATGCACCTGTTGACGGAGTTGAGCTGACTTGTTCGCCGGTAACATGGAATGCAGAAAAAATTTTTGAGGAATTGAAGTCGGCGATTGAAGCAAATACTCTGGCATTGAAAGTTAAGAGCAATGATTATTCTTTAAGTGCGAAAGAAAATAAATATTTTGTTGTTGATGCATCTGTCGACGGAGAAGTCAGATTTATCAATTCGAAAAACTGGTCAAACAGTTTTGAGGTTCTGCCAGCTGAAACTAATATTTTAATTTCTGAGCCTGTTGGAAATCAAGCAGGACTGGGTGTTCTTGGTTTTTGCTATGTTCCCTATCATTATGTTTATAATATTCGCTATCCTGTTTTGATTCAGATTCAGAAAGGCGAAGAAATTTTCCAGTTTCCTGTTGCAGTTGTTGTTCAGGGAAATCAGCCTCGAGAATCTCTTGAAGCAAGTTCTGCAGAGATTGAAGTTCCTGAATTATGCAAGTATAAAAATACACAGATTGAAGTCAATCTTTACGATTCAAAATTGAATTCTGTCGACGGAGAAATTTCTTATGAGTGCTTCGGAGTTTCCTGTGATATTGGAAAAACCAAGGCAGGAAGTTTAATAACTTATTTCCCTCAGTGTGTTAATGGTTTTGTTCAGGTAATTTCAGAGGGATTTGAAAGCAAGAAATATCTTTACTCAACTACCAAATCAGGAAGGGTTGATATTGTTCTTGATAAAATTTACAATCTGGATGTTAATCTTATCGGAGGTGGTGATAATGCCATTATAAGTTTTTTATCTGACGACATTTCCAAAACAATTGTTTATCCTGAGCAGAAAAATGTTGAACTCAGCGAGGGGCAGTATGAAATTAAGGTTTATGTTTATAAAAATTCTTCTCTTAAATTAGCAGAGACTACTCGCGAGCAATGTGTTGAAGTGCCCCAATCTGGTTTGGGAGGATTGTTTGGGTTGACTAAAAAAGAATGTTTTGAAGTTAAGATGCCTGCACAGATTGTTTCAAATGCTTTGTCTGGTGGAGGAACGGAAAATTATTATGTTTTGGAATCTGAACTTGCAGGTTCTAAAGTCATTGAAATAAATGTTGGAAGTCTGTCGACGCCAAAGTCCATTGAAGAACTGCAGAATAATTATATCTTGTTTGAAGATATGGGGCTGGAGGTTAAATTTAAATAAAATGGTAGGGCAATATGAAACAGGATATGAAAGTTTTCCTTATTTGAAAATCGATCCTGATAATCATATTTTGCTTAGGAAAGGTTATTTTCAATAAAATGGAGGCTAAAAGATGAAAAAAGAAACAATGAAAAAGTTTGATGTGGTTTTATGGGCATTAGGATTTATTGCCATGGCATTGTTAGTTTATGGAATAATTAGAATCTTTATTAATTAAAATGGAGGGAGATTTATTAACTTGGTATGGAGGTGTTTTGAACTTTGTAATATTAATTTATTTAATCTTAATTGTAACTGGAACATCTTGTTTTAATTTTTTCCAATCTTTAATCGCTTCATTAGGGTTGATGGCTTCATTGTTAATTCATTTAAGAAATTTGATTAAGGAAGAATAAAATGATAAAGAATAACCTAAACAAAAAAATAAAACTTGGAATGTTTTTATTAATTGGAATTTTGCTGACAGCGTCGGTTTTTGCCTACACAATCTCAAATCCTCAATATGTTTCTCCTATGAGTTCTTCGAATTTTTTGAGCGGACAGGGAGTAAGTTTTACACAGTCTTTTAGTGGCGAGGCTTGCAAGGCAGGGCAGGATTTTGTTGTGCAGATTTCTCCGTTGGGTTGCACACCGACAGTTGTTAGAAGTGATTTATTAGAGGAGCAAAATGTTCCAGTGTTCTGTCAATTAGTTGCGACAAAAATAAATCCTTTAATTGATGTTGAGGCAATTGAGAGTATTTCTTTTAATGGAGATTATTCAAAAGAAGTTTCTGGCGTCGGGTTTCATCCTGCAAATGCTGGAATTAAAGCAAGCCAGTCAACTCTGCTTAATTCTCCTGTTTTGAATAATATTGGTTATGCAGTTATTGTTCTGAAAAAACAGCCGAATGAGACTGCGATGCCTGATTGGGTTCAAGGGAATATGACTGCGAAGATAAGATACGACGTGAAAAACGCTTTTGGAATTGGAAGCGGAACTTATTATCTTCCTGAGATGGACAAAGAAGAGTGGAATCTTAATTATAAATCGTATGGTTTTTGGCAGGGCAAGGGTTTTTTGAAAGCAGATTATCTTGACAGTAACGGTGCTGTAATTTCTATTTACAAAGATAAAGAAAATAAAATTACAAGTGTTAGTTTGGAAAAAGGGAAAACTTCTGGGAAAATAAATGTTCCTGGGTTTTACTGTCTTGCGAGTTTGCAGCTGCGGCTGGATGATTTGCAGGTTCCAAATACGCGTGCAAAGTTAAATGTCGACGGAACAATTGCCGAATCTGCGAAAGACGAGAAATTTTTGGATAATAAATGTTCTGTTAGGAGCATTGATAAAAAAGGTTTGAACCAGAAGGTTAATGTTTATTGCTCGACAGACGAAGGA
>Ga0180007_10006494_pt1 | contig 11405 bp, 7 predicted proteins | sample MM_PC_MetaG_FD_121122 | JGI IMG/M metagenome (GOLD analysis project Ga0180007, IMG submission 121122) | Groundwater microbial communities from the Aspo Hard Rock Laboratory (HRL) deep subsurface site, Sweden - MM_PC_MetaG | ecosystem: Environmental > Aquatic > Deep subsurface > Groundwater...
GGATTTCCTGGAAAGAGTTCCCGAAGACCATAAAGGGTTTGTCGCAATTCTTGGCATGGGACTTTGTTATTCAATTTTCCGTATTTTAAAAGAAAGGCCCCAGCTTCAACGCCTGGCAATTTTTGAACTGGAACCGGGCATTTTTGTTCAAACGCTTCGCCACATGGACCTTTCACCCATATTAAAAGATTCCAGACTCATTTTGAGCATTGGAACGAACATTATGCTTCCGGAAGTATTGGCAGCCGCTGCCCGAACCCTTCAGCTTGAGAATGCAAGTGTTTTTCATCACCAGCCGTCATTCAATTTTAACCTTGAAGGATATAACCAGCTCAAAGATGACCTCTTTGCACACCTTAATGACCTGAACGTCGGAGGAGCCACCACCAGAGTGCTTGGTGGAACTTTTTTGAACAATCGGTTCAAACACATTACCACCATCCACCACCATCTGTTGTTGGAACAACTCAAGAACAAATTCAATGGAGTTCCCGCGATTCTGGTTGCAGGCGGTCCTTCATTGGATAAAAACATCCACCTCTTGAAACAGGTCCAGGACAAAGCCGTCATTATCGCCGTTGATACGGTACTGCCGACGCTTTTAAAAAATGAGGTGCACCCGCACTTTTTAACCTGCATTGACTCAAACGATCTAACATTTGAAAAATTTGCAGACATCATATCTTCGGTCAAAGACACCGCCCTGATCTGTTCCTCCTGGGTCAACCCGAAAACGCCCAAAACCTTTCCCGCGGACCAGGTATTCTGGACATTCACGAGCGGCCCCATGGAAAGGTGGTTCAATTCTCTACTAGGGGGAGACCTTTTTACCGGAGGTGCCAGTACGGTGGCCCACTTAAACCTGATTGCCGCATACATACTGGGGTGTGAGCCGATCATCTTTATGGGCCAGGATCTTGCCTACCCCGGCCCCGATTCATCTTCCCATGCAAAAGGAACCGTCCTCCAGGGATCCGCCCCATCAGATATTCTGTCCACCCACGTTGAAGGAGAAACCGTCACCGGAATGAATGGAGAAATTTTACGAACAAACCGTTCATTTTTAATGATGAAAAAATTTTTCGAGTCTGCCATTGCCGCATCCGATAAACCCCATATCAATGCAACTGAAGGGGGAGCAAACATTGAAGGGACCCAAATCCTGACGTTACAGGAAACCATGGACACCCATTGCAACACCCAGATAAATGTCAGCAACCAGATCAAAGCGTTTTGTTCAAATTCCGAGCCAATAGATCCGACCAAAATGCTGAGCGAATTCAATAAAAAACTCTGTAAAATAAAGCAACTGTTAAAGACAATAGATAAAGCGGATACCATAACAAAGCCACTATTAAAAGAAATTTTAAAACTGAAAAAAAACAAGAGAATCATAAAATCATTTAACATGCTTTCCCAGGCACAGCAAAAACAGATAAATAAAATTGATAAGTCCCATGGCAGCCTGGACAACGAACTTGAAATCTGGCAATTATTAGAAGAGATCACCATGACCGGATTAAAGGAAAGCGAGCGCCAAAAACAGGAGATCTCAACCCTTCAAAATGATCCCAATAGATATACAGATTGGCTGATAAAAAATTTATACCGGCTGACGGATATCAATAAAATCAGAAAAGAAACCCTGACCTGCCTGTTGGATAATATGAACATGACACTATCCTTTCATCAGGAAGAAAACAAATATCTGGAACAAATCAATAAAGGCTCCCATAAAGAACAAAACTTGCTCAAGCTTGCAAGGCTTTACATGAGATCAAAAAATTACACCCTGGCCAGCCCTCTGCTGGAAGATCTTTACAATACGCTTCCTGAATCGGGAGAAGTTCATTTTTATCTTGGGTGTATCGCAACCCAATTCAGCAACTTCAAAAAAGCAGAACAATATTTTAAGGCTGCCAAAGGATTTGACCCAGAACTTATTCAACAGATTGATTCATTTATACAGGAATTCGGAGATACGTTCCTTGGATTTGCACAATATTTCAAAACCCAGCCGGGGCGTGAATTAAGTGTAAAATATATGGTGCAAAAAGGACTTCGCTTCCATCCGACCCATATGGAGCTGAAAAAGGAACTGGAAATCATCCTGAAAGAAGAGCTGAAAACAATCAAATCAGACGTTGACAACGGCGATTACGAAAAATCAGGCCAATTGCTCAGTCAGTGGCACCAAATTGCCAAGGATCAGAAACATGTATTCGACAGTATCCCTCCAGAACTTGTCAGCAATATTTTTCTCTACCAGGCCAAACTTTTTTTATCTCAAAAAGCATATCCGGATGCCATTGAAAATCTTAACGCTGCCATGAAATACACCCCTGATAACCCGGATATTCATTCAGCACTCATTGATACTCTCTTTATCACCGGTGATTTTAACACTGCCATCCCAGCCCTGAATAAAGCCATCGAAATAGACAATCAATTTGCACTTTATTGGGAAACAATAGGCGACAGCCTGGAAGACAGCGGACAGCATGAGAATGCAATCCTTGCCTATGAGAATTGTTTTACCCGTCTGCCGGGCAACATTAAACTGCTTAAAAAAATCGGGGATTGTTATATGGAAATGAACCAACTGGAAGCCGCAAAAGCTGCCTATGAACAATTGAAAATCAGACTGGAGACACCGGGATCATGAAAAATCTTTTTGGGCTTTTAAATAGCTTTCCATGGTACCGATATCCCGATGGTATTGATGGTTATGAAATGTATTTATCCTTCCGATATAGTGGGGCAAAACCTCTGTACTGAAATCAATTGTTTCCTTTCCGAGACCATCCAAAAAATCAAAGACAGAAGGTTCTATGATGTAGACAGCCCCATTGGCAAGATTTCCCGGCGGGTTGGCTGTTTTTTCATGGAACCCGCACACCACCTTATCCTGATCAAGCTCCACAATGCCGCAGCTTTCCGGCGTCTCTGTTTCAAAGGTCATCATGGTCATCTCACAATGTTCAGGCCTTGAAGCATGGGCTTTGATAAAATCCTTGATATTAAATACGGACAGATTATCCCCATGGGCCATAAAAACAGGCTCTTTCTCAAAAAAACACCTGTTTTTTAAAAGTGTCCCACCGGTACCAAGGAGCGTCTCTTCATAAACGGTTGTAATCCATTTCCGGTAAGGGCTATCGGCAATATATTCATGAACTTGTTCAGAAAGATAATGCAAATTTACGATTACAGGAACAATTCCTTCCAAACAGAACATATCCAGCCAATATTCCATCAAGGGTTTGCCATTTATGGAAACCATACATTTGGGGATAGTTTTGGTCAAGGGTCTTAAACGGGTGCCCAAACCGGCAGATAGCAATAATGCTCTCATTTTGACATTTTGACCATCAGATCTTCAATGGAAATAGGGATATTTCCCGTACGTCCCACCTGGCATGCAGCGGCCAGAGAGCCTAGATATGCGCATTGCCAGATATCTGCCCCGGAAGCTGCGGCAAGGGCAGCACAGGTTAACAGAGAATCTCCGGCCCCTGCAGGATCAACAGCAGCAGGATTCATGGCATTGAGCCGATCCGTCTCCCATTGTTCCCGATCAAGAACCCCTTCATGAATCAGCATGCCTTCCTTATCCAGGGTAATCAAAATATTTTGGGCCAATGCTTTTTTTCTCAGCTTTTCCGCCAGCACCACCAACCCGGATTCAAAATCCCGGACCGCAAGTCTTGCTTCCCTTTCCGTAGGTGTTAAAAAAAACATATGATTAAACCGGGAAACATCCCCGACCTGGGATGAAGATTGACTGTCCGCAACCATCATAATATTTTTCTGCCTGCATTTTTTCACAACACTATCAACAAAAGGCTGTGGCAGTATCCCATAATTAAAATCGGAAAAAATCAACAGATCCGTTTTATCAAGAATTTCAAAGAGATTGTTTTGCAGTTGTTTTTGCAGTTCTTTGCTGATGGGATGACTGCGCAAATGATTCACCCTTAAAAGAGTCTTCCCGGAACTTCGAAATCTTTGTTTTAGAATCGTAGGACGGCTTTCGTCCTCTAATATAAATGAATTCACCGCATATTCATCCAGTTTTGCTTTGGCAAAACAAGCTGTTTCATCGGAGCCTGTCACTGAAAAAAAATGAACATCCGCCCCCATTTTTTTTGCGTGGGCCGAGACGATTCCCGCCCCGCCAATATATTTACTTTTTGCCACGGGCGTGACAACAATGGTGGGATCTTCCTGGCTCATACCCAAGGGGTCACAATTGATATATTCATCCACAATGGTGTCCCCGATCACCACAACCTTTAACCGTTCAAAACGCTTCAATGTAGTACACAGATCATCCCAATCAAACCCATGTCGCTTCATAAACGCATCATGTCGTACTATTGATAATGAAATTAGTCTTTTTGATTCATCCTGAAGCAATTCAGCAAGGGAAAAATTCACGTCACCCGAACTGAAAAGCAATTTACCGCCATAGGATTTAACCGCTTCTGATTCAGGGTTATACGCTTCTTCATGCTCCTTGCCTTTAACAACAATGGAAGGCTTCAATTTTTTAATGAACTCTGCAACTGAATCCCTCAATATAACCGCACTATCCACCCAGGTAATTGATGTTATCCCTTCAAGGCGCAAGTTTTCATCCAGCAGGGTGTTCCCGTCTGTTTTATTGCTCTGGACACCGACAATCAGATAGTTGCCACACTCGGCGGCGAAACGGAGCACCCTTAAATGCCCCGGGTGAACAATATTGAAATTACCGGACACAAAAACCGTCTTTTTGTTGTGCGTTCGCCGCTTGATCAAGTCCAATTCTTTTTGGGTTTCTGGGTACATGATTATTTATGTCTTCTTAAATAAAATTAATGTGCATGGGCAAATTTCCAGGATCAACAGACAATGACCCTCCTTGATTTTTAATATTATCCAAACATTCATTCACTTTATGCTGCAAACACAGCGTACCACACATTGTTTTTGCGTCAAACTTATTTGACGCAATCAAATCCATAACTTCCCAATACCTATCGCTTTGCCATATCTCTTTAAATGATTGTTCCACGATATTTCCGATATGATACTTTTTATACTTATCGTTGAAGAGCATGCCGCAGGGTGCAACCAGGCCGGAACCGGACATCTGCAAAATAAAAGGCGGGCCAAAGCATTGTGAATAACTGCGTTTCCCATCGCTGAAAATTTTAGACCACTTGGCTGAAACCTGGTAGGTCTTTGTGGTAAATTGTTCCGCCTGTTTCAAGGTATTGATCATTCCATCATACCGTGAATAATCCACACCAAGCGAACCGTCTTCATCATCACTGCAATGCTTGATGACTAGATAATCCACACCAAGATCTCTTCCCAACTGTGAAAGCGGCAAAATCTGGTCTTCAAATTCAGGCATAAGGACCATCTGGATACCGATGGTTACCTTCAATGCATTCTCTTTTTTTATTTGAACCGCTTTTTTTATATTTTCCACCACCCGGTGATAGCATTTTTCACTGACGCCATGAATCTCACTGTATCTATGAGGTTCCCCGGCAGAAATATTAAACCGAAGATAAGTAAGGGCCGCCATTATATCTTTTAACTCTTTCGGGTCCAGCAAATAGCCGTTGGTTCCCAGAGCCATATCCAGGCCATTTTCTCTGCCTCTCACTATGGCATCCCTAAGGTAGGGGCTGCAGGTGCTTTCCCCGTCACTGACAAAACTGACCGCCTTTACACCGATCTCTGCCACATCATCCAGAAACCTGAAAATAACCTCCCGGGTCATTTTTTTTTCGTCATTTTGCTGCAATTTGCTGTAACAATATATACAATTGTAAGAACATCGTCTTGTCAGGGCACAATCAATCGTAATGGGTGCGATTCGCTCCCCCCGTAACCATGCATCCACACGGTCTTTATGCCAAGCAAGTTTATGATCATCCAGAATATATTGCTGACTATCATTTTTTTCAATATTCATTAATCCATTCCCTTATCACACACGGATATATCCCGCTTTTTCACTGGTAATCCACTCTTTTACCATTTGTGGAAACCCCAGGTTGTCTTGTTCATAGGGATCAAACACAGGCATTCCAACCAGCTTGATTATCACCTTATCATCCTGCCCACAACAATGGGATTCTCCAAGAAACCTGAAATAATCATTTACCCCTGTTGCAATGAATTTTACATTTAAATTCTGTAAAATCACGTCATTTCGTATTTGTTCAATGGCCCGGAATGCTAAAAAATTCACAATACAATAGACAATAGGTTTAAGACCAGCCATTGCCATTCCAGCTGCGATCCCCACCATTCCCTGCTCCATCATACCGCAATTAAAAATTCTGCCGGGAAACTCCTGCTTAAAATTATCTGTCACACCAAATCCCATATCACCCACAAGCAACATAATCCGATCATCTTTTCGAACATGGTCAAGAATTGAATCAATGATGTCTTTTCGATAATTTTCATTTTTCATAGCGAACCCCCATGGACAATTCTTCTGCTGTCGGAACCCTGAAATGGAACTTTACAACATTTTCAATTGCGCGAATTCCATACCCTTTTGTGGTTTTTGCAAGGATGGTAATGGGTTTATTCCCTTTATCAGCTCGGGCATCTTCAAAAGACCGTTTCAATTCCGTCATATTATGCCCGGCGCATTTGATCACCTTACAACCGAATGCGTTAAACTTGCCGGACAGATCTTTATAGGAATCCATTGGAGAAAGGACAGCCTCAAGGGGATCCATCGCCTGTAACCCATTACAGTCTACAATAATGATCAAATGATTCAATTGATATTTTACAGCAAACTGAACCGCCTCCCAGTTGCTGCCTTCCTGCATTTCACCGTCACCGACGACACAATAGCTGCTATAACCTTTTCCCCTCAATTTTGCGCCAAAAGCAATCCCCACAGCCATGGGCAAGCCATGACCAAGGGAACCGCACCCGGCTTCAATACCATGCTGCAAACTTTGCTCAGCACACCCTTTTAAAAAGCTATCTTTGTAAAAATTATCCCAATCCGTTTGCCTGATATAACCGATATCCGCCAGAATAGCATAAAGCCCGTATGCCCCATGGGCCTTTGAGAATACCAATCGGTCCCTCTCCTCCCATTCCGGGTCATCACCAATATTTAAGATATGATAATAAAGCAGGGTTAATATATCAACGCAGGACAAGGAGGGCGCAATATGTCCGGCGCCATTCTCAACAGCAACCTCAACCAGTCTTTTCCGGATGAAATCAGCTTTCTTCTCAAGTTCTGCAATCTCTTGAATTTTTTCCATTAAAATCCCCCCATTATTGACCGGCGGCTAAATAAAATTCACATGATCATTGGGATGTTTTAACTCCCATTATTCCATGCTGCTAACAATATTCAACTTGTGGCTGTCCAGATTATATTTATCCATTTTTTTCAGGCCATCCTTACTATTTTCTCAGATATAAAACCCAATAATGCTTTTTATCGGCCTATTTACCCAGATACTGAAACCATTCCTTCGTTGCACCCTCAATTTCTTCTGGTGTCCAGACAGGTGCTTCTTTCCATGAATCAATATTAGCGAGCATAATCTTTACGCCGTCCTCAAAAGAGGTATGGGCGTTCCATCCCAACATTTCGCTAACCTTGGAGACTTGGGCAAAGGTACAATCCGGCTCTCCCGGTCTTTTTGGGATATAGGTTACCTCCCCACCCAGCAACTCCACAAGCCGGTTGATGCTATAAGTAAAGCCGCTGCCCAGATTAAAAATTTCATTACACACATCTGATTGAGCAGCCGCCACATAAGCATCAACAATATCTGTAACAAATGTAAAATCACGGGTTTGATTTCCATCTCCAACCACCGTGAATGGCTGGCCACCTAATTTTTGGGCAAGGAAAACGCCGAAGACAGCCCCATATGTGCCGGATGTACGGGACCGAGGACCATAAACATTAAACATTCGCAAAGAAACCACCGGCAGGCCATAAACCTTCCCCCAGTGCATGACATATTGTTCTGCTAAATATTTGGTTAACGCATATGGATACTCAACCCGGATGTCTGCGGTTTCAGGTGTTGGAAAATTATCAGGAATACCATAACATGATGAGGATGCGGCATAAACAAATCTTTTTACACTGTTTGCCCTTGATGCTTCAAGCACATTGACGGTCCCGTCCACATTTGATTTATGATATTCAAAGGGGTTTTTAATGGAGGGAACAATATCAGCCAAAGCTGCGATATGAAACACCCAGTCAATATTTTTAAAACATCCGGCTATTTGCTCATATTCTGAAATATCAGCCTCAATAAATTGTAACGCTTGATTAGCTTTATGATGTTCAAGATTTTGATAGTGGCCTGTTGAAAGGTTATCCAAGACCGTCACACAATGTCCATCAGCAAGAAGTCGGTCAACCAAATGACTGCCGATAAATCCAGCGCCACCGGTCACAAGTATTTTTTTCACAATCTCTCCTGGTTATTTAGTTGTTCAAATTATCCAAGACGCTACCATATTCATTTTCCCTTTGCAACGGTATACCCCTAAGATTGGGAGTTTTCACATTTATAACAATTGCTTTTTCCATTTAAGAAATGATATGCATTAGCCGATTTGCATGTAATTAACGGGGCGGAGCTATAAGTACCAACATCCAAGCAAAAATGCGCACAAAACATGAAAACTTTCAAAATCAGTGATAAAAAAACCTTGGAGCAAGATAAAATCTGGTCGTTGGCAAATGATGGTAATTTCCAAATTATTATTGATCATTTGCTGGAAACCGGTATTCCCGACGAAGATATAGGTGAAGTGCTATTCAAAATAGCGGATCAAGCCATTGAGGAAAAACAATTTAATTCAGCAATCGCCATACTAAAATTTCTCGTCAACGCCCTTGAGGATCAATCTGAAGCCCCACCTCTGATAAAAAAAATTGGGGATATTTATATCCAGATTTCAGCATTTGACAACGCAAGAGAGTATTATGGAAAATTGCCGCTGACTCTGGATAATATCAAACTATGTTTAGGGATATTTGCTCTCACTTTTGATATTGAGGGACTGCTTTCTTTGCGAGACACGGTTCTTGGTAGGGTCAATCAAAAAAATCAAGAGAAAACCCACTCATTTACGAATGAAATTATATTAAAGATATATTCCACGCCACAAACACTAAATGCCCATGTCGATTTATATACAAACAATATCACAGACCTAAAGAAGCTCTACCCTTTTTCTCAGGGCGTTGGTAAGTACAATGACATGTTTTCTATTGATCCATCCAAAATTTCACAAATTGATACCATTAAAATTTGTGATAATTTCTATGCCAAACAGGGAGATATTTGGTCAAAATCATTCTCCTTAAATTCTATCCGAAAAGAGAAAATAGAACAAAATGGTAGCGATATAATGATCTATTGTGACTCTCTTCAATCTTTTTCTACTCTCATTGATCTCATCAAAACGGATAATCCGGAGTTCATAAAAAAAGAATGCCGCATAATTATTGACTTTAAAATACTCATGCAAGCAATCAAGGTAATCAATTTATCACCATTGGTTGATTGTGACTTTATTGTCCGTTTTATTGATAAAAACGATTTAAAAACACAATTAGAACACCTTTTACTTGAAAGGAAACTCCCCTTTGCAGAAAGGGCTATCTATTTATCCGAGAAGGATTCGGATTTTTTTTCACAGTATGTAACTCCGATTTTGTCAGCGTGTGAAAAAAAAATACTGCATAAAATTGATCAATATGAACAGCTTTACCCTGAACTATTTCCAGAGGACTATCAAGACAAGGTTCTCAAAAAGATCAAAGCTGGCCAAAAGTTAAATATTCTTTTGTGTACCTCTATGTATACAACTTATTTGCAACACTCTACCCGTGATATCTCAACTGGATTTCAACAATTAGGCCATAACACCTTTATCCAAATAGAAGACGCAGATGCCGGTATGGGCAACAGAAAAGATGTAACCATTGAAAATTTAATTAATTTCAAGCCTGATATCATCTTTGCAATAAATCATCTGCGCTATTCAACTTTTGAATGGTTCCCGAAGAGTATTCCCTTTGTCACCTGGGTGCAGGATTTAATGCCCCATATATTATCGCTCCAAGACCCTTCCTTAATAACTGACCGTGATTATATTTTTTCTTTCTCGCAGCATTGGATTGATCATTTCTTCAAAAACCATTCTGCCCTTAAGAAAAAAAGAATCTATTGTCTCCCGATAACCGTTAACACTGATATTTATCGCCCATTAAAAACATGCCCTAAGAAATATGATATTACCTTTATCAGCCATCTGCCTCATCCCAGCGAAACGTACCTGCCGATTTTAAAAGGCGAAAAAACTCCGGAAATAACATCCGAATTAATTTTGACATTTCTAACACGCTTAATTGATGAACTGGATACCAAATCCTGGGTTCAATTATTTCAAATACAAAGTGACCCGAATTATAGAATAAATTTTATTAAAAAAATCTGTCAAAACATAGGAATAACATTCGATAAGACTTTCTCAATGTTAACAGACCCCCGTGACAATACGAATGCCCCATCGCGTTTCATGAAACATGTTTTTCTGTTAACAAAGACCAAACCGATCTCAACCTTACTTTCAAAGGGTTTCAGGGTTCGCGTTTTTGGTAAAAACTGGGATAGCCTCCCTGAATTTAAAAGCATCGCAATGGGACCCGTTAAAAACGGAGAAGATCTTAATAAAGTTATCAATGAATCTCGCATTAATTTAAACATGAGCCCCGGCACTTCATATCATATGAAAGCTCCAGAGGTCATTGCCGCCAGAAGTTTTATGCTTACTCGACGCCTTCCTAAAGAACAAGATACCATGCCAATAGTTGATTTTTTCAAAGAAAATAAAGAAATTATTTTCTTTGAAAACGAATATGATTTAATTCAAAAAGCATCGATTTTTCTGAAAAATAAAGAAAAAAGAGAACAAATAGCAGAATCTGCATACAATAAATTTTTGACAAGCTATGGCATAGAGAAGGCGGCCCAGTCTATATTAGAAAAAATGACCATGAGCTCTATACAAGATGAAAATTAAACACCTATCCATATTTCTGCCCGCTGAAATTTTTTTTATATTGGTGCTCCAACTTTGGTTTGCTAAGGCAAAAATTTAAGATGCAATGACATATGGCGTTGTTGCAACAGGAATGAAGACTATCTCGAAACGAATGAAAACCATAACAATTTAACGAAGATGATATTTGGTAACAAACAGTGAGAGCTTTGCGTGATTAGGATATTTTCCGATTATAGCATTTTAGGAAAAATTTTTCACACCCCGGGTGCTGCTGGAGGCGGACGGTCTATCAATTTAGTTGCGAGATCGGTGCTTGTCAA
>Ga0180007_10006496_pt1 | contig 11403 bp, 8 predicted proteins | sample MM_PC_MetaG_FD_121122 | JGI IMG/M metagenome (GOLD analysis project Ga0180007, IMG submission 121122) | Groundwater microbial communities from the Aspo Hard Rock Laboratory (HRL) deep subsurface site, Sweden - MM_PC_MetaG | ecosystem: Environmental > Aquatic > Deep subsurface > Groundwater...
CGCCCGATTAATGCGCGATTTTTGAAACAAAACAAAACAAAAACATCCCGCCTTCGGTGGGATAATAAAAACAAAACAATTCAACATAAGCCTTAAGCTTGGGGGCGACTTCGTCGCCCAATCAGTCATTTTCCACCACCCTAGTCAATTGAAGGTATACTTGATCAATAATGGAAAAACAACTGTTTATCGGAATCACTGGGCGTAGCTGTAGTGGAAAGTCAACACTTGCCCATAAGCTTTTAAAAAGGCTAGGGGAAAATTCTCTTTATATTGAATTAGATAAATTCTGGATAAATACATCGAATCTTGACTGTAAAAATTTATACACATCAGAAGTTTGTGCAATTCATAAAATGCATGATGATTTGTCAAAATTAAAATCAAACATGTCTGTAGACTTAACTTGTTTTGATTTTAAAAAGAAATCTAAGCTTGACGGTAAAAAAGGAAAAACACTTTTCCCGACGAAATATACAATTGTTGAGGGATGTCTGATTTTTTGGGACAAGAAAATTAGAAATTTATTTGACGTAAAAGTTTTTGTTGACGTTCCAGATGAAATCTGTTTTCAAAGGAGAAAAAGTCGAGATTTAGAAAAACTAATTCGCAAATATTCTGAAGACAAAATAAAAAACCACACAATCCAACATTGGTCTACAATTAAAAAACAATGGGACACTGGTCTGGAGAATACGCGCAACTATGCCGATTTAATCACAGCCGATTCTTCAGACAAGTCAATAGATAGGGTTATTTCAAAAATATTCGAAGCTGGATAAACCAATTAGCGGTTAGTCGCCTCTCCAAGCTAGTTTCCCAAGCAAGACAACAATTTATCAAAAACTATGATTTTTCTTAACATATGAATACCTATGAAGCTGGAAATCAGTAGTAAAGTGTAAAAATACTGATAAAATAGGATAAAAGAGTATAAATAACCAAATTTGCAATTTTACCGTTTTGGGTGTATATTATCTACAATGACTGATTCTATACAAAAACAAATTCAAGACATCGACGACCTAATGACCATCGGTCAAGTAGCCGAAATATTTAATATCCACCAAGACACTCTTCGAAATTGGGAGAAAAAGGGTATTTTAGTCCCCCTAAGAGTTGGCCCACGCAAAGATCGGAAATACAGAAAAGCAGATATTGAAACCATTGTTGCCAAAATGGGAAGCAAGCTTACCCTTTCTCAGCTTGAGCAATTCCTCTGGAAAAGCGCCGATATCCTACGAGGCAAAATCGACAGCTCCGACTACAAAAAATATATTTTTGGCTTGCTTTTTTACAAGCGTATTAGTGATGTTTGGGATGAAGAATATAAAAAGGTTCTAGACGAATATAATGATCCAACCCTTGCTCGAGCCGATTACAATCATCGCTTTCAAGTTCCCAATGATTGCAAGTGGCCTGTAATCGCTCAAACCTCACAAGGTATCGGACAAAAACTCAATGACATTTTTGACAAGATTACCAATGTTAACAGTCCAAAACTGGACAAAATTTTTGACGATCTTGATTTTGCCAACAAAGACCGTTTTCCCAACGAAACACTTCAAAAACTCATCAATCATTTCTCACAATATAATTTTGCCAGTAACTACATCAGCTCAGATCTCTTGGGTGATGCTTATGAATACCTTATTAAACAATTTGCCGCCGATGCAGGTAAAAAGGGCGGTGAGTTTTACACCCCACGAGAAGTTGAAAAAGTTATTGTTGGCATAGTCAAACCCCAACAAAAAAACCACATTTATGATCCCACCGTTGGATCTGGTGGATTTTTACTCGAAGCCTACAACTATCTTAAAAATAAGGCAGGGGAACAAGTAGCTAGAACCCTCTACTTATACGGCCAAGAAATTAACATCAGTACTTTTGCTATCGCCAGAATTAATATGTTTCTTCATGGTCTTGATAGTGCCGATATTCGTCGCGGCAACACATTATCAAACCCTCAATTTTTAAACAATGTGGGCAACTTACAAACCTTTGATATTGTAGTGGCCAATCCTCCTTACTCCATCAAAGATTGGGAATATGAACTTTTTGGCAAAGATAAATATAGTCGAATTGATGGTTATGAATTGCCACCCAAAAAAAATGCCGACTTTGCTTTTTTACTCCATATTATTAAATCTTTAAATAGTAATGGGCGAGCGGGAGTTGTTCTGCCTCACGGAGTTTTATTTAGAGGCGGAGCCGAAGGCCGAATTAGAGAAAAAATAATAAAAAATAATCTGGTTGAAGCCATTATCGGCCTGCCGTCAAAATTATTTTATGGTGCTGGTATTCCCGTAGGACTTTGGATATTAAACAAAAACAAACCGGAAGAAAAGAAAAATAAAATCCTAATAATCGACGCCGAAAAAAATTACGCCGAAGGCAAAAAACAAAATACACTTCGCAAAAAAGACATAGATAAAATCATTAAAACTTACGATCAATATCAAGATGTAGAAAAATATGCTCGTGTAGTAAACCTAAAAGAAATCGAAGAAAACGAATATAACCTTAATGTTCGTCGATACATTGACTCAAGCGAAGAACAAGAAATAATTGATGTAAAACAGGTTTGGAAAGATTTACAAAATCTAGAAAAAGAAAGAAAGAATATAAACCAAAAAGTTACAAATTATATAAAACAACTTGGCTACACCAAATAAAAAACAAACAATTTACGCCTTTATAGATAGTCAGAATTTAAATTTAGGCACCAGCAAAAATCTCTACAAGAATAGAAAATTAATTTACAAGGGCTGGAAGTTAGATTTCAAAAAATTCTATCGATTTTTATTAGACAAATTCAGAGTCAACAAGGCCTTTCTGTTTATCGGATATTTAAAACAATACGAGGGTCTTTACAGGAGTTTGCGTTCGTTTGGTTATTGTCTGATATTTAAACCCACAGTCAAAGACAACCACAATAAACCAAAAGGAAACGTTGACGCCGAACTAGTTCTACATTCTGCCGCCATTGAATTTAAAAATTACCAAAAGGCCGTTATTGTTTCAGGAGATGGAGATTTTTTCTGTTTACACCAATATTTGATAAAAAACAAAAAATTACTAAAAATCATTATTCCCAACAAACACTCCGAATCGAGCTTATTGAAAGATCTCCAATCATACAAACTTTTCTTGTACAGAGAGAAAGATAAACTGGAATATATAGAAAATCCAAAAATTAGACCAAAAAAAATCGGGAGGCGTCGCTCATAGACACATAGTCTAAGGGTCGTATTCTCCCTAATGATTAACAACAGTTTACATTTATGTAAAGTGATTGTCAAGTAAAGTAAAGTTGAGTCAAGTTAAATAAACACCTAAAACACAAGCAAAATTAAAACTATGAACACAAAAAAGCCAAATAACTGGCAAACAAAACGATTAGACGAGGTTGCAACCATAACAATGGGTCAATCACCGCCTTCATCTTCATATAACGATCAAGGTTTTGGCACCCCATTTTTTCAAGGAAAACCATCAAACATAGATAATTTCGGCGTAGCAGTTCCACACCAACACACAACAGAACCAACAAAGGTGGTTTCTGTTGGAACGGCTTTAATGACGGTCAGAGCACCAGTGGGAGATATTTTCACTTCATCAACGCAAGTATGTATTGGGCGAGGCTTAAGTGGAATCATGGCCAATCCAGATATTTTACAAGAGTATTTAAATTATCAACTTCAATTTTCATCTCAACAGTTTCAAGCCTTATCTCAAGGATCAACATTCACAGCTATCAACAGCTCGGATTTAAAAAGTATAAAAGTAGGAATTCCAGTAAAAAATATACAGCAAAAAATCGCTGAAATTTTATCAGCAGTAGACGAAGCCATTCAAAAAACTGATCAGATTATCAAAAAAACTGAAAAGTTAAAAAGGGGATTGATGAACGATTTGCTGACTCATGGCATTGGTCGTAAAAAATATAAACTTTCAGAAGTAATAAATGATTTTATTGTTCCAATGAGAAATAAACCTAAGAATTTTTCAGGAGATATCCCATGGTGTCGAATTGAAGATTTTAATGGAATCTATCTATCAAATTCAAAATCAGGTCAATACGTAAATGACCAAACTATCAAAGAAATGAAACTTAGAGTTTATCCAATAAATACAGTTCTTGTTTCCTGTAGTGCTGACCTTGGAAGGTGTGCTATTACATCAAAGCCTCTTGTAACCAATCAAACATTTATTGGTTTGGTTCCGTCTAAAAAAATAAACAGTCTTTTTTTATTTTATTTAATGTCATCAATTTCAAAAAAATTGAACAATTTAGCTTCTGGAACAACTATTCTATATTTATCAAGAAAGCGATTTGAAAATTTATCTATTAATGTTCCCCCTTTAATAAAACAAATACAAATATCGAAAATTTTAAAATCTATAGATGATAAATTAACAAAAAGCTTACAGCAAAAAGAAAAATATCTTAAACTTAAAACTGGTTTAATGCACGATATTTTTAATCAAAAAGTGGAAGTAAATTAATATGACATTCAAACCGTTTGGTAAAAAATACGATTTTAGAGAAATAGCATTAATTAGCAACTTTCCAAGTTATCTACACGATCCAATTGAAAATTGGTTGTGGACAGTACTTAGTAGGGCTAATGTTGTTGTTGAAAGTGACATTTGGAATGCAAATGGAAAAAAATATGTAGGGCAGCGGTTTATTAATAATCTTCAAATAGACTTTAGAGAAAAATTTCCACAATATTGGAGTCAATTTATCCCTTATATATTTTCAGACACAGATAGGACATGTAATATTCTTGCTTTCTGTTTACAACATTTTTCCAACCAAGAAAACGCAAACGAACTTGAATATATTTTGTCTCAAGGAGGTTCAGGATATGGCATCATTAAAACCAATAAAAAAGCTTCGGAATACGACAAGGGCGTATACGACTTAGTTGACAGGGTTGCCAGTTCCATTGTTAAACAATCCAAACAAGCGCTCGATAACAATGGCTTACTTTTAAATGCATGGATAAAATGCTACGGAAGAAATCCAGATTACGGAAAAGTGGTGTCAGAATGCCAAGATTTTTTGGAAGGTTTTTTAAGAGACAAATATTTTCCTGCAAACAAAACCCCTCAATTAGGAAAAATAATTAATGATTTAAAAAATAGTTCTTCAAAGTTAACTTTTAAAGGGGAATCCGTGTTAAAGAGAAAAATAGACATACTCAACCTCATTGACAATGTTCAAAACTTCAGGGGAATGCATAAAGCAGGAACAGGAAAATCACCAAGCAAAAAAGAAGCGGAATATGTATTACACACTACAATTTATATATGGAACCTACATCAAAAATAGAATGAAATTTAACGAACAGTATACGGTCGAAAACCATATCATCAAGTTTTTAAAAAAGACTTTGGACTATAAGTACATCAAACCTGAGATATTTAGTAAATTACGACAGTTTGAAAATGAATATTTAATTACACCCCATCTAGTCGAAGCCATAAAACGGGTAAATAATCTTTCCGACGAAACAGAAATCCAAAGTGTAGTCAGAGAAATTAGGAAAATTGACTCCAACGAAGGTTTTCTCAACCTCTTGCGTTATGGTGTCAACCTCAAAGATCCGACCACAGGCAAAATGAAAGATTATCGGATGGTCGATTATGACAACCTAGACAACAATCGCTTTGTGGTTACTAATCAATTCTACTTTGAAGGCAATTTGGAAAACATCAGAACCGATGTTATGGTTTTTTTAAACGGTATCCCAATTGTTGACATTGAAGCCAAAAGCCCTACAGCTTCCACTAGTGTCAGCTATGAAAACGCCATTGGTCAAATCAAGCGCTATGAACGAGTGGCCATAAAACTTTTTTGGCCCAACATGTTTAATATTGCCACCGACGGACTGAAAACTGTTTATGGCACCACTTATTCTCCAGAACAATATTATTTAAAGTGGCGAGACGAAATATTAACAGAACAATACAAAGAAGATCTAGAAGTTACACTAGTTTCTTTGCTCGACAAAAATCGACTTTTAGACATTATCCAAAATTTTATTGTCTTTGAACAAACCAAAGACGGTCGAGTCAAAAAAATGGCTCGTTATCAACAGCTTAGAGCCACCAACAAACTTGTATCTCGGGTCCAAGAAGGAAAGAAAAAACGTGGACTGATTTGGCACACCCAAGGTTCAGGCAAATCTTTAACCATGTTTTTCACCGCCTGGAAATTAAGGTTTAATAAAACCTTAAAAAATCCAAAAGTATTTATTTTGGTTGATCGAATTGATCTTGACGATCAAATATACGACACTTTCATAAATGCCGGTGGCAAAAACATCATTCGTGTCACCTCAAGGCGAGACCTAGAAAAGAAAATTACCAACAGCGAAAGAGGCATATTCATTTCAACTATTGAAAAATTTAACGAATTACCTCTCGGTCTAGATAATCCAAACGAGAACATTGTTGTCTTGTCGGATGAGGCTCACAGAACAAACGAAGGTATTGCGGGTATCAAGTTGAGGGATTCAATGAGAAAAGCCTTTTTCTTTGGTTTTACAGGAACTCCAATTGACAAAACAACTCTTAATACTCATCGAAATTTTGGACAAGAAGGCGAAAGATATCTTGACTATTATTCCATTCAGCAAGCCATAGACGATGGAGCAACTTTACCGGTTACTTACGAAGCCCGACTGTCAAAATTTTTTATTGACGAAGATAAAATTGACCAACAATTTGACGATATGACTTCTGATCTTAGTCAAGAACAAAAACAACTAGTAATGAGACGATTCGGCAAGAAGGAAGCCTTGATTAAACTTGATAAACGGATGAAAGCCGTGGCTCAAGACATTGTTGACCATTACAGGCTTTATGTCCGACCTAATGGATTCAAAGCCCAAATAGTTTGCTATGACAGAGAAACTACAGCCAAATATAAACAATTGTTTGATAAACTTATTCCATCAGATTGGTCGAAGATTGTTTATTCGTCCGGCGACCCAAACACCGACAGCGAAACTCTAAGAAAATACAATACCAGTAAATCACAAAGAGAAAACATAATTGAAAAATTCAAAGATCCAAACAGTAACCTCAAATTATTATTGGTGTGTGATATGTTGTTGACCGGCTTTGATGCGCCCATTGAACAAGCCATGTACTTAGACAAGCCATTGCGAGATCACAATTTACTACAAGCCATTGCTCGCACCAATCGTACATACCCCAACAAAGGCTGTGGCAAAATTATCGATTATTACGGAATTACTCGAAATCTTTATGATGCTCTGAATTTTGATGAAAGTATTATAGATTCCGCCATGATTGATCTTGACCATCTAAAGAAAGAATTTTTAGAAGTTTTGGGAGAAATTAAAGACATTTTTGTAGGAATCAATCAAGAAAATCCTTCTATTGAAAACCTAAGAACGTGCCTAAAAATATTTATCGATAACGAAAGCAAACAACGACACTTTACCGACAAATACGCCAGACTAAAACTTTTATTTGAAATATTATCCCCAGACCCCTTTCTTGCTAAACACATAAGAACTTTCGAGTGGGTCACCAGCGTTTATATTGCCTTTATCAACGAGTTCCGATCCGAAAATGCAGCCATGCAAGCCTTCCGAGACGGCAACATTCCTACTTTTGGTGAATACGGAGAAAAGGTAAAAAAACTAATCCAAGAACAAATCGACTACGAAGGTATTACCAAAAGCTTTCGGGAGTTAAACATAAACGATATTTATACCCTTGAAAGATGGGACAAGATGGATGAAGAAGAAAAAGCATTGAATTTAGAAAAAATGCTTAAACAAGAAATTTCTATCAACATTGACACTAATCCCGCCTTTATTAAATTTAGTGAAAAGTTACAAGCCATTAGAAAAGAATTTGAGCAACACCAAATCGATCTAACCGAACGAATTAAGCTTTACTACGAATTAGTAAACGAGATTAAAAGCAAAACTGATGAAGCCAAAAAAATGGGTTTAAATCTTCGAGAGTATGGATTATTTGTCATCTCTCAAGAATTTCTCCCCGATGCAGATCAGCAAACCTTAATTACCCTATCTCAAGAAATGGCAAAACGACTAAATCAGATCCTTGACGAAAGCTGGCAAACTTCATCAAAGAGAGAAGAGTTTTTAAAAGGAGTAAAACAAATCATTCAAGAGTTGATATTAAAAGAATATAAAAACAAAATCGAAACAGCCGATTTTCCAAAGTTTCTCAATAGATTAGTAGACATTATTACAAAGAAATTTTAAATGTCGGAAAAAATTAACCTGCACAATCGACTCGTTAGTTACACCACACGAAGAAGTAAAAGAGCAAAGCGCTTGAGACTAGCCGTATATTGTGACGGTAATTTTATCGTCACCCTACCCAAAGGTATTAAAAAATCATCCGCCCAAAATTATATCGTCAATAAATCTCAATGGATACTCAATAAATTAGATTTTTTCAAAAAAATTTCTACATCTAAGGCTTTCAAACTTACCCCAGACGATTACCTAAAACATAAAGACAAAGCACTAAGACTAGTGACCAAAAGAATCAAACATTTTAATAAACAGTATGGCTTTAGATATAAAAAAATCACCATCCGCAATCAAAAAACCAGATGGAGTAGTTGTTCAAAAAAGAAAAACCTCAATTTTAATTTTAAAATTGCTTTCTTGCCTGAAAAATTACGAGATTACATCATTGTCCACGAGTTGTGTCATCTAAGAGAACTTAATCATTCCCAAAAGTTTTGGAACTTAGTGGCCAAAGTAATTCCCGAATATCTAGAAATAAACAAGGAAGTCAAAATATTTAGTTTGAAAATTTAGTCATAACGAACTTTAAAACAAATGAACAAATACATAACCCATTGTCGAAAGTCGACGGATGAAAAAACAAACAAGCTTTATTGGTTTTGTATACTTAACTAATGCCCAAAAAACTTTTCCCTATTTTATCTTTCTTTCTTCTTGTCCCATCGCTTTTAGCCAACATTCTTCTTACTCAAAAAACAGAAACGAATTATCAGGGTGAGTTGGTTACAGAAGTTGTTGATGGTGATACTTTCTTTATTGAAAACCGTCAACCCATCCGTCTTTATGGACTTGATGCGCCTGAATTGGGATTTTGTTATAGCCAAGAAGCAAAAAAGAAATTAGAAGAACTAATTTTGAACAAAAAAGTGATTTTGGCCGAACCCCGCACCGATCACACCGGTAGAATTTTACCTTTGGTTTATATTGATGGAATACTGGTTAACGAAATTTTAATCAAAAACGGTTTTGCCATTTCTCGTCGTCAAGGGGGTACTGCCACAGAAGCTTTCAGAATCGCCAACGATAATGCCAGAGAAAACAATCTGGGTATTTTTTCTCCAAATTGTTATCAACCCGATCCAGTCGACTCCAAATGTGTTATCAAAGGAAATATCAATAGCCAAAATAAAAAAAGTTATTTTCTCCCCAATTGTGCCAACTACAACCAAGTCATAATAGAAAAATTCGAAGGAGAAGAATACTTTTGCACCGAAACAGAAGCTAAAAAAGCCGGATACATCAAATCAAAAACCTGCTACTAAATACTATAAGACATTCAAAATTTTTGTGTTTTTCTGTTTAAATTCGAGCCAACACTTTTAATGCGAGCCCGCTCAGGGCCAGCGGGTGGGGGCGCTGGCTCGAAGCGGTGAGCTCCTTATTTCATAATGTCATAACACTTTAAAATACGTTCTAACTTTTCTATAACAGTTCACACAGAGTAAGGATTCAGAAATTTCAGGATTTTTCGCCCGCGTGCGAGTGGTCACGCGGAGCGATGCGAAGGGCTATAATAAGTTAAGAAATTGCAAAAAGACAACAGAAAAACACAAAAATTTAAAAAGGAACACTGCTCAAGATGAAATATATTATCTATTGTAGAAAATCAACAGACGAAAAAACAAAACAAGTTTTGTCAATTGAAAGCCAAATTGAAGAGTTAAAACAGTTTGCCAGAAAAGAAGATTTACAAATAGTTGATTACATCATTGAATCTAAAACCGCCAAGACTCCAGGCAGACAACAATTCAACAAAATAATTGACTTAATTGAAGATGAAAAGATCGATGGTATTGTCAGTTGGCACCCGGATCGTTTAGCCAGAAACTCTATTGATGGTGGACGTATTATCTATCTTCTTGATACTGGCAAACTCAAAGATCTAAAATTTCCAACTCTTCAATTTGACAATTCTCCTCAAGGAAAATTCATGCTTTCAATTGCCTTTGGTCAATCTAAATATTACGTTGACAATCTGTCTGAAAATGTCAAACGAGGTAATCGCCATAAATTAAAACTTGGTATTTGGTCCAACAAAGCTCCTCTTGGCTACCGAAACGACAGGAATACCAAAACTATCAAAGTTGACAAAAAAGAATCAGTGATTGTCAAAAAGGCTTTTCAACTTTTTGCCAAAGGGGATCAATCATTCACCCAGATTGCCAACTTCATGTTTGCTGATGGAATAACAAAAAATGATGGCCAGCCTCTTCACATTAATCAAATTAGAAGAATGTTAACTAGAACTTTTTATGTTGGCATTATCCGTTATGGTGGAGAAATTTATCAGGCTAGCCATCATTGCTTCATCAGTAAATCTCTTTTCGCCAAAATCCAACAACAAATCGATTACAAAGATCGTCATCATTGTAATAGAACCAACCATAGTTTTAAGTTGACTGGTTTAATTAAGTGCAAAGAATGTGGAGCCGGCATTACCGCTGAAAAACACACCAAGCACTACAAAAGAACCAAAAGAAAAGCTACCTACATTTACTACCGCTGTACCAAAAAAGCCGGCCCCTGCCACCAACCTTACATTTCAGAAAACAACTTAGTCTCCCAGTTAACTAAGTCTATCCATGATGTTGCTCTTCCTCCTTCTTGGGTTATCAAATGGCGATCTTGGCTAAAAAGAGATGAAGCAAAAGCCAAGAAAAATATACATTATTCCATTAGCAAACAAAAAAATGAATTAAAAACGATTGACCAAAAACTTGATACTCTCTTAGATCTTCATCTTGAGCAGGGAATTGATAGTAGGGGATACAAGAAAAAGAAAAACCAATTGCTTAATAAAAAATTAAAAACTCAAGACAAAATTATTAAAATTAAAACAAACGGTTCTCACTGGCTCGAACCTTTTAATCAATTCATAAAAGATGCAATAATTGCGTCAAAAATCGCGCCCAAAGAAAATATGGATAGCAATTTGAAACAAATTGCTCAAAGTGTTGGCTCGAACTTCTTTTTGCAAGACAAAAAACTTATTATAAATTACAAAAAGCCCTTCGCATCGCTCCAAAAAGCGTGCCTGTCCGCCTCTGGCGGAACCACTCGCACGCGGGCG
>Ga0180007_10006497_pt1 | contig 11401 bp, 7 predicted proteins | sample MM_PC_MetaG_FD_121122 | JGI IMG/M metagenome (GOLD analysis project Ga0180007, IMG submission 121122) | Groundwater microbial communities from the Aspo Hard Rock Laboratory (HRL) deep subsurface site, Sweden - MM_PC_MetaG | ecosystem: Environmental > Aquatic > Deep subsurface > Groundwater...
AAGGATCCGGGCAGCCTCACCAAAATACTGATCCCAGCAGATCAGCGCCCCGATCCGGGCATACCGGGTGGTCCAGACCTGAAAACCGGTATCTCCGGGGGTGAAATAAAATTTTTCATGATACCCCGGCGCATCGGGAATATGTGATTTTCTATATTTTCCAAGGATCTTGCCGTCCGCGTCGATCATGGCCACGGTATTAAAAAAGGCGGTGGGGGTTTTCTCAAAAAAGCTGATCGGAAGCACCACCTCAAGTTCCCGGGCCACATCCTGGAAATGCCCCACGGCCCTGTTTTCTTCCAGGGTGGATGCAAGCTCATAAAATTCATATTTTTTTTCCTGGCAGAAATAGAGGGTTTCGAAAAGCTCGGGCAGCAGGATAATGCGGGCGCCTTTGTCTGCTGCATCCCGGACCAGCCGGTCCGCTTTTTTGATGTTGTCTTCCGTGTTTTTGGAACAGGCCATCTGGATGGCGGCGATTTTCAGAGCCATTTTTTTCTCCTTATTTTGTCTGTGAATGGGAGGATTATCGGGTTAATCCCTGGTTCTCGGCGCAGGGCTTAAGCATCTCCAGGGTTTCTTCAAAGACCCGGATGACATGGTCGATTTCAACTTCCGTCGTGGGAGTGCTCAATGCGCAACCTCCCCGGGCATAGATGCACACCCCGCGGTTCAGAAGCTCAAGATTCAAAAGGGTGGCCATGTTTCCGGAACCGATCTGGCCGATCATGGCATCCATGCCGGTAACAATGGGTGCGTCGGTCCAGTGAATGCCGAGGACCGATCCGTACCCGGTGGCCTGCCCCCTGATTCCGGTTTTTTGAAAGGCGTGGCTGATCCCGACTCTGAGCCGGTCGCCCAGGGCATTGAGCCGGGAGGCGGCGGCTGAATCATATTTTTTCATGGCCGCAAGCCCGGCCGCCATCACAATATTGGCACCGGTAAAGGTGCCGGAATGGGATATGCATTGCCCCTCCGGCAGATTCGGGTCCACCAGGGCCATGATATCCTTCCGGCCCCCGAACGCTCCAATGGCGAATCCACCGCCGATAATCTTGCCGATGGTGGTCAAATCCGGCTTCACCCCGGCCAGGGACTGGAATCCGCCTTCGGCAAAGCGCAGCGATACGATTTCATCAAAAATCAGGAGGGCTTCATATTGATCCGCAAGCCTTCGGCATCCTTCCAGAAACCCGGGGGCCGGGGGGATCACGCCCCCGGTGCCCAGCACCGGCTCCACAATAAGCGCGGCAATCTGCCCCTTGTGTGACGTTAAGGCAAGTTCAACCGATGGAAGGTCATTGAATCGGGCAAAGACCACGTTTTCCCTCGTGCTTTCCGGAATTCCGGGGTTTTCCGGGATCCCCAGGGGCAGGCCCCGGTCGTCGCAGTCCGGTCCGGCATACCATTCCACAGCATCATGGGACCCGTGGAATCCGAAATCCATTTTGATGAATTTGGGTTTTTGGGTGAACGCCCGGGCCAGCCGGATGGCATAGAAGGTGGCTTCCGTACCGGAATTGGCAAACCTGATTTGGTCCATGGACTCAATGCGACTGCATAAGAGTTCTGCAAAATCGGTCTGAAGCCGCGAGGGTGCCGTTAGAATGGTCCCCTTTTGAAGCTGTTCGCCTGCGGCCGCAGTGATGTCTGCATCGTTATGCCCGTGAAGAATGGCGGTATAATCGTTCAAAAGATCCAGATATTTATTGCCGTCATAATCATAGAGCCAGCATCCCCCCCCTTTTTCCATAAAGGTGGGATAGGGATAAAGATGGGCAATATTCCGGGTCACGCCGCCCGGGAAAACCTTTTTGGCCCGCTCGTGAAGGATCTTTGAGATCCCTGTTCCGGCCTCATAACGGGCCAGTATCTGTTTTTCCATTTCCAATGCCTTTGTGTTCATGATCTTCATCCTTTCTTTTCAGGGTTATTTTGTTGGTCCGGGGCCAGTTTCCCCAGCCGCTCCAGCTCGTCTGCCACCTCACCCATGGACAACGCTTCAAGTTTTTCCCGTGTCTGGAATCCGGTTTCAGTATCCATGCCGCGGGCCTTGTAAAAACGCTCTTTAAGCGATTCAAACCGGTCTTTGTAGATCCATGCGGTATAATAAAAATCCCCGTGCTGGGCATCCATCCATTCGGTATCGAAAAAACCGTCGGCCAGGGTATCGGTCTTCCGGGACCGGTTTTCCCGTTTCACCATAACCGCCCGGCGCAGGTTCCATATCTGCTCGCCCGATTTCCAAAGGGCGTCCGGGTCCTTTTCCACACCCGTGACCGCTGAAAAGGCCCGGCTCTGAAAAATGCGGATATCCATTTCAGGCGGATGAAACAAGAGATCCGGCAAAGAGGCGAAATTGCACATGGGCAATGAATTTTTCAGGCTCTGGTTGTGCTGAACCCAGATGGTCTGATGTTCGATACCGTCATAGGCGGTTTCGGACGTTCCGGTTTCCGGATCTGCATAGGTTTTGATGCCGCACGGTACCTTGAAATGGTTTTCCAGGTCCTGGAGGGGAATGGGATGCTCGCCTTCCCGGTTGAAAGACAGGTACCCGTCCGTGGAATCCCCGGCCTCACGGCTGTCCAGGGCCATGTGCAGACTAAGCCCCATCCATCCGTAATAATGGTTGAAATATCCCCAGGCCGGAAACCGGATATCAATGATCCGCCGGAAGTCCTCTTTGGCCGATACGGTTTCCGAAATTTTCAGAAGGGCTCGGAGTGCTCCGTCTGCAAACGGTTCCCTGCCCTGGGCAATCCCCTGCAGAAGCCGGTCCACACATTCATATTCGCTGAGCTCTCCCCTGAAATTGACGGGCAGCGGAAAACCGGCCGCCATCCATTCCTCCGGGCTGACGATATCATTTCCAATGGTTTCAAATACCGTAAACACGAGGCCCAAAAGGTCAAAATGGTTGATCCCGAGCCTTTGTGCATCGTGCAGCGCCTTAAAGGCCACCCGCTCGTCCTGGCTGAAAAATCCATACCACCAGGAGGCGCACATACCCGCACCCTTGCCGATTCCCGGGACATCGTAAAATCCCATGCACTGGAATGGACAACCATAGGGGCCGGTGGTTTTCTTCCGGTACTTGGACACCATCCGTTTGGCAAAATCCCCTTCAAGAATGGGCCCACGGCCGAATCTCTGGAAGGCGCCGGTTGAGAATTCTCCTTTGGATTTTGCATAGGCGATCAGGGATTCAAAATCCCCGGGCCGGGCAATGGAGACCTTTCCGGATCCTGAGATGCAGACCGCCTTGAGGTTTTTGGACCCCATCACGGCTCCGAACCCGCCCTGGCCGGCCGTACTGCCCGTATCGGTGCCGATAACGGCGATCCGGCTCAGGTTTTCGCCGGCCTGCCCAATCGTGAGAACGGACATATCCGGGTTTCTGTCTTTGATCACCCGCTGGGTTTCGATCAGATCCAGCCCCCAGAGGTCCGTTGCATCGGCGATCTCTACCCTGTCATCCCGGATGGACAGATAAACCGGCGTATCCGCCCGGCCAAGGATCACGATGGCGTCATATCCGGCATATTTCATCCGGGAGGGAAACACGCCGCCGAACCCGGAATAGGCAAAATACTCCCCCGGGTGGCTCTGGGGAGCGATCCCGGCGATCTCTGCCCGGTTGAACTGCCCCGGAAGCCCGGTCAGCGGGCCCACGGCGATCATCAGGGGGCTCTTGGGATCAAAGGCGCCGACATCGGGACACCCCATATCCCAGAATATTTTGGTGCACAGGCCGACGCCGCCGATATATGTCTCCGGCGCATAATGGGATGTCGGAATGATGGTGGTTGTTCGGGCGGAAAGATCCACATTCAGAATCTTGCCGGCCCATCCGGAGAATGCCTTGGAAGTCATTTTTTCTGTTTTTTCCTGTCTTTTTGATGATGTTGGATGGATAGGGCACCACTCGGGCAATAGGACACACAAATGGGGCTGCCGGATTCCGCTTCGCAGAGGTCGCATTTGAAGGCCTTGCGTTTTTCCGCATTAAACCCGACGGCCGGGGGCGTCAAAGGACACGCTTGCATGCATTCCCGGCACCCTTGGCAGGCGGCCTCGTCAATCCGGATGATTCCTGTTTCCGGAGTGATCCGCATGGCCTGCCCCGGATAGGGACAGGCGGCATAACAGCTGGGTGCCAGGCATTGCCGGCAGACGCTGACCTGATATTCGGCCGAAAGCGCATCCCCCAGGATCCGTATCCGGGCTGCTGCCGGTCCTCCGGTTCCTTCACGGTGCAGAGCGCACATCAGCTCGCATATCCCGCATCCGGTGCAGGCTGCAGGATCGAAACAAAGTGTGCGCGGCCTGTTTTTAAACATTGGCCTGCGATCCATCATGACCGCTTCTTTCCATGGGCCACAGACTCGGCCAGGACACACAGGATTTCAAACATGATCTGGGCAGCCAGCCGCGCCGTTACGCCGGAGACGTCATAGGGCGGGGACACTTCCATGACATCACCGCCCACCAAGGAAAGCCCGCTCAGCCCGCGGATGATTTTCTGGACGTCCCGGGGCCGTAACCCCCCGATTTCAGGCTCGCCGGTACCGGGTGCATAGGCCGGATCAAATACATCCACATCCACGGTAATATAGGTGGGTCCGTCGCCCACGGTTTCCCGTATGGTCTCAAGAATCCGGTCCGGGCCAAGATCAAAGCATTCTTCGGCATGGATCATTTTGATGCCCGCGTCCCTGGCAAAATCCCAGAAGATTTCGCACCGGCCCCGGATGCCGATCTGGATGGTCCGGTCCGGGTCCACAAATCCGTTCAGGACGGCATTGCGAACCGGCGTGGCATTATAATAGAGGCTTCCGCCGTATTCTCCGGTGGTATCGGAATGGGCGTCAAAATGAATCAGTCCCAGGGGGCGGTCCGCACCCAGCGCCTTGAGGATGGGGTAGGTGGCCGAATGGTCACCGCCGATGGAAAGGGGCACGACGCCCGCCGACTTTACCTGGCGGTAATGGGTATAAATCTCTTCGATCATGCTGTCCAGGGAGTAGAGATGTGTGAAATAAATATCACCGGCATCTGCCACCCTGCAGAGATCAAATGGAATGATCCCGCTGACGTGATGCATGGGGCCTGCGGCCAGATCCGAATGCTCACGCACCGATCTCGGCCCGAAACGGGCACCTGGCCGGTCCACAACCCCCAGGTCGATGGGGATGCCGATCAGGGCGATGTCGCATTGGGACAGATCCGGGTTATAGGGGGTTTTTAAAAAGGTCGGCATTCCGGAATAGCTCTGAACCAGATGCTTGAAATTATTTTCCATGAGCATTCGTTCAAAAAAATTTACAATTTCAGGGTTTTCAAATTCCAGTGGTGACCGGTCACTATATTTCTTTTTCAATTCTTCAATTCGGCTCTGTTTCATTTCAATTCCTCCGTTAACAGTCTGTCATTTCGAATCCGAACGATCCTTTGGATAAGGGATAGAGCAGAATCCGTGCCATGGGCCTGCCAAAGAAATAGAGGTTTAAATTCAGTTAGTTAAAATCAGAAAAGAAAAAAATTGTGATAAAACACAAATATCTTCGCTTTATTTAACAAAATTGTGATATTGTTGTTTCATTTAACAAATTTTCCCAAGAAGGGAAGACGCCTTGACAAACCCGATAAATGAAAATCAGTTCTTTCAGAAAGCCGTTTCCTGCCTGTGCGAGAACCTCAGTATTGAAACCGCCTTCATTCATCTGATGGCACACCTGCGCCGGCATATGCCCGCGGACATTCTGTTTCTGGAGCTTCTGGATTTGGAGACCCTTGCGCTCATCACCATTGCGGCCGCGGACGACGGAAAAAGCGTTCGGCCGGATCTGGTGACCTATATCCCGAAAGATCTGTTCAGAAGATCCTACAGGCGGCTGAAAGACGAAGGTCAACAGATCCAGGTCTTCAACCGCCTTGACATGAAAACCGATTTCAAGGACGATCTGTTCTGGCCGGAAAGAAAGGACCAGTCCTTTATCGTGGTCGACCTGGATATCCTGGAAGACGGCAAGCGTGCGGTATTCATCATTCAGGCATTCGGCTGGGACAAATTCAATGATTCCCATACCCGTCTCATATCCCTGCTGTACCATCCCGTCAGAATGGCCGCTTTCAGCGCCGTCCGCCAATACCGGATATCTCTTCTGGGGAAAATGCTGGCGGAAAGAAGTGCGGCGTATCCCGACGAGGCTTTGTTTTCCCGGCTCGGCCTTGAGATCATCGGATCCAACACCGGTCTCAAGGATGTCATGAGACAGGTCCGGCAAGTGGCTTCCGTGGACAGCCCGGTATTGATACTGGGCGAAACCGGGGTGGGAAAGGAACTGGTCGCCAATGCCATCCATCAGCTTTCCGGGCGAAGCAGCGGTCCCTTTATCAAGGTCAATGCCGGCGCCATACCGGATACTTTGATCGACAGCGAATTGTTCGGCCATGAAAAAGGGGCGTTTACCGGTGCCCTGACACAGAAAAAAGGACGTTTTGAACGGGCCCACACCGGCACCCTTTTTCTGGATGAGATTGGAGAACTCCCCCTGCATGCCCAGGTCCGGATGTTGAGGGTTCTGCAAAACCGTATCATTGAAAGGGTGGGGGGGGCAGCCCCCATTTTTGTGGATGTGAGAGTCCTCAGTGCGACCAACCGGAACCTTACGGATATGATCCGCCGGAACGCCTTTCGGGAGGATCTCTTTTACCGCCTGAACGTTTTTCCCATCATCATTCCACCGCTTCGTCACCGAAGCCAGGATATCCCCTCTTTGGTGCAGTATTTTGTCAAACAGAAATGCATCAAGCTGAAAATCCAGAAAGAGCCAACTATAAGGGCTGAAGACATCAGGGTCTTAAAGGAGTACCCGTGGCCGGGAAACATCCGGGAACTGGAAAACCTCATCGAAAGATCCCTGATCCATATGAAGGGCAAAGAAGATTTCAGATACCTGAAACTGGAAGAACTGACCCGCTCTCAGGATTCTGGCCCGGCGGTTTTCACTTCCGTCTCAACCACTGCAGTGTCTTCTTCCATGGACGAAATCCTGAAAGATCATATCGCAGCAACCCTGGCTCTGACCAGGGGAAAAATTCACGGGAAAAATGGCGCGGCGGAAAAACTCGGCATGAACCCCAACACGCTGAGGAGCCGGATGAGAAAGCTCGGTATTCCGTTTAAAAAAGATGGCTGGACCCCAAAAAACAAAGCCGGCGCTTCATACTGACAGGCGTTCTTTCCATTCATATCACTCTGAAGCTTTGGAGGACACCTGACAACCATCCAGCCCTTCACGGACGGCCTTAAAGAGCTCGGTACCGGTGATCGGGTTCTGAATAAATTTCCTGATTCCGGCATTCAGGGCCTCCTGCCGGGAAAAGTTCTCATGATATCTTGTACAGATCATCACCGGAAAATCGGCCCCAAAACCCTTGAAAAACCATTATATAATGCCCTACCACATAATATTAATATCAAATAGTGATAATCATTTTATCCCATTTAAGTTGAAAAAAATTCAAGTTCCCCAGGGGGATTTGAAAATAAATTTTAAAAATACATCTCTTCATCCAGAACCCGGAGCCGTTTTTCGGCTTGTCTGGCAAGAGCCTCCAATTCTGGAACCCGTGCACCCTCATATAATTGTTTTATCTTTTTCCCTTTAAAGTTCTGTATCATGATATAGGTGGAAGACCTTCCGCTGGTTTTAATTATTTTCCGCTTTGTAAAAAGTACAAACAAGGGTTACAATGGCAGTTGCTTTTCATGGACACAATGATAATTTTTTCCGGGGTTGAAGCGATGTTTGGGATTGATCTGCACATTATTTGGGTTTCTCTGATTCTTGTTGTCACATTGTTTTTGCTGGTAACAGAAAAAATATCCGTCGACAAAACCGCCATGGGCATTATGGTGGTTCTTTCATTAACCGGGATCCTGACCCCCAAAGAAGCGGTAGGCGGGTTTGCAAACCCGGCCGTGATCACCGTTGGCGCCATGTTTCTTTTAAGCCATGGCCTTATCCGCACCGGGGCTGTCGGTTTTGTAACCGAGCTTTTGCTGCACTTTTCAAAGGCAAATAAAACATATGCCTATATTCTGATTCTGACAAGTGTGGCCCTGGCCTCTGCATTTATCAACAACACACCGGTTGTTGTCTTGTTTATCCCCATTGTCATGGGACTGAGCTGTGAATGCGATTTTTCCCCTTCAAAACTTTTGATTCCTTTGTCCTATGTGTCCATACTGGCCGGAACCTGCACCTTGATCGGGACGTCCACCAACATTATTGTCAGTGATCTTTCTGCCCTGGCCGGATATGACCCCCTCTCCATGTTTGAACTGGGGAAAATCGGCGTTCCCATTGCTGTTTTGGGCATAATTTTCCTTTTTTTTGTCTCCCCGAAACTTTTGCCCGGACGAACAGCTCCGGTCTGTGAACTGGAGGGAGAAAAACAAAACAAATACATAGCAGAACTGATTGTCCCGGTGAACAGTTCCCTGATTGGGAATGGGGATATTATCGAATTTGCCCAGGAGCGTTTTGGATTAAATGTAATTGAGGTCTTTCGAAACGGAAATATTTTTGATCCGGCCCGGACCAGGATATCGGTAAAACAGGAGGACATCCTTCTGGTAAAAGGGTCTGCGGAAGATCTGGTTTCTGTCTTGAAAACACAGATCCTGGAGCTTGCCCATGGCGAGGAAGGCATGGCCTTTGGCGGCGGACTAAAAGACGACCTGATCGTTGAACTGATTGTTCCGCCATTGTCAACGCTCCTAAGGGAACCGCTTTTGTCTACGGACCTGAAAGATGATTCAGACATTCAGATTATTGCCATACGAAGCCGCCGCCATCACTATTCCTATCGGAAAATACAAAGTGTCAAACTCAAAATCGGTGATATCATCCTGGTCCGCTGCCCCCGGAATAAGCTTTCAAAGATCCGCAAAAGCACTGATTTTGTTATTATTGAAGATATCCATCACGCCTTGATCGACAGGGAAAAGGCCAGGCTTGCCGTGGGTATTTTCGCCATGGTCGTGCTTGCCGCCACCTTTGGGGTGGCAGATATCATGGTCTGCTCCTTAACCGGTGTCTTTTTAATGACACTCACCCATTGCTTAAGCCTAAAAGATGCCTACCGATCTCTGCAATCGGAAGTGCTGCTCCTGATCATCGGAACCATCGCCCTGGGCGTTGCCATGCAAAAAACAGGTGCGACAAAAGTGTATGCTGATTTTTTCCTGTCTTTTTTTGAAGGCACGGGCCCACATCCTGTCCTGGTCGGTATCATTCTTCTTTCCAGCATCTGTACCCATATTTTAAGCAATAATGCCACGGCTGTGCTGCTGCTTCCCATTGCCGTATCAACGGCTGTTTCCCTTGGGGTTGATCCCAAACCCTTTATCGTTGGTATCTGTTTTGGTGCCAGTGCCTGTTTTGCAACGCCCATCGGGTACCAGACCAATCTGCTGGTGTATGTCCCGGGGGGATACCGGTTTTCCGATTATTTCAAACTGGGAATGCTGTTGAACCTGATCGTCATCTTTCTTGCCGCGGTGCTGATTCCCCTGGCCTGGCCATTTTAATATTTGTGTTTGATGCTTTGACCAAATCCACAATTTTTTCTGTGAGATAATCTTTTGTTTCGTATCTTGAAATTTCCATCAGTTTTTTGGTGATATTTGACAATCTGTCCAGTTGGGCCTGGATTTTAACAATTTTTGAATAAAAGGGGCTGTCCTGGGAAATATCCATCAGAATAAGATCAAAATATCCCTGAATGCTCATTAACGGCTGGTTCATTTCATGGCAAACCGCACCGGACAATTCAAGGACCCCCTGCAATCTGTCTTTTTCCCTGATCACCGCTTCTGATGATTTTCTTACGCTAACATCGGTCAATACGGAAATTTTCAAGTCCTTGGTAAACGTTGATCGGAATTCTATATGCTTTGTCCGGCCATTTTTACAGCAAATCTTAAATTCACGATCCTTTGCACCGGCTGACCCCTTGCTGTCTGCATTCCATGTTTCAAAGACCATCCTGCGATATGTTTCGTCCGGATATACCTTTTTAAACCACTCGTCTTTGGTGGAGATCTCCTTGAGCGTATATCCGGTTATTTTTGTAAAATATGGGTTTACATAGAGATATTTACCATGACCGTCAATCAAGGCAATGCCATGGGGGGTGCTTTCCAGAATTGTCGAAAGCGTTTCTTTTTCTTTTTGATGGAAGGCTTCCATCTGCCTGCGATGGGTGATATCCCTCAAAATAACATGAAGTATCGGCATGCCGCCCAGATAATAAATCCGTGTTAGCAGAACCTCTGTGGGAAAAACCTCTCCATTTGCCCGAATGTGATTCCATTCAAATAAATGACTGCCCTTTTCCAAGGCAAGGGCCATCATTTCTTTTGCTTTTTCAAAGGAATTTTGGCCGTCCGGCTGGGTGTCCGGCGATATTTGTGACGGATGAAGTTTAACGAGTTCATTTTTTTTATAGCCCAGCAGATCTGCTGCTGCCGGATTGCAGTCGACAAATCTCCCCTCTTCAAGTATCATGATCGCATCTTTGGATTTTTCGAACAGAAGACGATACTTTGCATTATCGGTGGACTCAGCATTTTGTTCTGCAGCTTTCTCTAATGCGTTAATCCTGTTTTCCAACTCTTCATAGGTTTGTTTTTTTACCAATACAACCTCCACCTGGGAAACAAAGAACTTCAGCAAACTTTGATGGACAAAAGAACCATACAAAATCTGGCAGCAACAGGCAAATTATATTTGGGATCTGAAAAATGATGTCGGCCGATCCATAAACAAAAAAGGCAATGCCATGGGAGCATTGCCTTTTTGTTTTGTATTCTAGAAAAAAGCCCTATTTGCCCCCGCGTCTCCTGGCAATTCCGGCCAACCCCAAAAGGCCTATGCCCAGAAGGGCCATGGTGGCCGGTTCCGGCACGGGATTCATTTCTCCGCCGATTACGTCATTGGCGCAATAGGGGGAAAAGGCGATAAAGGCACCGCCGGACAGATCGATTTCAAGGCCTGCAAAGCTGTAGGAATAAACGTATCGGCTTGTGTTTTTCCAGTTACTGCCGGCACTCCATGCCGTCAGAAAATTGCTGTCAATACCATTGGGGGAATTCTGGCGATGGGTGGTGCTGGTTCCGTTGGTCATGGTATAGGTATACCCTTGGGCCACCTGCCAGATACCGTTGCCGGGAATACTTCCAATGGTATTCCAGCCATTGAAGGACCCGCCGTCATGGACCAGAAAATCCCAGTCATCCCACTGGGTATTCTGGGACCCCATGGCGTAGGAATTGATAAACAGGGAGTTAAAATTCTGCCAGCCATTGGAGTCATGCAAAACAATG
>Ga0180007_10006498_pt1 | contig 11399 bp, 10 predicted proteins | sample MM_PC_MetaG_FD_121122 | JGI IMG/M metagenome (GOLD analysis project Ga0180007, IMG submission 121122) | Groundwater microbial communities from the Aspo Hard Rock Laboratory (HRL) deep subsurface site, Sweden - MM_PC_MetaG | ecosystem: Environmental > Aquatic > Deep subsurface > Groundwater...
ATATAAAAAATCAATCACACCATCAGGTAGAACTTATACAAAAATCTCTTTTCCAACATATCGTGGGATAAATGCACGAAGTGCATAGGATAGAAACCACCAGCGTAGCTGGTGGTTTTCATTTTGAGGTAACATTCTTTATCAATTCCTCTTTTAAAGATTATAAAAGGATAATTCTTGATGGTTTTTCTTTTTGAACTTTTTTCATTATCTTTTCTTTTTTAAGATCCTCTGTAAACTGTGCTAGAGCCTCTTCGTCAAGAAAAGCAGAAAAACCTTCTACGGCTTCGGAAATCCCCATTAAAAGTTTCCGTAGCCTTTTTACTTCTTCAGGAAATCTCTCTTTGGAGTTATGAATATTCTCCTTTACTTCTTTTCCTTTCATAAGCAAATTTCTTAGGATTTCAGTTGTTAATTGATCGGCGATTCCTTTCATAATTACCTCCCTATTAAAATAGTTTAGTTAAACTCTACATTAAGAGTAACATTCTGATATAAACTGTCAATAAGACCTTGCTTATATCCTTAAAAAAGGTAGAATGTCTAGATTGATTATTAAATTAGATTTAAAATTTAAGAATTCTGGACTGCTTTGTCTTTCCGCTACGCTTCATTTCTCGCAGAGACGATTCGCTTTTAGCGAATCGTTACGAAAAGCTAGAGCTTTTCGTCCCTGCCTGCCGGCAGGTAGGTTTGCGAGGAGCTACGACAGCTTGCCCGCCCCTGCCTGCCGGCAGGCAGGGATGAGGAGGGAAGCAATTCAGAAATTAAGAAGAAAAATTTACGAAGTAAATTTTTCTAAACTTTTAACTTTATGGACTTTAAGGACTTTCGACTAATTTTATGGATATAAGAAATATAGCAATTATAGCCCATGTAGACCATGGAAAAACAGCATTAACTGATGCGTTGCTTTCACAAACCAATATGGTAGCAGAAGGAGTTTCTATGGATTCCAATGATATAGAAAAAGAGAGAGGAATTACTATTTACTCAAAGAATACTTCTGTTTTATATAAAGGTACTAAGGTTAACATTTTGGATACTCCTGGGCATGCCGATTTCGGATCAGAAGTAGAACGAGTTTTACGATCAGTAGACTCTGTTCTTTTGGTGGTAGATGCTGTTGAAGGTCCAATGCCTCAAACAAAGTTCGTATTAAAGAAATCTTTAGATTTAGGATTGAAACCAATTTTAGTAATAAATAAAATAGATAAACCTGCTTCTGATGTAGAAAGGGTAAAGGAAGAAGTTTATGAATTATTCCTAGACTTGGGTGCGACTGATGAACAATTAAATTTTGAAGTTATTTATACTGTTGGAAGAGATGGATTGGCTAAGCTAAAAATGGAGGACGAAATGAAGGATTTAATCCCTTTGTTAGATTTAATTATTGAAAAGGTGCCTCTAGCATCAAACGAAGAAGCAAATAAGCTAGCTTTAAAGGCTCAAGTGTTTAATCTTGCCTATGATAACTTTTTAGGAAGAATGGGAGTTTGCCGTATTTATCAAGGAACTATAAAGGATGGTCAAACTTTGATTGTTAAAGATGCCGAGGGTAATACTTTCACAGGAAAGATAACAAAATTGTTTAATTTTGAAGGTTTAACTCGAAAGGAGATTAAAGAAGCTGTGGCTGGAGATATTGTTATGCTTTCAGGAATTCCAGAAATTTTCATCGGTCATACATTGGTTGATGATGAAGCAACGGAAGCTTTACCTAGAATCACTGTGGATGAACCTACCATTTCTTTGTTTATGTTTGTTAACAATTCTCCTTTTGCTGGAAGAGTAGGAAAATTATTAACTTCAAGACAAATTAGAGAGAGACTAGAAAAAGAATTGGAAATCAATGTTGGTTTAAAAGTTGATTTTAGCGGAGTTGATGGAAAATATAAAATTTATGGAAGAGGAGAATTACATTTAGCTGTTTTAATTGAAAATATGAGAAGAGAAGGTTTTGAATTAACAGTTTCTCAACCAGAAGTTATTATAAAAGAGGTAGATGGTAAAAAAATGGAACCTTTTGAAGAAACTACTATTTTAGTACCAGAAGAATTTTCTGGATCAGTTATGAAGAAATTAGGAGAAAGAAAAGGTATTTTGACTAATATGCAAACTGAGAACGGAGAATCTAAAATGACTTTTGAAATCCCAACTCGTGGACTTTTAGGATATCGTAACGAATTTATCGTGGATACAAAAGGAGCAGGAATTTTAACCTCTATTTTCTTAGAGTTTAGACCTTATGCAGGAGAAGTGGTTAAAACTAAATTGGGTTCGATGACATCAATGATGGGAGGTAAAGCTCTTGGTTTTGCTTTAGCTAACCTACAAGAAAGAGGAACACTGTATATAGAAACAAACACAGAGGTTTATGAAGGAATGGTTATTGGGAATGTTGCCAGTGGGGAAGAAATGGTTGTTAATCCTACTAAAGGAAAACAATTAACAAATATGAGAGCATCTGGTTCTGATGATGCTATCAAGGTGATTCCTCCTTTGAAAATCACCCTAGAAAAAGCTATCGGAATGATGCGAGAAGACGAATATTTAGAAGTTACACCTACTGATATTCGCCTAAGAAAGAAATATTTAACTGAAACAGAGAGAAAGAAACATAAAAGATAACAAATTTGGCACCCCGGGTGCCAAATTTTTTGTTTATTATAGATTCTCTCTTTATAAAAAGATAAAATTAAAAAAGTAGGGGTGCTACCCCTACTTTTTTAATTTTGTAAAATATCGTTGACTTTAGATAATTTTTATTATATTGTCAATTCAGAAGTTATCTTAAAACTAAAGAAAATGAAGGAGGTCGCTTTGATTAATTTAGAAAAAAGTTTTTTGAGAAAGTTTTGGAAAGAAATTGTTTATTGGATTTCCAAAAATGAAATTTGGAGAGAGACTCCACCAGAAGAAGGTTTTGAATATAAAAAACCTGAAGAAAAGGCTTTAGGAGAAAGAAATTTCTTCTTTATCCCTGAACATTGGAGAAAAGAATTTTTTATTCTTAAAGATTTCATGGAAATCAAAGTTTATTTCTGGAGAAATAAAGAACCTGTGACTCTTTTTATCCCTAAAAAAGAATTTTCTTCAAAAATAAGTCTTAGGGGGACACAAAGAAAAATAATTGTAACAGTTACAGATTTTGCCATTGCTGAGTTCTATAAATTTTTTCAGAAAAAACATTTTAAAATCCACTCAGACAGATTGTTTGAGTATGATTTTGAGAAAAGGGAATTTGTTCCTAAACAACTTAGAAAATGTTAAAAAGGAGAGAAAAATGGATACTATTATAAAAGCAGAGAGTGGATTTACACAGGTTGGTGAACATCAAGATCCATGGTTCGGATTAAACAGAGTTGAAGCTTATTACTTTCTCGATTTGGAATTAGATAACCCAAGATACTATCGAGCAGTGGACATTGTCCATTTTAAAAAATTTATAAGAGTTTTTCTGGTCAATGAAAAAGGAGCTTTGCCAGGAAATGAAAAACTCCCTACAAGTTTTCACCCCAATATTTTCACGGACTATTTGGTTCATCAGTTGAGAATCAATGAGGTGAGGTCCTCTTTTGCTGTCTTCGATGTTGATGAAAAAAAGATTATTTATTGGGGGGATTCCTCCTATCAGGTTCGAAAACTATGTCGCCGTCGCCGTTAGAAGAACCAAACGGCTACAGGCTGAGGAAATTATTCCTCAGCCTGTTTTATATTTATCAAAAAAATTACATAAATCTCTATTTAAAGCTATTTTTTCATTTTTAGTAGATCATTTTTGCTTAAAATTCATTTTTTAATCATTACACTAAACTCACGACCGCGAGTTTAGTGTAATATTTTTTTCTAAAAACTAACCTCAAAAGCTAACTTACTAAACTACTAACCAATTATTTCTAAAATTTCATCAAAGTCATCACTCATTGATGACTTATTTTTTTTCTTGTAACCGCATTTTACACAACGATGAGTAATGATATTTTCTTCTCCTATTTTTTCCACTTCAAAAGGTTCCATCAACCCCTTGCATTCAGAAGCTCTATCACCAGGGTTAATATCAACATGTTTGGACCAAAGACAAACAGGGCAATGGTTTGTATATCCATCGCCTTTAACTTCAGCTCCGCAGTTTTCGCAGATAAAGTCTTCTATTTTTCTTTTAAATAATTTATTCATATATATAATTATGGTATAATGATAAGAATGAAAATACAAGACATATTAAAAAAAGAAAACATTTCTGATGATCCTATCAAAGAATTATTACATCAGGAAATATCAAAAATCATTGATAGTGAAATTGATTTTGTAGTTGAAAGACCAGCGGAAGAATCACATGGGGATTATGCTACTAATGTCGCTATGGCTTTGGCTGGAGTTTTAAAACAAAATCCTTTAGAAATTGCTCAGGATATTGCTAAAAAAATTGATTTACCGAATTTTATAGAACATTCAGAAGCGGTGGCTCCCGGATTTATAAACTTTAAAATAAAAAAAGACTATTATATCTCTGAGTTAAAGAACATTTTAGACCAATCTACAGATTACGGAAAATTTGAACTACCACAAAAGAAAAAGATAATGGTTGAATTTGGACAGCCAAATACTCATAAGGCTTTCACTGTGGGTCATATTAAGGGAGTTATTTCAGGTCTCGCTGTTTGTGAATTATTGGAAAATTTTGGGTATGAAGTAATAAAAACAAATTATTATGGTGATATTGGAATGCATACAGCTAAAAGTACTTGGGGAGTAATGCAAAAAGGTTTACCAGAAGACTTTGAAGATTGGGATAAACATAAAAGAATGGAATTCATCGCCGATGCTTATGTTTATGCAACAGAAAATTATGAAGCTAACGAGGAAGCTATCCGAAAAATAAATATAGATATTTATAAAAAGAACAAAACAAAAGCTACTGAATTGTATGAAAAGATAAAGCAGTGGTCTTTGGAACATCAAAAAGCCTTATTCGCTGAATTAGGTGTAGTTTATGATAAACAATATCCAGAATCTCAGGTTTATGAAAGAGCCAAAAAAATAGTAGAAGAAAATAAGAACAATATTTTTGTAAAATCACAAGGAGCTGTTATTTATGATGGAGAGAAAGACGGTTTAACTACCTGGGTAGTTTTAACTAGTGAAAATAATCCAACCTATTTAGCCAAGGATTTGGCCTTAGGTTTCCAAAAATTTGAAGACTACCCTAATTTAGATTTAAATTTGACCTTAACAGGAGTAGAGCAAGATGATCACTTTAAGGCTGTCATAAAAATATTAGAAACATTAGATGATAAATTTAAAGATAAGTATCATCACATTTCTTTTGGTTGGTTGTTAATGGACGGGAAGAAAACTAGTTCTCGTTCTGGAAAAAATATAAAAGGGACAGACATCATTGAAGAATCTTTTAAAGTAGCTCAAACCAAAATTGCAGAATTAAAAGATTATGATGAAGAAAAGAAAAAGGAAATTTCACGAGTGGTGGCTTTGGCTGGTTTAAAGTTTTTGATTTTGTCTCATGACTTTAACAAAGATGTAAATTATGACCCTGAAAAATTTGTAGACTTTGAAGGTTACTCTGGACCTTATGTTTTGTATGCTTATGTGCGAGCCCAAGCAATTCTAAAAAAGGCAGGAGAAAGTGAAATCAAAGAAGTTGAAATTTCTCAAAATATGAACGAATGGGAATTAAGTCTATTAAAATGGTTGGCTCGTTATCCTCAATATACTTACAAAGCGGGGACAGAAATTTCCCCTCATACCATTTGTAATTATTTATATGAGTTAGCTCAGAGGTTTAATTCTTTTTACGCTCATTGCCCTGTGATTAATGCATCTGATGAAGAGAAATCATTAAGACTTTCTCTTTCAAAGACTACAGCCCAAGTTCTAAAAAACGGATTAGGTCTATTAGGGATTGAAACAATTGAAGAAATGTGATTATTTTAAAGGAGCGAAGCGACTATTGAAATAATCATCCAGCCCTATTTTTTAGTTAAAAAATAGGGCTGTGGCAAGAGAGAGTCAAAAGTTTATAAAGTTATACAAATAAAAACAGGTGAACTAAAAAGTTCACCTGATTTTTGACTGAGATTCTCTCAATCAATGATTTAAACAGGATCTGGTCCTTTATCATAGGCATAGGAAATAGAAAATCCATTAGGGATTTTTTCCGGAAGTTTGTGACCTTTCTTTTTTTCTCTAAAATGGAGTATTATTGCTACTCCGATAACTTTTCCGTTAAGTCCTTCTTCTTTTATAACATAGCATAAGATAACATCAATTCCTTGTTTTTCTAATGTTTCAGTTACTGAAACTACTTGTTCTTTACATTCTTTTTCTAACGGACTTATATTCATCAATTTCTCCTTATTTACGAACATTAATATCTAAAATAGATATTACATTATTAGGTTATAAAAAACAATTAAAATCTCTATATTTTATTAACGACAGTCAATAAAGTGAAGAGATTTTAATTTGAATAACTCATCGGGTTGAGTTATTCTTAATTCTTCATTGATATTTTTTTGATAAAAGAGTAACATATCATAAGAAGTATTAACATAGACCGTTCAAGAAACGGAAAGGAAGGTGGTACATGCCAACCCCAGCAACCAGTTGCAGAGTCTGTGGTAGGGAATTGGGTCTGAACAATACAAAGTGTTTGATTTGCGGGTCAAAACAAACAATGGAATTTCTCGAGGATTATCCGCCAAAAGAAAATTTTGGTGAATGGACAAAAGAGATGTTCGGTAACAAAACCCCCTCTTATAAAAAAGAAGCTTAAAGCTTCTTAAAACAGACAAAGAACCCAGTTTTACCGGGTTCTTTTTTTATTTAAAAAAATTTATAAAAAAATATATTAAAAATATTTTGTGATATAATTTATGTATGAGTAATTTAGGTAAAAGTATTATTTATATAGATGGAGCAAATTTACATAAAGGGTCTTTGGAATTAAATAAAAAAATAGACTATAAAAAATTAAGAGGTTGGTTGAGACAAAAGTATGAAGCAGAAAAGATCTATCTTTTTATTGGCTTGGTTCCAAAATATTCAAAACTTTATCTAAAACTTCAAGAATATGGTTATATTTTAATTTTTAAAGAAACAGTGATGAATGGGATCGGGGAAGTTAAAGGAAATTGTGATGCCGAACTAGTTTTAAAGGTTACCTCTGATTTTTATGAGAATCGAACAAATAATTTTGTGATTGTTTCTGGAGATGGAGATTTTGGTTGTTTGATTGAATTTTTAATAGAAAAGAGTAAAAATGTTTTAATATTACCGCCCAATAAAGATAAATGTTCTTTTCTTTTAAGAAGAACAAAAGCTAAAATATCTCCTTTAGATAATCATTATCATAAATTTTTTATTAATGATAAATAAAAGAAAAACCCCCGACAGGGACGAATCCATGTAAGGGTTTTTTCCATAATGATATCTTTATAATATCAAGGTGAAAAATAAAGTCAAGTAATATAAAATTAATAACATCATGAAACAATCAGAAGCATTAGAAATTTTAAAAATGGGTAAAAATGTTTTTCTAACTGGACCTGCTGGGTCTGGTAAAACTTATTTATTGAACCAATATATTAATTTCCTTAAATCCAAATCCATTCCAGTAGGCGTAACTGCCTCAACTGGGATAGCAGCTACTCATATGAATGGTGTGACTATTCATTCATGGTCAGGCTTGGGAATAAAAGACAGACTTTCTGCTCTGGATGTAGAATCTCTTTTAGAAAAAGCTTACTTAAAGAGAAGGTTTAAATATGCTCAAGTTCTAATTATTGATGAAATTTCAATGCTTCATTCTTTTCAACTAGATGCTATTGATATAATTTGTCGAGCTTTCAAACACAATGATGAACCCTTTGGTGGTATGCAAATTATTTTATGTGGAGATTTCTTCCAATTACCTCCAATTAATAGAATGGGTGGGGAAACTAATTTTGCCTATAAATCAAATATTTGGACTAATATGAATTTGAATATTTGTTATCTAGAAGAACAATATCGTCAGGAAGAAGGAAATTCTTTATTAAAGATATTAAATGAAATAAGGGATAATGGAGTAGGGGAGCAGACTTGGGAATTATTAAAAACAAGACAGCAATATGAAGAATTCAAATTTACTCCTACAAAATTGTATACTCATAACAGAGATGTGGACTCTTTGAACTTCCAAGAGTTATCAAAAATTGATTCTCACCCTAGTATTTATAGAATGAAAGACACAGGCGCTAGAAAACTGGTAGATTCATTAAAAAAATCTTGTTTGGCTCATGAAGAACTGCATTTAAAAATTGGGGCTGTGGTGATGTTCATAAAAAATAATTTCGAAAAAGGTTATGTTAACGGAACCCTAGGAACTGTAATTGATTTTAACGAAGGAAAGCCAGTGGTGGAAACTTATTCAGGAAAAGAAATTTTAGTCGAAGATGAATCTTGGCATATTGAAGAAGAGGGAAAACAGAAAGCTAGGATTACCCAAATTCCGTTAAGATTAGCTTGGGCTATTACTATTCACAAGAGCCAAGGAATGAGCCTCGACATGGCTGAAATTGACCTCTCCAAGTCTTTTGTGGCCGGAATGGGTTATGTGGCATTGTCACGGGTTAGGTCTTTAGAAGGTCTTTATTTGAAAGGAATAAACAACACTGCTTTGATGGTAAATGATGAGATTCTTGAGTTTGATTTAGAATTAAAAAAAGAATCAGAAAGAGCAGTTTTCAGGCTAAAATCTGAGCCTCGAACAGAAGAAATCCAAGAAGAATTTATTGAGACTTCTACTGTAGAGGACTATATAGAAGAGAAAATTTCTACTTATGATATTACAAAAGAAATGATTGCCAAGAAAATGATGTTGGAGGATATTGCTTTGGAAAGAAATTTGACCGTGTCTACTATTGTGAATCATTTAGAAAAATTGGCTGAAGAAAAAGGGGAGGGGCGAGTGAATTTTGATTATATAAAAGACGATGTAGAAAATTTTGATATTATTTTGAAAGCCTGGAAAAAAGTCGGAGGTAATAAGTTAGCTCCAATCAAAAAAGCTTTGCCTGATGAAATTTCTTGGGAAGAAATTAAGTTGGTGAAGTTGTTTGTTTAAGATGATTCCACGAGGACTCGGTCTCCAGTTCTAAATAAAATCTTTCGCTAACGCTTAGATTTTATTAAGAACTCGCGACCCCGCTCACTCAAATTTTTTTTCCGCTAAACGCTACAGAAAAATATATTTCGTTCGTTTCAAGTCCTCGTGGACCCGTAAAATACTAAAACCAAAGCTGACGCTTTGGTTTTAGTATTTTATTGCGGGTCCACGAGGACTCGGTCACAAATATTTTGCTTCGCAAAATTTCGCGACCCCGACTCGGCTTCAATTTGTTCGCAAGCTCACAAATTGGCTTCGCGCCTCCGTCTTTCGAGTCCTCGTGGACCCTAGAATACTAAAAGCCCAAAGCATTCGCTTTGGACTTAAAGTATTCTCGCGGGTCCACGAGGACTCGAACCTCGGACGACGGTTTTGGAGACCGTTGTTTTACCAACTAAACTATAGACCCTTTTTTAACCTCTCTTATTCTACCAAAAAAATCTTACTTTATAAAGAAAGTAAGATTTTTTTAAAAGCGAATTTAAATTTGCAAAGGTTATTTCTTTACTTCTTTATGAGGAGTATGAGCTTTACACCATTTACAATACTTGTTGATTTCAATTTTATCAACAACTAATTTTTTATTTTTACTTGACCAATAATTGATTCTTTTACATTTTTGGCAAGCTAATTTAATTAATCTATCTTGTGACATAATATTATTTTTATAGGTGTGATTATATACGATTTTCGGCTCATAAGCAAGGAAATACATAAATTTAGTCAGCCAGTAGGAATCGAACCTATGGCTATGACTATAGCCATTGAATATTAAGTAGAAAGTATTATGTTATTATGCATAATAACATAATGGATTATAAGGTTTAAATACTCCAATCGATTAGAGTATTTAAAAATATTAAAAAATTGTTTCTATTTTTTAATGTTCTAGTGTTTTAATGATTCTGATTGTCCGCCCAGAAGGAATCGGTTTCCAGTTCTAAGTTCAGACTTCGCCCTACGGGACTCGTTTTCACTAAGAACTCGCGACCCCGCTCAGTCGTATTTTCCTCCACTTCGTTACGGAAAATATACTCCTTCGTTTCGATCCCTACTGGTCAGAAAAATACTAAAACCCTAAAGCTAACGCTTTAGGGTTAAGTATTTTGTGTCCGCCCAGTAGTTCGTCCTGACGGTCTCTAAATAAAATTCTTCGCTATCGCTCGAATTTGTATTAAGAGCCGCGGGACACGGCTCATAGTTGTTCGCTATCGCTCTCAACATATTCCGCCGTTCGATTCCAAACGAAAGTAAAGAAATTTACTTTCTCTGGGCGGACAAAATTAAAAAACCCTAAAAGGGTTTTTTATTTTGTCCGCCCAGTAGGAATCGAACCTACGACCTACCGGTTAAGAGCCATTGAGACTTGCGAATCTCGTCTCAATCTCCACCAGCTTGGACTAATTTATTTATTTAGAGTTTAATTGTCCGCCCAGTAGGAATCGAACCTACGACCTACCGGTTAAGAGCCGGTTGCTCTACCAGCTGAGCTATAGGCGGATTTTGGTATATTTACTATTTTATTCTCAATCTATTCTCATCTGACCGACTCTTTTGTTAAGAGCCATTAATCCTTGCGAATCTCGGATTAATCTCTACCAGCTGAGCTATAGGCGGATGATTAAAAAAAGAACATTCTAAAAATTCTTTTTTATTGTGCCCAGGGCGGGAGTCGAACCCGCATCCAAATAATGGACAGCATTTTAAGTGCTGCGTGTATACCAATTCCACCACCTGGGCATTTTTATTTTTTTCTATTTTGATTTAAACCTCTATGAGTTGATTTCAAACTATGACAATTAGGACAAAGAATTCTTAAATTTTTTAAACGGTTATCTTTTCCATCTCCATTAATATGGTCTAATTCTACAGGGATTCTACCATCAATCGACTTTTTTTTCCAGCCACATTCTTCACATTCTTGTTTCTTTACACCTTTTTTGAATAAACGTTTTTTTAATTTAAAACTTTGATAATTACTATCTCTCACTAAAATATCTTTTAAAGGGATTATAGATTTTCCTAAACCTCTCATTCCTTTGTTCCAGCCTTTTCCTTTAAAATGCTTTGTGTCTATATTATAAAAAATCAAATATTTTTTGATTTGATTATAATTTCCACCTGCTTCAATTAATCCTATTTTTTGTAGAACTTGACGAATACTTGTTGAGTTCTTTGCCGCATCTCTCAAATTTTTTTCAGTCCATTTTTTCTTTTTTATTATCATTAC
>Ga0180007_10006499_pt1 | contig 11398 bp, 10 predicted proteins | sample MM_PC_MetaG_FD_121122 | JGI IMG/M metagenome (GOLD analysis project Ga0180007, IMG submission 121122) | Groundwater microbial communities from the Aspo Hard Rock Laboratory (HRL) deep subsurface site, Sweden - MM_PC_MetaG | ecosystem: Environmental > Aquatic > Deep subsurface > Groundwater...
AAGAGTGTCAATTCTTTTTAAAATATTCACTTGTTTTTTCTTTTCAATATAAAAAGTGTAACTAATCCACCAATAGATGGAATACCAATGAGAATATAAGGTGTATAATTAACATCCTCTATCATTTCCACTACATCCACCCGAATACGCGATGTTTCCTCTTGCCCATCAACTAGATAATTTAAATAAATATAGTAATTTCCATCTTCATCTTCATGATTTTCATACTCGTTATATAGAACACGCACGTGAGAAATAGCTAGACCCATCGATAAAGTATGATCAACAAACCAGTCGATAATGTCTTGTTCTGTCATTGCATCTGCTGTATCTACATCTAAAACCATTTCATCATTAGTAAATATTGGTCCCCTATTTTCGATGACATGAATTTTAATATTCATTATTCTATAATTCAATTGTGTATCATAAGCTTGCATGGTAATACCATACACGCCTTCGATTTGTGTCTGTTCATAGGTATCTACCGTAAAAATTACTTCTACATTTTCACCATCAACATCGTCAATAAAAGTATAAAAATCTTTGATCTGCTGTGTTGTTAATGGTGTATCACTTGTATAAAGATAAATCTCGCTTGGCCCAGTAATAACTGGACCATTTAAATCGACAAGATTGATTTCAATGGTCAATGTTGTTTCATTCAAACTTGAATCAACTGCTTTAAAAGTAATAGAATAAGAACCTACAGCAGTTGCTGTTGAGTAAGTATCTGCTAATACCAGCAAATCATCCGATGTTAAATCATCTACATTATCAGACACATCAATCATTTGTTTAACATCATTCAAACTTGCTTTTTCACTCAATGGAATAGATATAGTGCCTGGATCAACGATAACAGGCGCACTTTGGTCATAAACTCTTACATCCAAATAGTATCTTTTTGCAATTTGGTTATAAGTCGTCATAAAGACCATCTGATATGTTCCAGGAAGCTTTGCACTTGATGAATACTCATCACTTTCAGTAAAAAAAGAAATTGTATTACCATCCGGATCAGTTGAGTGTATATAGGATTGAATTTGCTCAGTTGTCAGTAGCTGATCATAATCTAATAATAGTACACCCTGATAAGTCATCTGCTCATTTTGATTAATGAATGGTTCAAATCCAGGAAAATCAGTATAAAACCCTTCATAGAGTATTGCATCATAATTATCTGGTAGCATTGGTAAATCAGTGATATGAATATATGCCTCCTGCGGAATAAATTCTACATATGCCCTCAAGTGCGCATAATCATCTAAGATAAGTAATTCATATGAATCATGGGATAGATCTTCTTCTATACCTACATATATATCCCCAAGCCAATCAGCATGTTGACCTAAAAATCCATAATCAAAAACAATTGTATACTGATGATTTGCTTTAACTAAAATTGGATTTTTAGTATAAGCATAACCAGAATCACCTGGTTTCATTACAAGATTACTTAAATCTAAATAATTCTTTCCAATAGGAAATGATGCTGTTTCTTCTGCTTTTGAGTCAAACTGAATTGAACATGTCAATAGACAACTCAATAAAATAAATAATATCATTTTTTTCATATTGATACCTCCTGCACTATATTAGGAGGATTGTTTGAATTTTACTATAAAAAATAAAAAAATAGAAACATCGTTCCTATTTTTTGTACTTTTTGGCAGGGCTAGCTGGATTTGAACCAACGATGAATGGGTCAGAGCCATTTGCCTTACCGCTTGGCTATAGCCCTGTCTTGAGCTTTATGATAAACATGTTAAGCTCAAATGAATTTAAACCTCGATAAGTGGGTCAAAATCCTAATATATTATAACACTATTTTTTATGAGAAGTTATCAAAATATACGTTTTCTTTGATAATCTTGTGTTTGTTTAAAACGTTGATACATGCGTTAATCATCCCAGGAGAACCACATAGATATGCTTCAGAAGCAGTTAAGTCTCCAGTTAAGCGGTCTAATACGTCCGTAATAAGTCCAACTTCACCTTTCCAGTTGTCACTTGCATCTGGAGCTGATAAAGCAGGAATATATTCAAAATTGGGATACTCTTTTTGTATTGCTTTAAATTCTTCTGTATAAAATAAGTCTTTTAAAGATTTTGCTCCAAAGAAATATTGAACTTTTCTTGGCATCCCCAAAGCTTTAAGTCTAAATAATATAGCTCTAATTGGAGCTTTTCCAGATCCTCCAGCAATACATACAATTGGTTTATCAGAATCTTCTTGCAAGAAGAAATCACCAAAAGGTCCGATTAATATCGCTTTATCACCAACTCTAAGAGCTTTATGTACATATGTTGTTGCTTGGCCTTTTGGAACTAGGCGGATAAGCATTTCCACGTAATCCGTGTGTGCAGGATCAGAGGCTAATGAATAAGCACGAATTACTTCAATTCCAGGAACTTTAAGTTGCATAAATTGTCCAGGCTTAAAATCAACACTATGTGGTTCTTTTAATTCAAAACGAACACGTTTAATGTCGTAAGTCAATTCTTCTATTTCGGACACAACAGTTTGAAATTCTTTGGCACTAAGTAATCCTTCTGGTAACATAATTTGCATTTTATCTTTAACTTTCACTTGACAAGACAAACGAATGCCATCCTCAATTTCTTCTTTAGAAAGGAATGGCTCTTCTGTTGGCTTTACTTTGGGAACGTCATCTACCAAACGAAATTTACATAATCCACAAGTTGCTTTTCCACCACAAGCTGATGGTATAAATACTTTATTTGCTGCAAGTGTTGTTAATACACTCTCATCACCGAATACAACCAATTCAGTATCTTTATTAAGTGTTATCTTTTTCTCACTACTTCCACCAAAAACGTAGTCTAGTAGAATCAGAACACCTGTAATTAATAGCAAAACCCCAACGATGATTAATGGTAAGAATACATACATGTTGTCTACCTCCTTATAATGATAAGCCTCTAAAACCAGCAAAAGCAAGTGCTAATATTCCTAAAATCATAAATACAATTGCTTTGCCTCTTAAACCTTTTGGCAAATCCCCATAAACAGCAAGCTTTTCACGAATAGATGCAACTAAGACAATCGCAAGTAACCATCCCACGGATGATCCAAAAGCAAATACAGCTGTTTGTGCATAATTATAATCTCGGTTTACGAAAAATTGACTGACTGCCAAGACAACACAGTTCACGGTAATCAATGGTAAATATATTCCAAATGCTGAATATAGAGTTGGTATATATTTTTCTAATAACAATTCTAAAATTTGAACTGTTGCAGCAATTGTAATAATAAACACTAATAAACTAACATCTTCTGTTCCTGTCATTTTTAACAACTGAAAAATAGGATAATTAATGACTGCAGTAATGGTTACAACGAGTATAACTGCAATACCCATTCCTTTCGCATTCTTAACACTCGTAGAAATGGCAATGAGAGGACACATACCTAAAATTAAAGTTAATGCTATGTTATTACTTAATATTGAGTTAATAAACAATTCTAACATGTTTTATGCCTCCTGTTCATATGATTTTGCCCAGGTTCTTAATATCCAGATCATCAGACCCAAAATAAAGAAACCACCAGGCGCAATTGCCATTGATGCCCATGTAGTAAAACCATCTGGCATAACTTGATACCCTAAAATAGTACCAAATGCTAAAGGTTCACGGATTAAAGCAACTAAGACAAGTACAAACATATACCCCATACCACTTGCAAATCCATCAATCAGTGAGTATCTCCATGGGTTTTTAACAGCAAATGCTTCAGCTCTACCCATAACAATACAGTTAGTAATAATCAGTCCAACATATGCACCAAGTGAACTATAAATATCTGGAAAATATGCTTGTAAGAATTTTTGAACAAATATAGTGAAAGTTGAAATGATGACCATATATGTTACAATTCTAAGTTTTGATGGTATATAGTTTCTAAACATAGAAACAAACATCGAACTGACCATGGTAACAAATGTGACACCAAGACCCATTGCAATAGCATTTTCAACTGTATTACTCACAGCAAGTGCACTACATAAACCTAAAGCAGCCACAAAAATTGGATTGCCTGTTTTCATACCATTTTTAATAATATTAAACCATTTTGTATATCTAATTCGTATAAAGTTCATAATTATTGTCCTATACTTTCCCAAAGGTCTCTATAGATGAAATAACTCTCTGTTAAAATTCTTTGAAATGAGCTTGATGTGTTGGTTGCACCTGAAATTTGATCCACTTCATTTGCTGCATTAGCAGTTGCCTCAATTGGACCAACAACAATAGGGAATTCTTGAGTATCATCAAACTGAAGTCCAACGAATTGATCTAAAAACTCTCGTAAGACGACTTTACCACCTAAACCTGGAGTTTCTCCTTGTTGCAAGATTGTTATATCAACAATCGTTTTAAAATCATTTTCAATGGTTAATACACCAACTATATCAGCGATATAACCACTTTCAGAAAATATACCAAAAACAAATGAAATATTGTTCGTTTGACTGTCTATATACAATTTGACATCTTGTCCATTAACAACAAAGTCTTCTACAACAATTTCAGAACTAAACACGTCAAACATTGTGGAGCTTGTAAATGATGCATCATTATGCGACAAAATCGCTTGATATAATGCTGCATTTTCATTTGCATCAATCCGATCTGAAAATAATAAGTCCATACCTACGAAAGCAAGTGATGTAACGAATCCTAATATGCCAACAAAGATGACTAAACTTATATACTGTTTCATGATTCATCTTCCTCCTTTAGACTCTTTTCGAGCATAGGTGAAACTGCATTCATGATGATGATTGCGTAAACTACGCCTTCAGCAGAATCTGCCAAACCGCGTATGACGACAGTAATGAGTGCAATGCCTATACCAAATAATATCTTGCCTTTAGATGTTTGAGGTCCGGAAATTGGATCGGTTGCAACAAAGAATGCAGCAAACATGAGTTGTCCTAAAAATAATGAGAAGAACGCATCATGGAATTGATCAGGATAAAATTTCGCTAAAATGACAGTAAACCCTGCTGAAGCAAGTAATACTGTAAGTGGAATGCGCCAATCTGCAATTTTTAAGAATAACAAGATTGCACCAACAATCCATACTCCTGCCATTACTGTTGAACCTATTGTATTGGCATATTGACCAAGTAAAATACCAAATAGATGTTCTGATGTACCTACAAAGGTAAAATCTGAAATACCTATGGATTGTAAAACTTGACCTGTAACTGGATCTATAAATGATTGAGAGACTTGTGTAGGAAAAGTTACGAGTAAAAACAAATAACCTACAAGGGCTGGATTAAATATATTTCGCCCAAGTCCACCAAACACACTCTTACCAAAAAACACACCAAATCCTGCACCAACAACAACCATGTATAATGGTAATTCAGGTGGCATAAGCAATGTAAATATGAGTGGTGTTGCAAATGCACCATAGATATCTTTTCCATACTCCATCTTTCTAACTCGAGCAAAAACAAATTCTATAAATAGAGATGTTACTATAGCAACAGCACCCATGAGCAACACATAAGGTGTATAGACAAAAGCACCTAAAATTAAGAGTATGGCAAGCAATACTGACATAATCACAAGGTTTTTGTAACTTACTCTTGGCGTTTGTTGTTTAATTTCTTGATTGTTTGTTTCCATTGTTTTCATCATAATTCCCTCCTACACATTCAATCCATAAAGGATTAATGTAATGATTGAAAGGATAATGAGTTGTATTGGTAACCCTTTAAATCCCTTTGGTATTGGTGCTTGTTGAAGTTGTTTTTCTATGAAAGTTAAAATCATTAAAACTAAACCATACCCAAATGCAGCAAAGACACTGAAATAAAAACTATTCGCAAGCGTATCAACACTGCTGATATTGATGAGTAAAACACCTAATACAACCGTATTTGCAACCAATTGAATCGTCGATTGTCCAATAAACATATATAATTTGGGAAAAACTTTTTTAATGAGCACATTAAAGATGACAACAACTACTGTAATTGTAACAACAAATACGAAGGTTTGAAGATATGTTAAATCTCTAACTACTTCACCAGTGTCATTTAATGTTAATAATAAATTATGATAAATCCAAAAACTAATGACGCTAACAAGTGGTAAGACAAATAACAATGCAATGCTTAATTTAAGTGCATTTTTAGGCTTTTCTTCAATTGTAGTCACTGATTCTAATCCTAAAAAGGAAAATAACAAGACATTATTCAAAAATATTGTAGCAACGATTAGTTGAGCAAACGTTGTAAATTCAATCATTTGGATTCACCTCTTTGCTGAAATGTCTTGAAGATACCTAAGATGAGTCCAACAATCAAAAATGCACCAAATGCTGTATCTGCTAAATCAAATGCATAAACTGAATCAAACAATCTCATTGGAACACTAAGTAAAGTTATGCTTCCTGTGCTCATAATGATTCTTATGATTGTAATGACAATTAAAGCACCTAAATATCCTAATCCATATGCAAAACCATCAACAACGCTCTTAATTACATTGTTTCGATTTGAGTATGTTATTGCTCTTTGTAAAATCAAACCACTGACCGCAGTTAATGGTAAATAAATACCTAAATCTTGATATAAAGCTATATTACGAACTTGAATAATCATTTCTGCGATAGTAACAAGAAATGCAATGATTGCAATTGTAACAATAGTTAAAACTTCATCAGATAATTTTGATTTAAATATAGAAATCATAAGATTGACGAGTACCATAATAAATAAGACAGTGATTCCCAATCCTAATGCTTTTTCAATAGTGTCCGAAACGGCCAGTAATGGAGTTAATGCAATTGCTAAAACAAACACAGGATTACGTTTAATAATGCCTTCGTTTAAAATATTTTTTAATTCATTTTTAAAATCATTAACCATTGAGACTTACCCCCTCATTTAAATAGTTTGTAGTCACATCTTGAATCATTAATTCTAATGCATCCCAAGTGACAGTTGCACCAACAATTAAATCAATATTAAAGTTATTTACAGTTAGACCGATAATGGAGTTGACCACGATTGATCCTGCATAAATTGCACCTATTCCAGTTGTCTCAGTATGAGAAACAACCACATATCCAACGATTGTATCAATATAGGGATCAACAGCAATCACAATATGCATTGGCCCGTTTCTACCTTGGGTAACAATATCATAAATAAGTACTTCGACTGATGAATCACTATTGTTAATAATTTCATAAACTCCAGTAATTGTATCATAAGCGCTTACATTATAATCTCTAGTTGGTGTCATGCTTTGTGTGAAGTTAACTCTATCATAAGCATATTCAAAATATTGTAAGACATCGACTGTAGGATTGAGACTTACAGCTTCGTTAATGTAGTTTGCAGTCACATCCTCCATCATCAAATATAGTGCATCCCATGTATCGGTTGCACCAGTAATAAAATCAATGTCAAAGTCTTCAACCGCTTGATTAATTATGGTGTCTATTACATCTTGTGATGAGTAAAGTGCACCGAGGCCCTCGGTTTCACTTTGAGAAACAACCACATATCCAACGATTGTATCGATATAGGGATCAACAGCGATCACAATATGAATTGGTCCGTTTCTACCTTGGGTTACAATGTCATAAATAAGTACTTCTATCGTTGAATCACTATTGTTAATAATTTCATAAACTCCAGTGATTGTATCATACGCACTTGCATTATAATCTCTAGTTGGTGTTGAATCTTGTGTATAGTTTGCTCTGTCATATGTATCTTCAAAGTACTGTAATACATCTACGCTTGGTTCACCAATAATTGAATCATTCAAACTTACTTCTTCGTTTGTATAGTTTGCAATCACATCTTGTATCATTAAATCTAATGCATCCCATGTGATGGTTGCACCAGTAATTAAATCAATGCTGAAGTTTTCAACCTTTTGATTAATAATGGTATCAATCACATCTTGAGTTGAGTAAGTTGCACCAACTCCTTCAGTCTCACTTTGAGTAACAACTACATAACCAACGATTGTATCAGTATATGGATCAATAGCAATCACGACATGAATAGGACCATTTCTGCCTTGGGTTACAGTATCATAAACTAACACTTCAATGGATAAATCATCATTATTTACAATCTCATATACTCCAGTAATCGTATCATAAGCACCTACATTATAATCTCTTGATGGTGTTAAATTCTGGGTATACAATTCTGGATCATATGTATCTGAAAAATATTGTAAAACATCTACATTAGGCGCTCCAATATTTGGACTATAATGATTCCATGCTAATTGGAGACCCACTACCATGACTAATATAATTAAGATATAGTTTGTTGCTCTTCTTACACTTGAAGCTTCAATACTTTGATCACTTCCATCTTCAGCAGTAATCCATTTTGATTGATTCATCATTGGTGTTAGCATTTGAACAAATAATGCTCCAAAAACGATCACTTCAACTTGACCAACAATAGTAAAGATAATAGTCATTGCTGACAGCAACAATGCACTTAATATTTTACCCGTACGACTTGTAGGTATTAAAGTTTGATCAAATAATACAAAGACTGTAACGAACATAAATGGAATATTCATGATACTTTCATATAATCCTGATGATCCTACAATTGCAAGATAACCAAAGATATATGTGAAAATAAAGATGATGGGTGTCAATGTTTGTTTAAAGTGTTTAATTGTTAAGATAAATGCTAAGATTCCAAATATGAATATGCCACTTGATAAAGCAAGTCCAAATCCCATTTGAAAATTATAGTTAACTACAGTATTTAAATATTTCGAGAATAAATCGGTATTTGCAATTGCAGCAAACAATTGATTATCAAATGTACTAGCACCTATAGCATTTGTAAATCCTAATTTTAATAATAAATATGCAAATAATGCTGGAGAAAATATTTTATGAACATATCCTCCAAAAATAATTTTTGTCACAAATACAGAGAGCATAGCAACGGTAGCAACAACGACAATCGGAGTATTGAAAGGAATTAAAATACTCATTGATAATGCAGTGAAGAGTGCATAATTTGACTTAACAAACGATTTTGATTGTGCACGATCTAATTTGCGTTCATGCGCATAATACAAAATTTCTAGTTCTCTTACGGCAATAACAGCAACAAATACATTCAATACTTGCTGAAGTCCAAATACGATACCTTGTTGTAAAATAGTCATCAAAACTAAGTAAGAAACGATGATAATCAGTGCTTTTTCGATGAATCTTAAGGTTTTAGCATCAATCAAAGTATTTCGATCAAATGTTTTTTTCGTTTTCATCTCCATATTAATGTTTATCCTTTCTAAAGAAATAAACATATTTATATCCCTGATAGAGTAAAACTACAGGTAAAACAATTAAAATAACAACACTCATAACAACTAATGCAGTTTGAGATGCCATAGATTCTGTAATTGTAATACCTTCATTAAATGCTACACTAGAAAAAAGTATATAAGGATATGTTCCTAAATATCCACTGATGAAAAATAAACTAAGTCCAAGGACATAAGATCCAAAAATGAATGGTGCTTTTTTCAAATGGCTAAATAAAGTCACTAAAATGAAAAAGAATAAACTTGCAAGTGGTAGAGCAATTAAGACTGGATTTGCTACAAACAATTGTCCAGAAATGATGGACACAACATTATTATTAATACCCATCAATACAAGAGCGAATAAAAATGGTACAGCATAAATAATACCGTATTTTTTGATTAGCCCAAATGCTTTATCACTTAATTCTGGTAATCGATTGAGTTTAATCCATACTGTTCCAATAATGAATGCAAGAACAATCATTAATAAACCACCACTAATAGATGCTGTAGAAAAGATATTAAATATATTAGAACCCATAGAACGATTTTCATATGGGAAACCTGTAAAGATACTTACAAAAAACACACCAAGTACAAACATTAAAAGTATACCTGATATACTCCAAGCTAAACTCATGTATTTAATCCATTTTGGTTGATCATCTTTAAATATAAGTTCAACACTCAAACCTCTAAAGATAAGTGCGGCTAAAAGCAAAAAGGCTGGTACATAAATCCCACTAAAGATTTGTCCAAATGCATCAGGAAAAGCAGCAAATGTTAAACCAACAGCAACAATTAACCAAACTTCAACACCATCTGAATATAAACCAGCAATAGATTGAAGTTTCTTCTTTTCTTCATTAGTTGGTGCAATAAAGATATTTAATATACCTACACCAATGATTGGAATTTCTTGAACAAGATATATAAAATAGGCAAGTCCAATAATTCCATATGCGATAACTCCTAATAATTCATGCATTAGTTTTCTCCTTCAAAACCTTTTTTTATGGCTTTTATTGATAAATAGTAATCCATGAAGAATAATAGGACATAAAATACAACGAGCAAAATAATACTAAATAGAACTTGTGAAACTGGTACAGTTGAAATACCTTCGCTCACTTTCATCATATTATAAATAATCCATGGTTGTCTACCCATTTCAGTAACCATCCAACCAGTAATAATTGCTATGTAAGGAAGAGGAATCATGAAAAATGCAATTTTCTTCAAATTAACAGATTCATGAACTTTATTATAGAAAACAACAACGTAAAGTCCAAACAGAATAAATATTGTTCCTAAAACAGTCATTGAATGAAATGCTGTTTTTACGATAATAGGTAATACTGCACTGACTTCAGGTGCTGCTGAAATACCATTTGTAATCATATTGATTTTATCTGGCTGCACTGCAGCAATAAAATTCATATATGTATAACCAACAATAGGCATTGAAATCGCAGAAATTAAAATAACCCAAGCTGCTATTTTAGCACTGATCTTAAAAGTATCTTCATGATATTTTCTTTGAATATGATACATCGAGATTGCTAACACAATAAAACCAGTAAGTAATATCGAAGCCAGATTAGTATGTAAGAACATATACCAAGAATAAGGATTAAAGAATAATTCACTGAAACTAGAAAAAACAACTCTACCTTCTTCTGCAATCCAAGTAGCTCCAACTGGATTTTGCATAAATCCATTAGCAGAAATAATCCATAGTGCAGATAATAAAACACCAATAAAGATCATCCAAACTGTAACTAATCTGAAAGTTTTAGAAATACGATTTTTTCTAAATGCCCAAATACCACTGAATGTAGCTTCTAAGAAGAAAGCTAATAGTGCTTCAATCACTAGAGGTGAACCGAAAACATCCCCCATAGCTCTTGAATATTCTGCCCAATTCGTACCAAATTGCACTGTCATAACAATACCAGTTACGATCCCAAATGCATAATTTATAATAAATAAATTACCAAAAAAATCAGATAATCTCTTATATTTGATATCATCTGTTTTA
>Ga0180007_10006501_pt1 | contig 11395 bp, 13 predicted proteins | sample MM_PC_MetaG_FD_121122 | JGI IMG/M metagenome (GOLD analysis project Ga0180007, IMG submission 121122) | Groundwater microbial communities from the Aspo Hard Rock Laboratory (HRL) deep subsurface site, Sweden - MM_PC_MetaG | ecosystem: Environmental > Aquatic > Deep subsurface > Groundwater...
AAGTCAACTGCAACATTTCTTAACTTAATTGTGAGAGTTAATTCCAATTCGTTTTCTACTTCTACAAGATTTTGTATTGACTGATAAAGCGTATCGTAATGTTCATTTGAAGCGTCTATTACAACTTGTTTTGTGGCAGTATTATACATATTACTAATAGTTTTCATATTCAAACCACTATTAATAGCAATTTCTTCTTTGCTTAAACTGGAGTTTAAAAACTCTCTTTTATACCAGTCAACAGTTACATTTTCGTTATTTAGTTTTGCCTCAATAACTTTCTTGAAAAAATCAATTGCAAATTGTAAAAATTCTGCGGTTAGTATTGTTACAATTTCAATTCTGTAATCTTCTCCTTTGAGTAACTTGCGGATAATGTTTTTTGCAACTTGTTCTGTAAGTGTCATACTATTGTCTCCTTAAATTCTTTCAATGTCAAAAACAATGTTGATTTCTCTTTGGACGGACATGCTTTTTTTACAAATGTTTTCATATATTCAAAATAAGTTGGTTCTTGTTCTGTTAAAAAAAAATATCTGCCAAGACCTTTTGCTGTTCTTCCCAATGTTCCACTACCAGCAAATGGATCAAATATTAAATCCCCCTTAAACGAATAATACTCTACAACTCTTTTACAGAGCTCTACTGGAAAAACAGCTGAATGTATTTTATCAAATTTAGGGTCAATTTTCCAAACATTTGTAGTTTCATATCCTTCGGAAACTTTACTTTGTTCAACAGTATTGTAGTCATATTGATGTATATTCCAGTCAATCAATTTTTCTGTTTGTTTCCGATAAACCATTAAATATTCAGTAATAGAATTGGGTTTATAAGCTAATGGTTTACGGTGTTGCTGAAATCCACCAATTCTATTTTTAACACTATATTCAGGTTTTAACCAAACAATGTCATCAATAAACTCCCAACCCATTTGCATTAAATAATGATGAATATCAAAAGGAATTGGGTAGCGTTTGCTTGAATGAGCACGGCTTATCCTTGGAATAATTATCGGTGAAGTATTGACAATTAAAAATCTTCCTTCTTTTGTTATACGATGAGTTTCTAAAAAGACTTCTTTCAAAAAATTTAAATAAGCTTCATAGCTTGGGTAAATAGAATAATCTCGAGCATTGTAATATGGAGGTGATGTAAAAGTTAAATGAATACTTTCATCAGGTACATTTTTCAAAACCTCTCGAACATCACCACTAACTATTACATTTTTCAGATACTCATATGTTTCTGCATGAGGCAATGCACTTTTTTGTCTTTGCTCTCTTGCAAAATATTCTTTGTAAATCACGGTTCTTATCATTTCGTTTTCGTGATTAATCAAAGATTTTAAGTTATTATCAATTTCTTCATCGTTTTTAAAAACCAGCAAGCCGCGAATAGCCTGGCATACTACTTTCGGGTCAGTGTCTTGCAAAATTTCAATAAGTATTTTTTTGTTATTTATGTTTCTCATTCTGCCTATTGCAGATACAGCTTCTCTGCGAACATTTGTATCAGTGTCAGTTTTGATTATCTTTTTTAATGTTTCAAGATATTCGTTTTGTGTTAATTTAGCAATATTTTTTACGGCAAGCTCTCTTACTTGCGAAAATCTACTATTCGTTAATTCTAAAAGCCACTTCCCATCAAAATTTACTGGTAAATGTCCTAATTTTTCAAGTATAGAAACTAAATTTCCTGCATTTGATAAATTGTTCCGTATAAGTTCACTCAAATCTCCGTTACCATTGATTTTCAATTCTTTAATATATTCTTTTGTTATCATATTTTTCCACCTTATTGTAATTACCATGTCCTTTATACTCTAATCTAACCATAAGATTACCTAACAGTGGAGAGAATAATCACTAACTCTGTAAGCAAGATAAAAGTTTGATAAACCACTACCATTGTAAACAATTCCCATCCCCTGCTGATAGGTGCATCACCCATTTAGGCTTGGTTGCTAACTTACGCCTGCCCTTATCTTCTACTCGAGCAGTATCTTCCGCCCGAGTAATATCTTCCGCTCTCTTGTAAGGCTAACATAAGATTATACTGCCTATTAGCAGTTTTATATTACTGCAACATAAGTCATTATCTCCACCAGCAACTAACCTATTATGTCATTATTTACTACTCGCATTCAATATCGTCAAACCAACAATGTTCTTTCCGTCTTTCCGTATTAATATATCATTATCCGTTTCAATTGTCGTAGTAGCACGCTGAGGTTTGCGAAAGCTCATATAGAGCACATCAGCCTCCTTGTCATAATCCAGCCACACATGCTGCGTTGATAATTTCAGCATATCGCTTGCTACTGCAACACAGTTACTGATGAAATTTGTTGTTTTCTTGGTTGTTACTGTCGCCATATTATTTCTCCTTTTGGTTTAGTATCGAGCAGATAGGCAGTAATCACAAATCCATCATGTTTCGACAATTCTCTGTAAACCACTACCATCCACTTCCTCCTTCCGAGATTTCTCACAGCTTTCAATGATCCCTTATTTCCGCGAACAATAAGATCTGGCTTCCCCACAGTATCAAGCACTTCATGGAAGTAGCTTGCCAACTCATCATGGTTTTCGACAATATGGTACCATCTCTCATAAGTCAGTCGTATCGGCACACCATTGACCGAATAAGTAACCTCCATTTATATCTCCAATTCTACTAATTTTTTACTCCTCCTTGACAATGGGTGCACAGGCAACAACTTTATCGCCTTTTCTTAGTCTGACTATGGAGACGCCCTTTGTGTTTCTCTTTATCAGCCGAATCCCTGAGACAGGTATTCTTATTATCATTCCAGAGGAGGTGATGACAACCACATCTTCATCCTCTTTCACCTCAAGGATGGACCACAGCCCCATTTCTTTCATCTGTCTTTATATCTAAGACGCCCTTTCCTCCCCTTTTCTGTAGTCTATAGAGACTGACATCTGTCCTCTTTCCAAAGCCATTAGTAAAATCTCTTCTTTAATCTCTTGCGAATCCAATTGGGATTTCTCCTTAAATCCAATACAGCAACAACTATCACTGTTGCTCCCTTGATATCATAATAAATTGCAAATGGAAATTTCTTCGAAAGCATTCTATACAATCCGTAATGTTTGCTGTGAATTCCCGCATAAATCTTGAGTGATTCAATATTTGACACAATACTGTCAAAAAAATAGTTTCCGACACCTTCTTCGCTTGAATCATAAAATTCCTTTCCCTCGATCAAATCCTCTTTTACCTGGTTTAGAATTACAACATCATGAATTTTCATGAGTTGGCATTTTTCAACTCTTGAATAGATATAAAATTTGCTTTTCCCGAATTGATCAAATTAACTCTTTCATTAAGTATTTCTTTGTGCCATGCAGGAGATTCAATCTCTTTTTCCTCAAGATAGAGACTGTCCCATATCTCTTCCATCAATATTATTCTCTCATTAACAGGCATTTCTTTAATTTCAGTAGTAAGCATTTTTATACCTCCTGTTTGCTGTATTAACCTTGCTAACGATAAAGCTGAGATGCGAGCGAAGCAAGTCAACTCCAATAATTGATTGGGCTTTTAATGGGTAACTGTCCTCTATTTCCTGTTCCTATTTCCCCTGTTTGTCATCAGAGATTGTTGAACCAGTCGGTTTTTACTTCAACTGTCTCTGTCAGTTTTGTCTCAATGCCGAGTCCAAGTTCTTTTAATTTGTCACAGAGAAGTTCACCATCTATTAAGTCAATTGGCGGTGCACCATCTCTTGTTGCTTCTTTAATTGCTTCTCTTGTAAATGTGCCTGTCGTGATGAAAAGTCCTTTGTCTGCTCGTCCTTGCATTGCTCCTCTGAAGTCACGAATTTTGTCTGGAGTTACTGAACCTTTGTAACGCTTGCATTGGAAGATTACATGAAAACTTAAGAAGCCACTAATTCTCACAATACCTTTTCCGTCAATTCCTCCGTCACCTGTCTTACCCGTAACTTCAGCCTGGAAGAAACCGCTTTCTCTTAAAATCCGTTGTGCAAGTCGTTCAAATGCAACAGGTGAAATACTGTAAAGAGTGTTGAGTAAATTTTGTTTCCAACCTTCGGTTACTTCTATTTCATATTCAATTTGCTTTTGTGTCTGCTGTTCAGTTTCTTTTTTTGTTTTTGGTTTTATTGTCCGTACTTGTTCTCTAACTGTCCGTGTTATTTCATCTTTGTCAAGGGTTGCAATGTCAATGTCAGCACGAGATAAAGCCCAAATTCCTCTTGATGAATTTTCAAGCAGTCCATATTTTTTCAGGTAAGTTCTACTCCATGCAAGTCGGTAGGCAACTTCGTTTATTGCTCCGTCTTCACCGTGCGGAATTTGCAAAACATCGTCTGTGATGTTTACGATTTCATAAACTTTGGTGTTGATTTCTTCACCTGTCCCCGAATCACCTAATTCTTTTAACGCTTTGATTGTCGGTATGAGTAACTCGTCAAAGGTCGGCAAATTATCATGTTGGCTTTTTCGTCCCATGTATTTTGTTTTTTGCCTTGCAGCTAACGGCCAAGTCTAAAAGAAGTGCACAGCATTTGGATAAAATCTTTTAGCTTGTATTATCTGCCGTTACAGACATTTCCTTTTTAGTAATTCACAATTCAAAATGCATTTTTTTAACCTAAGGCAGTTGCAAGTAAGATATTAACAAAGATAACAAAGAAAAATAATTTCACTCTAACTCTATATACAACAGAGAGTTACAAAGAGTATCTCTTTTTCATCCTCGCTTGCTTTGGTATCCGCTTGCCTGCTCTCGATTGCTCGCTTTATTGTTCTTGTCTGTCTAACGATAAAGCTCAGTTGCGGCGTACTCGCCGTCAACTGCAGCGCCTGGTTAGGCTTTTAATGGTAACTGTCCTCTTCCCCTATTTGATCGTAGTGGGAAGCATTGTAATGGGTAAATATCCACCCACAAGCGATAATATGACTCCTATCAGACCTAAGATATTAATTATTATTAGCATGGTTTTATTTTGTATTATTGATATTCCTGGAACATTATACTTAAATGAGATAACTGAAAGCAGAAACAATAAGAAAAACAGAGCGATTACATAGAATAGTGCCTTTAAAACAATTAGCGTATGAAATGGAAGTTTACCACCAAAGATATCAAGAAGTTTACCGCCAAAGATATCAAGAGGTATTAAGTATCTAAAAAATATATATACACTCAAAAAACAGCAAAATAGGATAAAGTAAGATATTGTTGCATATTTTTTAATCTTCATAGTAATCCCTCCTTCTATGATAATATCTCATAATATTCACAACCCCTTGAGGTTAATTTCCGGGGTTTTTCAAATCCGTAAAACCAAGTTTCTCCAATATCATCGGTATAAATATTTCCATAAATATGACTATTATCCCTCGGAACATTAGGACACATTAATATATCACCATTTGAAGCAACACAAAGAGAAGTAATTCCCTGCAAACAATAAATAGCCGATTGTTTTTTTAGAATATCTCCTTCTTCTCCAAAGAAAATCCTTATATTTGAATTTCTGGCTAATTGATAGAGGATACCTTTTGTATTTTGTATTTCAGTATTTTCTAATCGTAAGATATTAAGATTATGTCTATTATAAGTTAAAATTGGTAATATATGCCAATTAGCTAATCGAAAATTTCTTAAGATATCAAAAATCTCAGAAAGATACTGTATATTTAGTCTATGAATTACTGTTTTTACCGTAATCTGCTTATCTGTCTTTTCACTCAGTAATTTTATTGCATTTATTGTTTTGGCATATGTCTCTTTCCCTCTAATTATTTCATGGGTTTTTAGCCCACCGTCCAAACTTATTCCTATTTTATCCAAAAAGAATAAGGAATTGAAGAAATCAATCCATTCTTCATCTATGTTTACCCCATTAGTCATCAGAGAAAACCTATATTTTTTCTTATTCAGAAATAGAAGCAGGTTTTTAATTTGACTGTGAAGCAACGGTTCGCCGCCAGTAATAGAAATATATGGCTTTCGAAAATTGTATTTGCTTAAGCATATTAGAATCTCTTTCACCGTATCAAGTGAAAGTTCACGATTTATACCCTCTTTTTCATGTAAAAAGCAGTGAACACAGGATAAATTACAGGCAGATGTAATCTCGAACGCAATAGAAGTCAAAGGATGAAATTTTTTAAGCAAATAATAATAAGCAGAATAAAACCATTTCATTTTAGCAGTTTTGACTGTGAAAGGTCAGAAAATGGAAACGGAATTAAAACGATTGCTCCCGCTGTAAGTGTAACCATGCTTTATCCTCCTCAAATCTGTTCCAGTCTTTTGCAAGTGCAGGTTCACTTAGTAACATTGTTTCTGGCACATTAATTTTTGGTTTATCTATGATAGTTACGAGCACTCGCCATCCTGCTGGCAATTCAACAGGTTCTATCAATCGCACATTACCTTGGTCATCAGTTATAGCTTCTAATGTTTGAAACATGATTTGCCTCCTCATATTAAAGTTATGCCTACACAATAATTTGAAAACTTAACGATAAATTGAGCGGCGAGCGAAGCAAGTCAACTCCAGCGATTGGTTAAGCATTTAATGGTAACTGTCCCCTATTTTCCTCACTCCCCTTTTCTGTAGTCTATAGAGGCTGACATCTGTCCTCTTTCCAAAGCCATTTTCGGTGATAGAAAGCAAGCTCCTGCCTTCTCTCATTACCTCCATACCTACCAATCTATCTTGAATTCACTTAATTATGCAAAAATGGCAACTTCTACAGGCCGTTCGACAGCAAAGCTTTTGTGATGGAGTCTGATACGCTCAATTTCGTGAAGTGTTTCTGCTCTAAAATAGCTCTCTTTACAACGAGTGCAACTTATCATCGGAATATTTTCTATCACCATCAAATCTTTGCCTTTGCCGTAAGTTTCGGCAACTCTACGAATACGAACACCTTCTTGCCCACAAAGATCACATATCATCTGTTAATTGGTTAGGGTTTAACAATAAAGTTAATCTGCAAGCGAAAATGAGTCAGCTTCAGCGGCTGGTTAGGCTAATATGTCTCTAAAAGAAAACATTTTACTTGTTATCCCTTGATATTAAAGGGTTTGCGTAAACTGTTTACTTTCTTCCCTTTTCAATGGCTATGACAGCTGTAAAGATAGAAATATTACTCCAGGCTGATGAAGATGGAGTTCCCTCAATCGCACACAACGCACACAAAAAAATGATCCAGCCAATTAAACAAGTGCCACAGATCAAAAAACTAATCTTTATCACTGTACATCTCCTATATGTATCACATAACCTATGATTATACTGCCTATTAGCAGTTTTATATTACCGCAACAAAGGGTCCAGTATTTCATTGCAAATTGAATTTTATTAAAATGCTAAATTTGAAATGCTAAATGCTAAATGATTGTTACTCCTCCTTGACAATGGGGGCGCAGGCAACAACCTTATCCCCTTTTCTCAGTCTGACTATGGAGACGCCCTTTGTGTTTCTCCTTATCATCCGAATCCCTGAGACAGGCATTCTTATTATCATTCCAGAGGAGGTGATGACAACCACATCCTCATCCTCTTTCACCTCAAGGATAGAGACCACAGCCCCATTTCTTACATCTGTCTTTATATCTAAGACGCCCTTTCCTCCCCTTTTCTGTAGTCTATAGAGGCTGACATCTGTCCTCTTTCCAAAGCCATTTTCGGTGATAGAAAGCAGGCTCCTGTCCTCTCTCATCACCTCCATACCTACCAATCTATTCTGTTTTCCAAATCTAATGCCAATCACACCAGAACCAACCCTTCCAATAGGTCGCAAATCCTTCTCTTGAAATCTGAGTGCTTTACCTGCGTCAGTTGCCAGAATGACTTCATCACTACCTGAGGTCAGCTCAGCCTTTAGTAACCTGTCACCCTCTCTAATCCCCATAGCAATGATCCCCTTTGCCCTCAGATTTTTGAATAGGTTTAATGGTGTCTTCTTGATTATCCCTCTCTCTGTAGCCATAATAATAAATCTCTCATCAAACTCCCTGACAGGGATGGTTGAGGCAATCACCTCCCCTGGCTGGATATTGAGGACATTGACCATAGCCTTCCCTTTGGAAAGCCTTCCTCCTTCTGGAATCTGATGCACCTTGAGCCAATAGAGCCTTCCCTGGCTTGTGAAGAATAGAAGAAAGTCATGGGTTGAGGCGATGTATAGGTTTTTGATAAAGTCCTCCTCCTTCAATTCTGCACCCGTAACACCTACGCCACCCCTCTTCTGTTTCTTGTAAATGCTGATAGGAATTCTCTTGATATATCCTGAGTGAGAAATGGTGATGACCACATCCTCCTCTTCTATGAAGTCTTCTACCCTGAAATCCTCTTTTTGGGCAATTATCTTTGTCCTTCTTTCATCCCCAAATTTTTCAGCAAGTTCTCTTAGCTCTGTTTTGATTATCTCCAGCATCTTCTGCCTTGAGGCTAATATAGATTTCAGGTAGGAGATTTTCTTAATAAGCTCAAGGTATTCCTCGTCTAACTTCTTTGCAGAAAGTCGGGTAAGGCTGCCAAGCTGCATCTCTAAAATTGCCTGAGCCTGCCTGGCAGAAAGGCTGAATTTAGCCACTAATTGATTCTTTGCCTCCTGCGTATCCTTTGAACTGCGAATTGTTTGGATAACCTCGTCTATATGGGCTAAGGCAATCTTTAGCCCCTCTAAGATATGTGCCCTCTCCTCAGCAATCCTTAATTGATACTTGCTCCTTTTGGTGATGATCTCAACCCGATGTTCAATATATAGGTTTATCATCTCAAAAATGGTGAGAACCTTTGGCATCCCATTGACTAAGGCTAAGTTGATGATGCCAAAGGCTGTCTGAAGCTGGGTATGTTTATAAAGTTGGTTTAAGATAACCTGTGGGTTTTCATCCCTTTTTACCTCAAGCACAATCCTCATTCCCTCCCTGTCTGACTCATCCCTTACCTCTGCAAGTCCCAATTCCCTCTCCTTTGCCACCTCAACAATCTTGGTGATGAGATTGGTTTTATTCACATAATATGGAATCTCGGTGATGATAATTTTGTCTTTGCCGTGCTCTGGTTCTTCTATCGCTGCCTTTGCCCTCAAGGTTAGAGTTCCCCTTCCTGTTCTATACGCATCTCTTATTCCATCCCCTCCAAAAATATAGGCACCTGTAGGAAAATCTGGCCCCGGGAGTATCTCTAAGAGCTCTTCTAATGTAAGGCTTGGATTATCAATCAGGGCAATAATTGCCCCTACTACCTCTTTCAAGTTATGCGGCGGGATATTTGTGGCCATGCCTACAGCTATTCCAGATGAGCCATTTATCAAAAGGTTTGGAGGGAGTGCTGGCAGGACAGTCGGCTCCTTCAGGCTGGCATCAAAGTTTAGTGTCCAGTCAACTGTCTCTGCCTCAATATCAGCAAGAAGAAGCTCAGCGATTGCAGATAGCCTTACCTCTGTATATCGCATAGCCGCAGGTGGGTCGCCATCTATTGAGCCAAAGTTTCCCTGACCATTAACAAGGGGATACCGGGAGGAAAAGTCCTGTGCCATTCTGACCATAGCGTCATAGACGGCAATATCTCCGTGTGGATGGTATTTTCCAAGAACCTCACCCACAGCCCTGGCTGACTTTTTGTGCGGCTTATTGGAGGCAAGCCCCAATTCAGACATCGCATATAGGATTCTTCTATGGACAGGCTTTAAGCCATCCCTGACATCAGGCAATGCCCTGCCTACAATGACAGACATAGCATAGGCAAGATAGGAGGTCTTCATCTCCTCCTCAATAAAAACCGTGATTACCTTTTCTTCTTCTGGTTCTTCTTCTGGAATAACTGTTTCTGACATAATATCTCCTTATAAATTTTTAACCATAAATGAACCTCAAATTATAGCACAGCGTGTGCCTAATGTCAATACTTAGCTGAAGGTGTGATGCAGTCAAATGAAAAGGGTATGGCTATTTTTGGTGACACTCAGAATAGGTTTCCACCTCTTCAATCTTTCAGGAAATCTGTTGATACTTTTAAGATAAAATAATATACTTGTGGGGTAGTAAAAGAATGAGCAATTTATATGAAAATTAAACATCAACTTGAAAAAATTAAGAAAGAATCACAAGAGATAAAAACAGAGGTCAAACAAAAGACAGTCGGATACATTGTGGCAGCTTTTGGTGTGGTAGCTGGTTTGGCCTGGAATGAAGCCATCAAAGCCTTAATAGAGTATCTTTTTCCTTTAAGCCCGAACAATCTTTTGTTAAAATTTGCTTATGCCATCTTCATAACCTTGATATTGGTCTTCATCTCAATTTATTTGGTGAAATTATTTGAAGCCAAAGAAATTGAAGCCAAAGAAAATGATAAATAGAAGACGCAGAATTTCGTAAGCGTTCAGGTAGTGTAAGAAAAGGGGATATGGGGATTATGGAAGGAGATAGGGGGATAATATAATAATATCTATCTCCATATCCCCTATATCTCCGTATCCCCCTTCTTACACTCTTGATGTATAACCTGAACAGTTACAAAATTTCCATTTTAATACGGTGTATAAAAATATAATTTTAGCCTCTAAGTCTCCACGCCGCAAAGAGCTTCTTGCCCAGATCATTCCGCGAAACGATTTTACTGTCATCGGAAGCAATATTTCTGAGGAGATACTGCCTGGCGAGGATGCAGAATCCTACTCTATCCGCATAGCTGAGGAGAAGGCAAGGGATGTTATCACCAGAAAAAAGATAGGAAATTCATCTGTAGTCATTGGTGCTGATACCATAGTATCGTTGGATGATGAGATAATTGGACAGCCAAAAGACAACGCCGATGCTAAGAGAATATTGAAAAAATTGAGCAAGAGAGAGCATACAGTCATAACTGGAGTGGCAATAGTAAAAGGAAGCAAGAGAATTAAATTTGCAGTAAAGAGCAAGGTTCTGCTCAAAGAGTTGAGCGACAAAATGATAGAAGATTACATAAATTCAGGAGAGCATATTGGTAAAGCTGGGGCTTGCTGTATTCAAGGATTGGGCAAAAACCTTGTTGAAAGATACGAAGGTAGCTTTACGAACATAGTCGGGTTTCCAGTAGAAGAGATACGAGAGGCTTTACTCAATCTTTAGCAGATTTTGCGAAAGGGCTGTAAAATTCATTGCAAATTGCAAAATTAGCATTTAGCATTTCAAAATTTTGCATTGATAGTTTTACATTGCTAATTTTACATTGAATTTCTCCTAAGTCTCTGTGGTGAATAGTTAAAATATGAGTAACTATTTACCCAATTGAAGTGCAAGAAAAGAATATAAACCACGGAGGCACAGAGGTCACGGAGAGAATTCATTGCAAAATGCAAAATTAGCAATTAGCATTTTACAATGATAATTTTGC
>Ga0180007_10006502_pt1 | contig 11395 bp, 14 predicted proteins | sample MM_PC_MetaG_FD_121122 | JGI IMG/M metagenome (GOLD analysis project Ga0180007, IMG submission 121122) | Groundwater microbial communities from the Aspo Hard Rock Laboratory (HRL) deep subsurface site, Sweden - MM_PC_MetaG | ecosystem: Environmental > Aquatic > Deep subsurface > Groundwater...
AGATTCCCCTGCTAAGGGCGAAAGCTTTAACTTTTGAGATTATGGAATGAAATGGAATAAGGAAGAAGATTAAAGGTTTCGAGTTCTGAACAAGCGCGAGCATTGTGAAGAATTGAATATAACGATGTTATGTTCTTTTTCCCTCCGAGCCGACCCGCCGAACGGCAGTGAGGCTGGCTGGAGGCTCGAGAGATGGAAAAATTCGAGTGCGAAGCACGAGAAAGTTTGCCCGTAGGTGACTTAAAGTTGTTTTAGTTAGAGAAGTTAGTTTAAATCTGCCGTTCACTAGAATGGATTATAAATATACAGAAGAATTGGTTCATTTATTTAGCCAAAATTATCCTTTGCTCAACCGCAACCTATTTAAACCACTTCTTCTTTTCTTTTTCTCATGGAATACTTAAATAAGCTCCTAAACAAGCAGGATTACTTACTAACCTACAGAACAGAAATATTAGAAATTATAACCTACTCAATCGTTTCCTTCTTTCTGCCGCTAATGATAGGTCATCCTCAGTTAGTTGTAGGAATAGTAGTAAACGCTTTATTGATAACTTCAGCATTAAACATAAAAGGCTACAAACTATTACCAGTAATAATAGCCCCAACTCTTGGAGCTTTCTCAAGAGGCATCTTATTTGGTCCTTTCACAATATTCCTGCTATATCTAATACCATTCATCTGGATAGGAAATGCAATATTAATCGCAGCTTTCAAAGCATTAAATCTAAACAAAAAGCTAAACTACTGGATCACCTTAACAATAGGCTCAGCAATAAAATCATTATTCCTTTTCAGCATAGCTTACTTACTTTTCAAATTAAACATAATCCCTGTAATCTTCTTAACAAGCATGGGACTCTTCCAGTTCTACACAGCAATAGCAGGCGGCATCTTAGCATTTGGATTTCAGAAAGTAAAAAGAAAAATATCAAATTAGCAGTTTTTCCATCTCTTTTGAAAATTCCTTTGCTCTTTGAAGTGAAGTTTTGGCCTTTGACTGCTTTTCGATTTCTATTGTCTTATATTGTATAAGGCTTCTTTTGCTTCTTTCAAAATCAAATGATTCTATGAGGGCATCTGCCTTTAGGCCTGCAAGATTAAGTGCTTCTTCCTTTGTTTCTTCATATTCCTCAATCAGTGATTCTTTCAATTTACCTTTTACATAGACAATCAGTGCATCTGAAGTTACCTTATGGACAATCTTGTCCCCTATCTTATATCCAAGTTTTAAAAGCACAGCATTTGCATAATAATACATCGAATAGTATGAGCATACAATCGCCCATAGTTCAGAAAGATTCTTGTTATGGATTTCATCTGCGACCCTTAGGCTTTCTTTGGCATTTCTCAAAAGTATGTTTATGACTTGTTTGTCCGTGCTTGCCTTTCTTAACAGCCCATCTTCTATGTAAGCTTTCACATTATTTTCAGCTTCTTTTATTCTCTTATCTGTTAGCATTTTCCATCACCCTGTAATATTCCTCTATTCCGATCAGGATTATATTATGTTTAATGGCTTCGCTTACAGCAGTAAACTCTCTGCTTTTTGCCATATGTATAAATTCTTCAAAGCTTACCCATGTTAGGTGTATTCTGTCAGGCAGCAAAGAAATAGCTGCTTTTATCTCTTTTTCATCTCCTCCAACACTTAATATGTCAATATCAGAATGTTTGTTTGCAGTCCCCTTTGCATATGATCCAAAAAGCAAGGCAATAAAGGAAAAATTTAGCTCAGCAAGCCTATTGTATATCACTAAAAAATCCTTGCTCTTAAATAACTCAGCCCTCCTTAGGTATTCTGCCTCATAGGTCTTGTTGCTGAATTTATTTGTGAACTCACATATCTTTGAATTGCCTAACTTAGTTACTTTAAGCAGGCCTTCTTTCTCAAGCAAACCTACATTTTCATAAGCGATCCTGTAATTGATGCCTAATGCTTCAGATATCTTTTTTATTGTAAATCTATCTTCTTTCTTATCCAGCAGAAGTTTTAATATCTTTATTTCGCTTTTCATAATTATTACCTATTGTAATAGTACTATTACATTAAGTAATATATAAACCTTTCTATTAACCAACCCTTCTGACCAAATAATAAATAAATATAAAAAATCCTAATATAATCATAAACTCAGAAACAATCTTCGCAACAGTCAAAAACATAAAAAACTTAGCCCTCTTCTCAGCTTCTCTCTTCTGAGTAATGTTCATTTTGCAGTCATCTTCTTTATCTTCTTCAGCCTGCTGAAATTATCTCGCTCAATCTCCTCTAGCTTAAATGCAATGTTCTTCTGCGTCCTCTCCAAACGAGGTATTGTCAGGTACTCCAATGAATTCACTCTCCTTTTAGTCTTTTTTATCTCTTCAGCCATATGCTTTAAAACCAATTGTTTCTCCATCAACCTAACAAGCGAAGGAAATATATCTCTATACTGTTTAGTTGCATTATCCAGCTCAACTGTCTGCCCAAAATAACCATACCATTGGTTATCAGTCTTTATCTCCTTAATCAATGGAACCTCTAATCCCATTATAGACCTAAACCCTAGCTCAACAGAAGCCCCAGAAGAAAGTCCAAAAGCAGTCCTCTCTATATTTACCTCTCCCTCAATTGCCTGTGCATTGTAAAGTGATTTCTGGGCATCAACTAATCCATTGGATATCTCTCCTCTTAACTTCTTTATCTCCCGTAAAATCTTAAAGAACTCAAGCACTAAAACATCTCTCTTCTGTTTAAGCAGGGAATGCCCTTTTACAGCTATCTTTAGCTTCCTGCGTGCCAAAAGTAAACCCATTCGTGTTGGTTTTATTATCATTTGCTAAACTACCTCTCAGGACATTCTTATTTTTTATAGTATTTCTCAATAAACTCTTTCTTTATTCTTTTCAGCTCGCTTGCGTCAATATCAGAAAGTAATTGCCATGCAATAAGCAAACTCTCTTCAATTGACCTATTATCACCATCACTTTGCTTAACAAATATAGCCTCAAACTTATCTGCAAAATCCAGATACTTCCTATCTAACTCAGACAAGCTCTCTTTGCCTATAACAGCAACTAAATCACGCAATTCTCTTCCGTTTGCATAAGCAGCATACAACTGATCAGATACATTTGCATGATCCTCTCTTGTTTTACCAGCACCGATTCCATTCTTCATCAGTCTGGAAAGTGAAGGCAAAACATCTACAGGGGGATAAATTCCTTTTCTGTGCATATCTCTGCTCAAAACAAACTGCCCTTCTGTGATATATCCAGTAAGATCTGCTATAGGATGAGTTATATCATCATCCGGCATAGTCAGTATAGGCATCTGTGTTAAACTTCCTTTTCTTCCCATGATCCTTCCTGCTCTCTCATATAAGGACGCTAGATCAGTATACATATAACCTGGATATCCTCTTCTTCCGGGAACCTCACTCCTAGCAGCAGAAATCTCACGCAAAGCTTCACAGTAATTAGTCATGTCTGTCAATATCACAAGCACTTGCATATCTTTCTCAAAAGCAAGATACTCAGCTGTTGTCAATGCAATCCTGGGTGTTATTATCCTTTCAATAGCAGGATCATTAGCCAGATTCAAAAACATTACAACATTCCCTAAACTTCCTGTTCTTTCAAACTCATTCCTAAAGAACAATGCTTCTTCATTTGTTATCCCCATTGCAGCAAACACAACAGCAAACTTCTCTTCCTTGCCCCGAACAACTGCCTGTCTGGCAATCTGCGCAGCTAACTTATTATGCGGCAGTCCTGCTCCTGAAAATATTGGAAGCTTCTGCCCCCTTATAAGTGTATTATTGATATCTATAGTAGACATTCCAGTCTGTATAAATTCAGCAGGATATGTTCTCTTAAACGGATTGATAGCCTTCCCATTTACATCAAGTCTTACCTCAGGTATAACCTCAGGCAATCCATCAATTGGTTTTCCAACACCATTAAACACCCTCCCCATCATCTCATCACTTACGCTTATCTTCATTGTCTCGCCGATAAATCTTACCTTGGTATTCTTTGTATCAATCCCTGATGTTCCTTCAAAAAGCTGGATTACCGCTCTATCATCCCTGATTTCAAGAACCTGTCCAAGTCTTTTTTCACCAGCAGGTGTAGTTACCTGAACCAATTCAGCATAAGCTACCCCTGTTACATCTTCAACAACCATAAGTGGTCCTGAAACTTCAATCACTGATGTATGTTCTTTGAGCATTTTAATTCCCTCCAGCAGAAAGATCAACTACTTCACTTACAAGTTTCTTTATCTGCTCTTTGGTTTCTGCTGTGATCAATGAAGACTCTTTTTCAATATCCTTTACATATTTCATTCTTGCTATCCTCTCTTTTACAGGAACCTTTATGATATTGCTTACCTTAACCCCTTCATCAATAGCCCCTAACGCAGCATCATTAAAGTCAAGAATCATCTTCAGCATAATATGCTGCTTCTCAATACTGCAATAAGTATCTACTTCATGATAAGCTGTCTGCTGCAGGTAATCCTCCCGCAATGACTTCGCAGTATCCAATAATAATTTATCCTCTTCAGGCAGTGCATCTGGTCCTACAAGCTGCACTATCTCCCTTAGCTCAGCTTCTTTCTGCAGCATCATCATTGCTTTTGCCCTAATCGAATAAAATCCTTTTGCAATATCATCAAAATAATCCTTTACCTTATCCACATAAAGTGAATATGAAGTTAACCAATTTACAGATGGAAAATGCCTTCTGTAAGCAAGAGGAGCATCCAATGCCCAGAACACTTTCACTATCCTTAATGTATTTTGTGTAACAGGCTCTGAAAAATCCCCTCCAGGAGGAGAAACAGCTCCTATAACAGAAACGCTTCCGTTCTCTCCATCAAGAGTCACTATCCTTCCTGCCCTTTCATAAAACTGAGCCAACCTGGAAGATAGATAAGCAGGAAACCCTTCTTCACCTGGCATCTCCTCTAATCTTGAAGATATTTCCCTCATTGCTTCTGCCCATCTTGAAGTAGAATCAGCCATTAAAGCAACATCATATCCCATATCCCTAAAATATTCAGCGATAGTTATACCAGTATAAACAGATGCTTCACGCGCAGCAACAGGCATGTTTGAAGTATTCGCAATCAACACAGTCCTTTCCATCAATGGCTTTCCTGATTTAGGATCAATCAGCTTAGGAAATTCATAAAGAACCTCAGTCATCTCATTTCCTCTTTCGCCGCATCCTACATAAACAACAACATTTGCATCAGACCACTTTGCAAGCTGGTGCTGTGAAACAGTTTTGCCTGCTCCAAAAGGCCCTGGAATTGCGGCTGTTCCACCTTTTGCTATCGGAAAAAAAGTATCAAATACTCTCTGCCCAGTTATCAACGGTATCGTAGGATCTAACTTTTCCTTATACGGCCTTGGGACTCTTACAGGCCATTTCTGATACATCTTTACATCAACTTCACCATTCTTTGTCTCCACTTTAAGCACAGGCTCTTCTATTGTCTTATTACCTTCACTCACACTAATAACTTTCCCACTCACACCAATAGGCATCATTATCTTATGATCTATAATATCAGTCTCTTTTACAGTCCCTATTATCTGACCCTCTTGTACATCATCACCAGCTTTTACCTTACTCACAAAATTATATTTCTTTTTTCTATCCAGAGAAAAAGCCTCAATCCCTCGAGGTATAAAATCACCAGCTATTTTTGATATTTCAGGCAGTGGCCTTGCAATCCCATCATATATGCTTGTAAGCAACCCTGGTCCAAGCTCTATGCTGAGCGGAGCTCCAGTCGATATGACCGCTTCACCTGGTTTTACACCAGTAGTATCTTCATACACCTGTATTGTTGCCCTGTCTTTATTCAGCTGGATTATCTCTCCGATAAGCTTCTCATCTCCTACTTTTACAACATCATACATCCTGCTCCCTTTCATTCCATCTGCTACAACAACAGGTCCTGCAATCTTTACAATCTTTCCCATATTATATCCCCTCTCAGTTCATGTTTTATTGTCATATGTTCACTTCAATGCCCACAGCAGATTTTATAATTCCCTGCAGGTCATCACTCTTCAAAAACTCTTTAGCATCATCAGGTATACTCACTACATTCTTGAACTCACTAAGTTCAGGGACCATCCTTATTATGCTGAAATTAGCAAGTATAAACTCTTTCTTATCTGATTTCCGAAGTATCTCTAATGCATCATCTCGATTCTTTATTATGTAACTATCCCTTATCCCAGCAAGTTTCATTCCTACAGCAAAATCAGCATTACCCAGCACTATCATATTACCATCCCCATAGTCATTTCAAGAGGGAATTTCCCGTCTATCCCTCTGCTTATCACATACATATTTCTAAGCTCTATCTCTTTCTTCACAAGATATGAAAACATAGGATATGGTCCTAGCGTATGGCTTAGATCATTCCCTACAACAAATCTCTTGAAATCCCTATAAAGCTCACTTTCAAAATGCACTAGTGTACCATCTTTCTCATATTTCACAAATCCTTTCTCCAAGGAAAGATAGTATGGGAGCCCCTTAAATCCATGGACAAACTCCTTTAATGTCTCTGCTTTTATCAGTTTGTCAAATCTGGAGCAAAGCTGACTTTTATTATTTACCAAAAGCCTTTTCTGTTTTGATCTCTCCACTCCCCTGATCCTCAATTTCAGCAGAGCCATTATATTGTTCATATCTATCTTTCTGTTCAATAAATCTATGACATACTTCCCATCATACATATTTGTCTTCTTTATAGTATCCACAAAATTCTCAAATACAAATTCATCCAGCTTTACCTCAAACTCTTCTAAGCTTGCATACTTATTATCAAACACTCCGGAATATGGAGTATTCTGCATCACTACCTTCATATCAGCAACAGTCTTTGTAGCAAGTATATGCTTCAATAATGTATCATCAATGATTCCAATAGGATAAGTCATCTCTTCCTTAAGCTCAATCCCCAAAAGCCTTGCCCTATAGACAGACTTAAGTATTTTAACCTCAAAAAACATCAGATAAGCATTAAACAGCGGCTTTGATTTCTTAGGGCTAAATGCAACCATCTCTAATACAGAATCAATAAATCCTTTTTCAAGTGCAATATGTATGCTCTTCAGATCAGCCTTGCTTTTCTCAATCTCATATCCATACTCAGTCTCCTTTAATAAGCTGATAAACTCATTCAACGATTTAGCCTCAGCCAACTCCTTCACTAATTTTTCAGATACCATATAATTGCTTCTTGCCTGTATCCTTGAATTAGCATACAAGAACTTACTCATTGGCATGACCCTCTTTATTGCAAATACTAGAACAACTCCGACAAAAGCAAAAGGCACAACAAATGTAATGATAGATGGATTAAAAATTCCCTTAAACAATCCAAGTTTTGAAGCCCCATCTACAGTGCTTGAATTAGTTCCATTCACGATCATGCTTGTTATATTCACTAAAGTTTCATTTACCATATTATCCTACTCAAAAAGTGCTTTGCTTACCTCTTCTCTCAATGCCTCTTTCTTCGATTCGATTATATTATCAAGTGTAAAATCATATATCATTCCCTCTGACTCAACCCTTATCCCTATAGCTCCTTTTTCAACAGCAATCCCTGGAAAATCTTCCATATAATATTTATCATCGCCCACCAAAGAAAATCCATCTCCATCAGGCATATTTGATTTCACATACTCTGCATAGCGTTTACTATGGGCAACATCCTTTGCCTTTTTAGCAGCTTCCTTAAAGACAGACTCTATCAGTTTCTCTCTTTTTGCTTCAAATTCACTCTTTGCTTTAAGCCTCTCTTCACTCAGTATCCTCAGGAAAGCTCGTTTGGAATCTGTCTCTATCACAGTATCTGAATGAGACCTCATCACACTTATTTTTTTCTTTAGTTCTCTGTCTATCTCCTCAAGCTGCTTGTCTCTTTCCTTTTCAGCCTGTTTTACCTTATCAGAGTATTTCTTCTCAATTGCTCTTTTCAGATTTCCTATATTTCCAAAGACCTGCATTTTGTTTACCTCGATGGATGTAATAAAAGATAAATCTTACAAAGTAAAATTTATCCCAATACTCCAATTCCTACCACTAATAACATTATTGCAAGTATAAACCCAAAAATCGCTGGTGTTTCGCACTGTCCTGAAAACACAAGTGACGGAGCAAATGCATCCTGTGATTTTGCGCAGCTCACTATTCCGCTTGCAGCAACAATCCCTTGTGAGATTGCAGATATGCTTGTTATTGCTACCACTAGTCCAGCTCCAAATAACACAAGCCCCTGTGCATTTGTAAGCTCTTTTACTCCTCCTCCGAGAAGCCCAGCTCCCATCAATATCAGCAAAGCTGTTATGAATGCATAGATTGTCTGTGTCTGCGGCAATGCCTGCAATACCAGCGCATTCTTGAAATTCTCTTTCTTTTCAGCAACAGCTCCTGCTGCAGCAACTCCTGCTGACTGTACCCCTAATGCTGTGCTTACTCCTGCAACACCTAATGCAACAGCTGCTCCAGCAACAGCAAATGCAGTTCCTAATGTTATTACCATTTTTACTACCTCCACAATTTTATTTAATCTTATTTCACAATGTATGTATTCTTTCTTTCAGCCTTGAAAGGCCTGTACATCCTTCCGCCGCCATCATAAAACTTAGTAAAAAACTCTAAAAAGTGAAGCCTTGTTGAATGTATAAAAGCCCCTAAACTGTTCATCGCTATATTGAACAGATGACCTACAATAAATATAAGGATTCCAATAGGCCATCCGATTATAGGTATCGAGCCTATTGCCATAAGCACCATAAAATTAACAGACAATGCAATCCCTGCTGTGCTTATTGCCAACGCCATCAGCCTTGCATATGAAAATAAATCCCCTATATATCCTGAAAAACTAAATACAGAAAGCAAGGAAGAAACTAATCCACCATCAAGGAAATTAAGCAGCAGCTGCATAAATACTGCAATCCCGATTGAAAACATTCCAAAAATATTTCCCCTCAAGACCATCATCAATATCCCCATTGAAAAAAACAGCCATACTCCCTGCTTTGAAAAAGCATCCCTCACATGCTTTTTGCGTATATTCTCATAGAATCCTACACCAAGTCCAATTAATAGATGAAGATATCCTATTGCTAATGCTATAATCAGTGTAAGCAGCACCTGTTTCATAGAATCAATCAGTATTGGCAGATTTATCCCTATCTTTTGGAAAAAATCACCAAAATAAGACCCAAATATAACTCCCATTATTGTTGTCGATATTCCTAGCACAATCATTATCATTGAAAACTTCTTCATTCCTTCATTGATTCTTCCAATTCCCCTATACATCATGATCCCAAATACACTTAGCAATATTCCATAGGCAGCATCTGTAAGCATAAAACCAAAAAACAATGCAAATGTAATTGCTATTATTGGGGTAGGATCAAACTCCTTATATTTTGGAGGAGAATAAAGCTCTGTTATCATCTCAAATGGGCTTATCCATTTAGGATTATTAAATAAAGTTGGCGCTTCTTCTTTTTGCTCAACTTCAATATAGTATTGCTTTGAGTTCTCTTTTAGAGTATCACAAAATTTCTCAAGATTCTTATCAGGAACCCACGCTTCAATAACTGAAAATGCCTCTGTTGTCTTGAAGTTATGCAGTGCTTTTATCTTCTGTTTTGCAATCTCAAGCTCCTCACCTAACAACATAAACTTCTTTTCATATGTCTTATGCATTCTTGCAAGGAACTTCTCTATCTTGTCCCTTTCAGCCAGCATAACTTCAATCTCTTTTTTTATATCTTTTATTATCTCAGCAGGCTTCTTGCCCTCATAAGGCACTTCAATCATCTGAAACCCTGTATTATGCAGCAATTTTTCAGCCTTAGCTGAATCTTCTGCCAGCGTAACTACAGTGATAAAAAGATGATTCTTATCATGTTCATCAGCAATCATCACAGCCCTCTCTTCCAACTCTACCTTAATCAAGGGCAGCGAAGAACCGCTTATCAAACCTGCAAAAACATTTACCTCTTCAGAAGATCTGAACAATTCAGTTTTTAAATCAGGCATCAATATAAGGTTTGAAATCACAAATTCATTTCTTTTTACAGCTTCATTTATCTTATGCAGATTATTTATCTTTTCATTTACCTTAGGTTCTATGGCATCAAGATGTTTTTTGACCTCTTCAACTATCTGTTCTGTGGAATAGATTATGCTCTTGTGTTTTGCAGGCATCTGAGGAGAAAATAATTCCTTTATCCTGTTTACAGGCTCAACCACCTCTTTGTACCTTTCAAGCATATCAGTTATTATATTGAATCGCGTATACAGCTCATCAACACTCTTAACTAATTCATAAGAGTACTTAGAGCTTAAGTCAATCTCTGCTTCTTTTAATTCGCAGATTCCAAGTTCATGCAGCCTGTTGACAATCAAATTTACCTTGTTCTCAACTACTGCTCCAACTATATGGTGTATCTTTGCCGGCCTAAACATTTTTATCAAATATTGCAGAAAATACTCTATCAACAGCTTTCTTAAAATTCTCAGAAGACTTCTTTTCCAGCTTGCTTATCTTCTTTTTATACTCACTCATACTATCCTTTGCTTTTTCTCTTGCCTCTTCTTTGGCTTGTTCTATCTCTTCTTCTCTTTTCTTGGCTAGTTTATCTCTTTCATCAGAAATCTTCTTTTCAGTCTCTTTCTTAGCCTTTTCTATGATTACCAAGGAGCTTTTTTTAACATCCTCCAGCTTAGTTTCCTGCTCTTTTTCAAACTCCCTTAATTCATTTAGCACTTTTGATGTCATTTTAACCCCTTTTAGTGAAAATCCCCTTAAAACCTGTACTAACCCTATTCTATATAAATATTTGTACTTTTTGAAAATAAGAAATAGAGCGCCCCTGGCTGAAGGGCAAAATTTTAGTAAGCCGCAACTCGCTTGCCGAGTAGTGGAAGGCTGACGGAAAGTATTTATACTTAGAAAAGAATGTTTAGTCTATGGGCCAGCAAGAAGTTTATACTTTATTAGAAAAACATAAGGATGAATGGCTTTCGTCTAGAGATATATATAGTAAGTTAAAAGCATCTTCTGGATCTGTTATAACATCTTTGCATAAGCTCAGGAAATCTAAGACTGTTAACTTCAAAATGGCTAAATTAGGTAAAACAAGCAACAGAGAGGTTTATGTTTACAGGTTTAAACAATGACAAACCCATTACTTCAGGCAATTGAAGAGTTGAAGAAAGAAGATGAGCTCAAGAAGAAAAAGAAAAAGCCATCTTTTGAGTTAAGAAAAGAAAAAAGATTAAATTATTATTCTGGGTGGGGCGAAGGGAATAAAGACAGCACTAAAATAGAACAGCAGAAGAAATTAAG
>Ga0180007_10006504_pt1 | contig 11391 bp, 12 predicted proteins | sample MM_PC_MetaG_FD_121122 | JGI IMG/M metagenome (GOLD analysis project Ga0180007, IMG submission 121122) | Groundwater microbial communities from the Aspo Hard Rock Laboratory (HRL) deep subsurface site, Sweden - MM_PC_MetaG | ecosystem: Environmental > Aquatic > Deep subsurface > Groundwater...
ATGGGGACTTTAATAACAACGTTGTCTGGAAACATATCATGATACTTAACAGCTAGGCCTATCATCTCTTGAAGGTTAGCCTTACTATTAGGTAGCTCTACTGAAATTGGAATTTTCGGCCCGACTAATTTACACATCTGCTCGATGTGTTTGGGGACATTACTTACATTTTCCTGTTGAAATAAAATTAATTGGTTGGTGGTGACTCCCCCAATTACAGGAAGCCATTTTTTTATTTCTTTTAAATTGCCAGAGTCGAGAAACCAACCAGAGGAGTTCATGGGTTTTCTTTCTGAGTTAAGCATTTTTTGTTTTTTCTTTTAAATCAAAAACAATAGCGTGTGTTAAAACAACGTGAAAGGCTTCAATAACTGGCGTACCGTATGTTTCATCTTCTACTGGTACTACCAAGGTGGCGTCGGCCATTTTTTTCATTGCCCCTCCGTCGAAACCTGAAAAGCCGATGATTTTGGCTTCTCTTTCTTGGGCAAGTTTCATGGCAGTAACTAGATTCTGAGACCAAGGACCCGCGTTACCAGAACCACTTCCACCATGGACAGAGAAGCCAATTAGAACATCGTTGTCTGTAAGCCAGGATTTAAGCTGGCCAGAAAAAACGTTGCCCCAACCTTCGTCGTTGGTCCAAGCGCTAGCAAGAGGAATATTGTCTACCAAAGAAATGGCTTTAAAACCAAGTTTAGATTTATATTTTGGAATAACGGTTTTGGCTAGGTCGGCGGCAAAATGAGTGGCGGTAGAAGCTGATCCTCCACAGCCCATGGTAAAAACCGTGCCTTGATTGTGGTAGCAGTCCATTAAAATTTCTAGAACCTGCTGATATTCTGTAGATTTTTTGAAGTCTAGAGCAACTTGAGATATTAAATCAAAATATTTTTTGGTATCAAACACTTGGTTAGTTGTCATCTGTAGCTTATAATTATACCATGCGCAAATATTACTACCAATATCTTAACAAAGTAATTAAAGCTATAAAACCCTCGCTAATTTTAAAAAATGAAATCGGAGATATTAAAGACGTTCAGGCTGATTTAACCAAGCTGGCTAAAAAAGCTAAGGGTGAGGATCGACTGATGATCACCTACTACAATCGCTTGTGGGAACCGGTTTTAAAATTTGCGTCATGGATGGGATGGCGCAAACAGGTGGAAGAGCAAAACTGGCTTGACAATTGTGACATTGTTAATCTTTTGAGTTTGTCTGGGTGGGAGATGATAAGCCAACAGAAGAGATTGCTGATTCCTGTTGATATTCCCTTAGTGTCAAATTTAATAAATTCTGTGGTTGCACCCCTACCGTTGATAAATAATTTGTGCTTGATGACATGGGTGGTAGCTAGACCAAAACCTAAAATCCGCAAGGAATATTCTGTTTCTATTATTGTAGCGGCTCGCAATGAAGAGAAAAATATCCCCAGAATTGTCCAGTCCATACCAAAGTTTGGTAAATGGCAAGAAGTAGTGTTTGTGGAAGGACATTCTAAAGACAATACCTGGGAAGAAATACAAAAGCAAATAAACAAGAAGACAAGAATTAAAGTTCGAGCACACAGACAAAAAGGTATTGGTAAGGGAGATGCGGTACGTTTGGGGTTTGAAAAAGCCAAGGGTGAAGTGTTGATAATTTTAGATGCTGATTTAACTGTAAATCCAAAAGATCTGCCAAAGTTCTATGAAGTGATTGCTTCTGGAATGGGAGAGTTCGTAAATGGGACTAGAATGGTATATCCGATGGAAAAACAAGCAATGCAAACACTAAATAAGATTGGTAATAAAACTTTTGGTTGGCTATTTACGTGGATATTAGGGCAAAGATTTACTGATACTTTGTGCGGAACCAAGGCCATCTTAAAAAAGGATTATCAAAAAATAAAAGGGGGTAGAAGATTTTTTGGAGACTTTGATCCGTTTGGAGACTTTGATTTGATTTTTGGGACCATAAAACAAAATTTAAAAGTTGTAGAGGTGCCAGTGAGATATAAGGAACGCCAGTATGGGACAACCAATATTAGTAGATTCAAGCATGGATGGTTGCTACTGAGGATGACCTGGTTTGCTTTTGAAAAGTTTATGCTTTAATCAAAGACAGTGGTTTGACTCTATAACAGCCATGTTATCTGTATTAGGAATGGAGATGTATTTTAATTGATGGTTTGGATATTTTTTCAAGAAAAGCGGAGCTATTGCTTGTTGAATATATAGCTTGTCCCAACAGACATCAAAGACGTTTTTAAGATTACGATTGTCAACTTTTATCTGTTTGAAATCTGAGGTTATGGCAAAAAGGTTTGGGCGATACTTCTTTAGCTCTTCGTCGAATAAGCCTGATGCCCAATCTCGGCTCCAAAGATAGGAAAAATCTTTTGTTCTCCCCCACTCCCAAAGAGTACCTTTTTGGGGAGGATGATCTTTGATATATTTTTCAAACAGGATGGTTTTGTTCATTGCTTGGGAAATAGACAGGTGATAATCTGTCAGATTAGTAAATACTGCGGGTAACAATAATAAAGGTAAACTAAGAGCTAGCAAACTTGGCAGATGTGTCAGAACAACAGAGGCAACAAAAACTAAGGACAAATAGTTTACGAGTTGATAATGGTTTAGAGGAAATTTGGCAAAAATAATTGTTCCAGCAAGAGCAGAAAAAGTAATGATGATTAATGGGTTTTTGATTTTGACTCGATGAGTAGTTAACAGAATTATCAAAACAAGTATTGTAATAACCATAATGGACACTGGCCAAATTTCATTATGTATAAGACTGCTTGCAGAAGCTAAGTAAGACTGAGCGTCAAAGATTGCTTTTTTTCCACCCCCATGAGTACCAGTGGTTGATGCCAGAACTGAGACCCAACGAAACATATTTGAGTAAGTAGCTCTTATTGGCCAAGTACAGACCACAAATGTAGAAATAACTATAAAAACCGATTTAAAAAGTTTTGATGCCTGTTGCTTGAAATTTAACTTTGGGATCAAGAGTACGAGCGCAAATGTGCTTAGAACTAGAGTGATGTTGGAAAATTTGTTAGCTAGGGCAACACCCGATATTATTGACAAGAGGCTTTGCGTGGAAACTGAGATGTTTTTGATTGAGGTAGAAAAAATAAGAAACCAGACTGAGATTATAAAAAATGAGGTGGTTTCGGGAACAATTGATGAACCCATCTGAGGAATGGTGCTGTAGACAAATAACGCTGCCCAAGCAAATATTATTGAGGCCATGGATCTTGTCATCTTAGAAATTGATAAAAGAAATATTCCCATGGAGACACTTAGTAATAATGATTGAAAAACTCTTATATAGTGGTAAGTAAGTTCTGTGTTTTGAAAAACCCAAAGAGAAAATGGAATCTTGGTAATAAGTTTTGCGTATACCCTTAAGGGGAATAATACATATGAATAAAGCATTATTGTTGGTGTACCAGGATGACCGTTGTATTGGATTTGGCCAGATTTTATGAATGAAAAAGAGTTTGAGAGATAGTGAACATCGGGATCAATGGTATAGAGAGTGGCAGATGAACCCGATTTTATTATTGGGTAAGCTGTAACAAAAAATGTAAGGAATGAAAAGACTAGTATGAGAATGGTTTTTATATTACTTGATGGCATATATAATTAAGGAGCCTGATATTTCTTTGATTAAGGGAGTTTTTTCGAGAATATTGCTTAATTTTTTTGCAGTCTCTATTAGTGGTCTTGGGGTGAGAGGATAGAGAAAGTCATGATTCTTAACGATAACAGCTCTAAATCCAATGTCTGTTAGCATTTTTTTGACTTGCCATCTAAGAAGGGCTGTTTCACCAGGAGAGAACTCCATTTTTTGGCGGAGCCAGTCAATATTTAAACCTATTGATATTAATGGATTTAATAAGTTCGGTTCGGTAAAAAAAATACTACCTCCTTTTTTTAAAACTCTATATGATTCCTGAAGAGCTTTTTTGGTATCAATATGATGAAGAATCGAAATTCCACACACTATGTCAAATGAACTGGCCCTAAATTTGAGATTTTCTGCGTTTTTTAGTAAGAATTTTACATTTTTGAGGTGAATATTTTTTTTGGCCCTGGTTATTACCGCGGGAGTAATATCGGTAGCGGTAATTGAAGATTTCAAGCTTACAATTCTTCTGGTGAACTCTCCATCACCACAACCGATTTCCAATATCTTGTCTGTTGGTTTAGGTTGACAGTATTTTTTAAAAAGTTGAGCTTTTATGTCGTAGCGTTTTTGTCCACCAGATGTTCTTGCCCCCCACCAAATATGTTCTAAATCGGTGAAATGTTTGATTTCTTGAATGATTCGCTTGGCCATTTAACAAGTTTACAACTTAAAATCTGTTAATGCTATACTGTTTAAGATGAGTTTGAAAATGAAAATGAAATTAGGGTTACTTGGAGGACTTATGGCTTTGGCAGTTTCTTTGTTTGTGTCTGGAAATGCTATGCCTGACTCAGCTGATTTGTTTCGGCTAAAAAGGCTTCAAGAGAAGGTTTTTATGAAAATGAAAATTAACTCTGAAGACAAGGTTGAGTATTATAGTTTCTTGCTTAATAAAAGACTTAATGAGTTGAAGTACTTGGTTGAAGAACGTCAGTACGCATATATACTATCGTCATCCTTAAGGTATTCTACAACTGCAGGACTGATGACAGAAGTAATCACCGCTAATGATATGGATAATGTAATCGTACCTACTATAAAAATGTTTAAGGAGCACCAGCTAGTCTTTTCTCAATTGGTTGAGACTTATCCTTTCAAAGATAGTGGGGAGTGGAAGTTTCTCCAAGATGATTATAATTATCTTGAAATTTACTTGGGGTTCTTATCTGAAATTGAATAATGGACCTAAGGCTTTGTAGCAATGAAGTCGCAATAAAAATTAGGGTTGGGGTGTTTTTGATATAGAAACTTTTTACTTTTTGTTGATAGAAATTTAATTTTAAAACCTAGGCCATGAAGAAATTCAATATATTCTTTAGACGAAGAACCGGCTTTGATAAGCCCGAAGGGAAAAAACTCACCCAATATAGTTAGTGGGTGATTGCGTTTTAAAATTTTTTTTGCACCGAGCAATGCTTGATAATCATACCCCTGAACATCAATCTTGATGAAATCTACTGGTTGAGAGCGAAAATATTTATCAAGGCTAACGGCCTTTATGGAAATAGAGTGACGATTTTTATCCGTTTTGTAAGTTCGATGATCTATGTTGAGTTGGTCTGATTTGTATAATTTTAGATATTTACTATTGCGACTCACCGCCAATTTATTTATTTTTACATTGAAGGTGCAATTAGTTACGTTTGACAAATATTTATAATTTAGTGGATCTGGTTCAAATGCATGAATTTGGCCAGTTGCACCAACCAAGTGTGATAGTTCAAGTGTGTAAAAACCTATATTCGCCCCAATATCAACTGCTGTCATACCTGGTTTAATACATGAACGAATGTATCTAATTTTTGGATAATCGCTTAGATATTTATAAAGGAAATATAAAGGTCGATAAATTGAAAAGTTGGTTTGGTAGAGCTTGTTTAAAAAACGATGGGGTAAAAATTTTAATTGATTCATCGGAGACAGTGGTCAGACTTTATTAATGCCATGTTGCGGGGTTGAGAGTTGTTGATAAGGGAAATTTCTAGTGGTTGGTTGGGGTACAACTTGGTAAAATTTGGAACAACAGCCTGTTGGATATAAAGTTTATCCCAACAAATTTGGAAAACAGGTAGGAGTTTATTTGTGGTAGTTTTGACATATTTTAAGTCGGTGGTTAAGCTTAATAGATCTGGTCTTAGTTGGTGCAACTCGTCTGAATAAACTCCACCTATCCAATCACGACTGTGAATTAGGGTGTAATCACGGACGGAACCAAACTCCCACAAAGTGGCGGTTTTAGATGGGTTTTGCAGGATATGTTTTTCCATATTAATGGTTCCAGAAATGTCAGTTGATAATCTGTCATAGTGTACTGTTAAATTTTGTTTAACGCCAAAAAACAAGATTGTTACCATAATAATTAGAATTAATTGTTGTTTTACCGACTTTAACAATAAGCAAAATACAAAAATTATTAAAATATAATTGGGTAATTGATAATGACTTAAAGGGTATTTTGCAAAAATGAGTATGCCAAGTAGACTAGAGATACTGGCAATCGTAAGTGGGGAGAAAATTTTTATCTGACGGCGAGATAATTTATAGAATAAGAATAAGAAGAAAATTAAAGATATTATGGCTGGCCAGGTTTCTTTGAAAAGCAAGGTCTTGGCTGAGTTTAGATAAACAGGAAAATCAAAGAGACTCGAGTTGCCAGCACCATGAAGGCTTGAGGTTGTGGCCAAACGAGCAACCCACTTGAACAAACTAGGATAAGAGTGTCTGATAGGCCAGGTGCCAAAAATAAAGCCTAAGGAAGTCAGTATTCCTCCTTTACTTATTTTACGGAATGTTAATTTTACGGATGATGTCGTGGTAATAACCAAACCTAAACTGATTACTATATAAAATAGGTTTGTAAACTTATTAGCAGTAGCTAAACCGGCCAAGAAGGAAAGAAGTGCTAAGTAACTTTGTTTTTGTTTGACTATAAAAAGTGAAAATATCCAAAACCAGACTGACAGAATCAGGAAGGAGGTAGCCTCAGAGGCTATAACAGAGCCTAAATAGAGAAAAGGACGGAAGGTAAACAAAGCAGTCCAGGCAAATAGTACAGATAATTTTGAGCGGGTGGCTTTTTTAATTACTGATAAAAATAGTGTTGTTGCTAAGCCTAATATAATTGCCTGCAAAATTCTTTCGTAGAGATAGAGAAAAGATTGGTTGAGGATGGTCCAACGAACAAAGGGTACATGGGCTATGAACTTTGCGTAAAATCTTAATGGTAAAAAGCTTTGGGAAATTAACCAGATAGTCGGAGTAGCTGGATGCCCGTTGTATTTAATTTGGTGAGTTTGGGTGTACGAAATGGCGTTGGCAACATAAACAATATCAGGCTCGAAGTTAAAAAAAACCCCAGAAAGATCATCCACAAGAACTGGCAGTATAGTAAGACAAGCTGTTAGAAAACCTAAAATAATAGGTATTAAATAATTCTTTATTTTACTCATAACTTTATTTTGACAGGTTATATAAGTGTATTATCACCCAACTGAAAAATTTGTGTAATGAAATGATTGAACAGTTGTCTGTATATTTTTTGGTAATTTTATACTGCTCGTTGAATTGGCCCCGAAAATTAGTTGAACTTTTAGAGAATTGATGAATCCTAAAAACGGCTAGGGGTTGTTTTAAACGGCCGGGGGGGGAGATTTTTTGGCATCTGAGCCAGTAGTCGTAGTCGAAGGCGTAGTGGTATTTACCGTTAAACTGCCCCACTTGATTAACTAAATCTTTTCTTAAAAATACCGCTGGCTGATTTATCCAGTTTGATAAATAGAGCCAATTTTTGGATTTGTGAATGGGAATTAAGTGTTTTAATTTAAATGTCCATCTTAATTTTTTTTCTGTAACTTGACAGTTGCCTACCAACCAAAGTTTGTCTGGGTGTTTTTTGAAATAATTTATTACCTTGGTAAATGTACTAGGTAAATAGTAGTCATCTGAGTTTAGATAGGCGATTATGTCACCCGTGGCTTTTTTTAAACCTTGGTTGAGGGCGTCGACTTGACCTTTATCTTTCTTAGACCAATATTTAATTAGTTTGGGGTATTTTTTAGCGTATTTTTTTATAATCTCCACGGAGCCGTCGGTGGAACCGCCGTCGAAGATTAGATATTCTAGGTTTTTGTAGTCTTGATTGACAACTGACTTGATAGTTTGTTCTAAAAAATCCGCTTGATTAAACGAAGGGGTGATAATGGAGATTTTCATTAACTTAAAAATTGTCTAATTTTTATGGCGTATTCATAAAGCCATGGATTTTGGGAAATGGTGTCTTGGGTGATTCTTCTGGAAGCTAAATATGAAATTGGGTATTTAAGTGGACCCAGAGGGCTTAATTTTCTGTTTAAATATTTAAAGAATAAGTGCTGGTTGATTTTATCTGATTCAATAATGGCTTGTCTTCGTTCTTCTTTGGAAAACTCGGGAGTTTCGTACCAGGGCTCGGTGTAGTCCATGCTGTAAGAGTTTAAAAACTTTTCTGGAGGCAGGAAATTTAGTTTTTCTTTGATAACCCAGTCGTAGAGTGCGGTGCCGGGAATAGGAAACAGATTGTTGAATCGGCCATACATAACTGGGTATTTGCGCATGATAGCAAAGGAGTCTTCTATGTCTGCCCAGGTTTCACCTTTGGCCCCCACCACAAACAAGAGTCTGACTTCGTAACCAATATCACAAGCATCACGAATTGATTTTTCGATGCGTGCGATCGTTTCTCCCTTCCTCAAAGCTCTTAGGACTTTATCGTTTCCTCCTTCGACTGCAATGGTGGCATACTTGAAACCGACGTTGTACATTTTTCTTAAAAGTCGTCTGTCTACCCTATCTGCTCTAACGCCCTGACCTAAGGCAAATTGAATATCCTTAAGTTTCAGTTTTTTTAGCTGGTCACAAAGTTTGGAAATCCTATCGTAGTCAAATGTAAAATTATCATCCTCAACAGCAAATAACCTTTGACCTTTAGAATACCAGTATTTAATTTCTTTTATGATTGATTTTACCGATCTGGGTCTAAATTGTTTTCTTCTGTAAGATTCTACGGTGCAAAAAACGCATTTGAAGGGACAGCCCCTGGAAGTGTAAAGACTGGGGGTTGAGTATTTAGTTAGATCAAATTTTTCGTATTTAGGGAAGTTTAATTTGTCGATATTTTCTTCTAGTTTAGGTGGGTTAAAAATTATTTTTCTTGATTTTTTGTAAATTACGCCAGGGATTTTTTCTGGATTACAGTTGCTTTTTAGGTATTGAACCAAACTATTTTCGGATTCTGAAACAAAACCGACATCAATTTCAGGACATTCCTTGAATATTTTACCCATGAAAGTGCTGACGTGGGGTCCGCCAACAATGATTTTTGCTTTAGGGAAATCACGTTTTATTTTTTGAATGAGTTTGTAGCCTTTAAGATACCCTGGGGTAACCATGGTAAGACCAATAATGTCTGGTTTGATTTTTTTTAATTTAGACTTAAACTCTGTGTATCCTTTTAGGTGATTCATGTCTATGTATTCATGGTCGAAGCCATTGTCTAAAAGGGTCTGAGACAGGAAGCCTAAGCCTACGTGGGGGCGTTCTGGAATGTGTCCAAGACCAGCATAGACTCCGAAACGCTTGTATTTGGCACTGCCAATTATTTTTGAATAGGAAGGATAAACTAAAACAAGTTTGGGGGTCATCATTTTTTGATTTTGATGGCTTGCATGGGGCAGGCCTCCATGGCCAGTTTTATTTTTTTTTGAATCTTTGGATCATTTAGGTCTGCTTTTGGATCTATGGTGCCTGTTCCGTTTTTAACCTTAAAAAGGCCGTCTGATACGTCTTCACAAGCGAAGCAACCGATGCATTTGGTTTTGTTTATGATTACTTTCATTTTTTACTGGCTTTCTTGATGGCTTTTTGGCTGACCATTTTTCTAATTTGATTTTGCAAATTTTTGATACCTACATGATTCATGAAGCCTAGGTAGGCCAGAATCATGAAAGCTGAGATCATTAAAAGATCCATGGTGCGGGTAACAAAAAGTTGGGCCAAAACTGGGTCTAGGACCTTGGGGAAAAGAGCAAAATAGACGAAGGCGAGCCAGAGAAAAGTCCATAAATAGAACTCTAGCTTGTTTAGATTACCTCTTTTGCTGTGCAAAAAGGTAACGTAGAGCATAAAGCCAGCAAAACAAACTGAGATGATTTGGATACCTAAGAAAGCTTCTACCATATGGGTATTATAGTATTTTATCTTCTTGGATTAATAGGATGTTTTCTTTTTTGGCTTTGGTTATTAATTTTTTTGTGAAACCACCCTTGGCTACTAGAGCAAAAAATTCTTTTCTGTTTTTGTTTCCCCATTTTACTTCTTGTGATTTTTTCTTTAGATTGTGTAATACCTTGACACCGATGGGGTTCTTATTCCATTTTGTTTCTGTAAATAAAATGCTATTTTCTGTTTTGTTTAAGCCAATTAAATCTATTTCTGTATTTTTGTTCCACCATCTACCTAACTGTTCAAACGGCGGTAGTGCTCCTTTCTCTATGGCTTTCTCAATGAATTCTTTGGTGGTGTCTTCGTAGGATTTGGCTACTAAACTAGTTAAAAGTTCTGTATATTGTTTAAAAAGAGCTTTGTGTTGACCACTTTTTATTAAACTGGCGTGGGGGAAAACAAAACTAAAGTAAAAACGTAGAAAGGCATCTGCAAGTGAATAGTTACTTTTTTTACTCTTTTCTGGTATTTTTTCTGTGACTGGTACCTCTTTTTTTATTAATCTTAAGTTAATGAGTGTTTTTAAGTATCCTGGAAGTGCCGTGGCCGGCAAACCAGTGTCTTGTAAAATCTGAGAAAACCTAGTTCTACCTAAACCAACAGCTTTTAGAATTGTGAGGTATGATCTTGGATCGGTAAATTCATCTGCTAATAATAATTCTGGTTCAATGGATAAAAATGAACCTTCTGTTAAGATGTTGTCTGTTATGTTTGCCTTAAGTGTTTTAGTGCCGTTAAATATTCTGGAATATGCTGGAATTCCGCCGCTTATGGCATACAAAGGAAAGGTTTGTTTAAATTTTTGTTTGGGATAAAAGTTTTTTGTTTGTTGGTAATTAAAGGGTTCTAATAGCCATTGTCCGGTACGCCTGCCGTATAGGGGTGCGCTGTGTGCTAAAGCGTGTTTATACATCATGGAAATGCTTGAGCCTAACAAAATTATCATTACCTTGGCGTCTTTGAACCACATATCCCAAGCATATTGAAAAAATGATGACATGCCTAAGTCTGACTGCACTAGAAAAGGAAATTCATCAAAGACCAAAATGGTTCGTTGTTTAGATTCTTTTACTTTTTTACCGATGTAGTCAAAAAATGCTCGCCAGTTGGCAAACTGTGATGAGGAAATGTGTTTGTCTCTAAACTCAGAAGAAAAAACATTGGTGGCGTCTTGAAGCTGTGCTTGACTAGTGGTTCTATTGGCTAGATAATAGATACTTCTTTTATTGTTGATGAAGTATTTTACTAGTTCGGTTTTGCCTACTCTGCGCTTACCGTAAAGAATCAGGAGCTGTGCTTCCGTTTTTGTTTGTTTGTACTGTCTGTTTAACCAATTGAGTTCTTTTTTTCGATTGATGAATTTTATAGCCATGTTGATATTATATCATATAATAGTTGCAACTATTATAGTGCCAACTATGTTCTTGTTAAGAAAGCTTCCACCATATTGAG
>Ga0180007_10006505_pt1 | contig 11391 bp, 14 predicted proteins | sample MM_PC_MetaG_FD_121122 | JGI IMG/M metagenome (GOLD analysis project Ga0180007, IMG submission 121122) | Groundwater microbial communities from the Aspo Hard Rock Laboratory (HRL) deep subsurface site, Sweden - MM_PC_MetaG | ecosystem: Environmental > Aquatic > Deep subsurface > Groundwater...
ATCTTGAGATTACTTGTCTTTGTCTTTGCTCCTTAGTTTGTTTTCTCCTTTTGTACATAGCTTCAAAAGCATAGCATTTCTTGCTGTTTATCAAAAGTTTATATATCCCCAGTGAGCAGTTACGCAAAAAATCATTGACAAGAAATATAATAAGTGTTATAGTGCGAGGCTATAGAAAGTCTAGCTTGCCCTTTGACAAAGAGATAAAGAAAGAGAGAGCCCAAGCTCTTCTTTGAAGACAAATGTTGCCTTTAAAGAAGAGCTTGTTAGGCTCTAATGAGACCATGAATATGTGTGTTCATGGCGGGCATACTTCTACAGAGAAGCTTTTGTCTAGATGTAAAAGCTTGAAGCATGTTTGAAATATCTCTACCCGGTTGGAATAGCTCCGCAATTTGCGGGGAGATCGACATCCGAATTTTCTAGATAACCGGGAGGCAATAAGATCTCATGGATTACCCCCCCCTTTTTTTTAAGGAGAAGAGAAATGTTGAAGAAATTGAAGTGGATTGAAAGAGGAATTGAGAGTGGTTCTGTCGAAGATTTTGGACAGGTCATCGTTGACCTGGAGACCGATGATGCCTACGAGGACATTTTGGTTGACGGAGAGTTGGCCGAAATCCTTGGTCAACGGATTGATGATCTTAAGGACGAGGAGGCTCGTCCGTTTCAAGTTCTGGGATTGGCCCAGACAGGTGAAGAGGTGGCGCTTGTCCTTTACGGCTCGCGCAACCTTGCCATTGGCAAGAATTATATGTATGCGGAGGCCTGTCTGATCCCTGGGGAGCAGGTACCTCTTGTAAGAAAGTGGATTGACGATCGCTGTAAAGCGATCGATGCTGAAAATAACTACAAGAAGCGGGCTGATGAGGTTTATCGAAATTGTGGCCTCGATGCAGTAACTGTGGCAAGAGAACGAGAGGAGGCCTTGAAGATGCGCGGACTTGATGACGCATCGCTTGCAAAGCGCCGCGAGAAAGCTCTCGCAGACGCTCGTGTTGAAAAACCTTCCAAGTAATCTCGTACCTTTCTAACCGAAGCGAAATTCTATCGCTTCTTCCCTCTAAGTTTCTAAGACTTTAGGAAAGTAGAGGAAAGAAAAAATCACCCCTATGTAGGGGTGATTTTTTTATGTAGAGTTGCGATTTATTTCTTGGTTTTTGGCTTATCCCTTTTTTCAACCTTCTTATCTTTCTTTTCTGCCTTCTTTTTCTTATCTATCTTTGCCTTCAAAGCCTTCTCTTGCATAGATTTGGCTTTTTCCATCTTTTCTTTAAACTTATCAACCATTCCAGCGGTATCAACCAGCTTCTGCTTGCCGGTATAAAAAGGATGGCACATAGAGCAGATTTCCACGTTGATCTTTTCGACAGTGGAACCGACTTTGTAGGCGTTACCACAAGCGCAAGTTACTTCTGTTTCAAAGTATTTGGGGTGAATTTTTTTCTTCATAGATAAAATTTAGTTATGAAAGTATTATACCGTTTTTGTTGAGTTTGACAAGGGAATCTTCTGGCCCCTCCCCTTGGCAGGGGAGGGGGATAGGGATTAATCTCTGTATAGACTTCTAGCTTTTTTTACTTGTTATTCTTTTAACCATGTATGTATCTTGAAGCCGATACCCATTTTTCCTATAATACCCTCGGGCCCCAATTCCAGAAATTACCGCAACTTTCTTCAAGCCAAATTCTTTGGCAGTAATTCTTTCGGCTTCTTTCAGAAGCTTTTTCCCAAATCCAAGATGCTGCGAAGCCTTTTTCTTTCTATCAGAAAAATTCAAAGCTTCGCCATAAGTATGTACTTCACGAATAATAGCGCTGTCTTTGAGGGGTTTTAGAAAAACGTCGCTGGATGGTTTTCTAAGGCGCAACAAAGCCAGAATTTTATTCTTCTTTGTATCTTCATAGCTTAAAAAAACCTCTTGTCCATCTGAAGCTTTGTAATCTCTTCTAACGAGTTTTACATTCTTGGCCTCAATATTTTCGTTTCTTACTTCTCGGCAGCGAATGCATTGGCAGCTTGTGTTGGTATCTTTGAGTTTGGCTTGGACAATTTGTCTGATGTTGGAGAGTTTGTTGCCACCAATAATGTCAGGAGCTGGAATGTCGCGACCCAAGCGCATAATTCTCACATAGGGAGGAATTATCTGCTTGATCTTGATAATAAGATTTATCAGCTGCTGATCAGAATAGGGGACAAATTTTTTCTGCTTGTAAAGTTTTTGTAGTTCAGAGTCCCTGGTTACAACGCAGGGGTAGATCTTGATCAAGTCAGGTTGATAATCTGGGTTAGAAAATATCTCTTCAAACATCTCCAGATCTCGCTTAGCATCGGATCCGTACATGTTGGGCATGAGGTGGTAGTTGATCTTGAAGCCGGCGTCTTTGAGAAGTTTGGTGGCGGTGATGGTCGATTTGACAAGATGGCCTCTGTTGTTTTTTTTGAGAACATCGTCATAAATAGATTGTACGCCTAGTTCAACTCGAGTCGCCCCCAGTTCTCTAAATCTTTTAACTTCGGCCGGGGTGATGTAATCAGGACGCGTTTCGAGGGTAAGACCGATGATACGATTCTTGGCGGTTTCGTTACGTTTAAAAACTGTCCGTAGGGGCCGCATTAATGCCGCCCCTGCGGACGGGGCGTTGGCGCCCATGAAACATCGTTTGATGAACGAGGTCTGATATTGCTTTGGCAAAGATGAAAATGTCCCACCCATGACAATCAATTCTATTTTGTTTGTTTCGTGCCCGGTCATTTGGAGAGCTTGAATGCGGGTTCTGACCTGTCTTGCCGGATCAAAATCATTCAAGATGGCTCTCATGACCGCAGGCTCATCAGAAAAATAACTCTTGGGCATGCCCTGTTCATCCGGGCAGTACAAACACTTTCCAGGACAAGGCCAGGGCTTGGTCAAAACAGCAATAGAAGCAATGCCCGAGATAGTTCTGGTTTTTTGCTTCTTGAGAAGATAGAAAATTTCTTGATGGTCTTTGATTTTTTTCTGGTCTATCAAATGACGATAGGCTTTCAGAAGTTCAATATTAGAAAAACAGGGTCGGGCACTTTCCTTGGCGACTTGTTTTTTAAGTTTCTCAAAATTCTCAAGCGTGATATGATCTAACTTGAGGGCTTCGAGAATAAATTGTTCTTGTCTTGAGGCCATGTTTTTGCTTACTATAAAGGTATTAAACCAGAAGAATCATCATTTGAACAGAGATGAGGGAAAAAACGGCCCAAAAAATTCTTGCCAAGACAAAACAAGACTACAATTTTCTGAGTCATGATTTTTCGCATACACGAGTTAGAAGTTGGCCGGAAATTGAAAGCTTTGCCGGTGAGCTAAAAGATAACAGTAAAATCTTGGACGTAGGTTGTGGCAATGGACGTCTCTTCAAGATTCTGTCTGAGAAGAAAAAGATTCAATATAATGGTCTGGACTTGTCAAAAAATCTTATCGAGATCGCCAAAGATAAGTACAAAGATCACCCTGATAAGCCTCATTTTCAAGCCGGCAACGTCATGAATCTTCCTTTTAAAGATGTGGAGTTTGATACAGTCTTTGCCATTGCCGTACTTCATCATTTGCCTTCATATGATTATCGGCTCAAGGCGGTAAAAGAGATGCGACGAGTTCTCAAGAAAGATGGGTTGCTTCTCATGACCAATTGGAATCTGTGGCAGGCCAAATATATTGTCCGTGTTCTCAAAACCAGCTTCAAAAGTATTTTTGACGAAAATCTAGATTTTGGGGATGTTTTTATTCCTTGGATTACCAAAGAGGCAGTAGTCAAGCGTTATTATCATGCTTTTACTCTTTCGGAGCTCGAAAGACTATGCCAGGAAGCTGGATTCAACATTGTCAAAAATGAACTTTCTGGAGAGAAGAAATCATATCTGGAGAGTTTTAATACGGTGACGATTCTTAAGAAATAGGGATTTTGCCATGTTTATGCTTTGGTAAGTGGGCTTTGCTCTCCTCCAAATCCTTCTCGACCTCCCCTTGGGACTAGAAGCCCTTCGGTAAAACGTCCCAAAGGGAGGTCGAGAAGGATTTGGAGGGAGCCATTGTGCTTTTCTGTGTCTATTGATTCACGCTCATTTTACCCTTGCAGGCCCCGAAAATCGTGCTATAATCACCTTACAATTTTATAAACACTTATGCTTCTGGATACCAAGCTTCCTGGCCAGTCTTGTTAGATTTGGCTTGGCTTGGTAGATGAAAGAGGCAGAGACTTAAGGAAAACTATGAAAGAACCAAATCTCCAAGACCTGTTAAAGGCCGGTGTCCATTTTGGCCACCGCAAGAGCAGATGGAATCCCAATATGGCAGAGTACATTTACACGACTCGCGATGGAATTCATGTCATTGATCTGCAAAAGACTGCAGCAAAACTGAGAGAAGCTTTGCTTTTCTCAGAAGAGACCATCAAAAAAGGTGGCAACATCGTTTTTGTGGGCACCAAAAGACAAGCCAAGGACATCGTCAAAAAGGCGGCCGAGAATTGTGGCATGCCCTATGTCAATGAAAGATGGCTAGGTGGAACTTTTACTAATTTTTCTGAGATCAAAAAGCAAATCAAAAAGCTTCTCGATTATAGAGAGCAACAAGAAAGCGGAGACCTAGAAAAATATACCAAGAAAGAAAGACTGGTTATTGAAGAAGAAATTGAAAAACTAGAAAAGAAATTTGGTGGCCTGGTTGATCTCAAAAGATTACCAGACGCCGTGCTGATTGTTGATGTTCCAAGTGAGCAGAATGCTTTTGATGAAGCCAAAAGAAGAGGAGTGACGGTTATTGCTCTTGCAGATACCAATGTCAATCCCAAAGGAATTGACTATCCTGTTCCCTCAAACGATGACGCTATCAAATCTATAGAATGCATTCTGAACTCTTTTTCAGAAACTATCAAAGAAGCTATTGTCAAAAGAAAAAAGGAAGCCGATAAAGAATCTGCCAAAGCTGCAAAAAAATCAGCAGACGAGGCAGACGCCAAAAAAGACAAAAAAGCCGTTAAATAAATTAAAACAATGGGAATAGATCTAACAGAACTAAAAAGACTTCGTGAAGAAACTTCTGCGCCTGTTAGTGCCTGTAAAGAGGCTTTGGACGAAGCCGGAGGCAACTATGACAAAGCCAGAGAATTGATCAAAAAAAGAGGCCAAGAAGTTGTTGACAAAAAATCTTCCAGAGAAACCAAGGAAGGACTATTGGGCTCTTATGTTCACTCCAACGGAAAAATGGGAGCTATGGTTAAGGTTCTTTGCGAAACTGACTTCGTGGCCAAAAACGAAGAATTTATCGCTTTTGTCCATGACGTGGCTCTTCAGGTAGCAGCTACAAATCCAATGTTTGTTAGTATTGATGATGTCACCGACGAAGCTCTGGCTGACGAAAAAGCTAGAATTGAAGAAGAAGTGGCCAAAGAAGATAAACCAGAAGAAGTTAAAGCAAAGATTATTGAAGGTAAATTAAACAAATTCAAGACAGAGATTTCTTTGATGTCACTGCCTCTAGTTAAAGACGCAGACAAAACTCTAGGTGAGGCCTTAGCCGATATCACCGGTAAACTAGGAGAAAAAATTGAAATAGGCGAATTCGTTCGCTTTGAAATATAGATCTATGGACAAATACAAACACAAAAGAATCACTCTCAAACTTTCCGGAGAGTTAATGATGGGGGATCTAGACTTTGGCGTCGATCTCGATCACATGCGCAAATTTGCCGCAGAATTGATAGAAGTTTCTAAAGCCGGTGTTGAGGTTTTGGTTGAAGTTGGTGGAGGAAATATTTACCGTTGGCGACAAGCTCCCGCAGGTTCACAAAGAAATACCGCTGATATGATGGGCATGCTTGGTTCTGTGATGACAGCCCTAAATCTAGCTGATGTTATCAACGAAACACACCAAGCCGAAGCGATGAGCCCCTTGTATATGCCTTTTGCTATCCCTTACTATACCCCCAAGAAAGCCAACAAGTCTTTGTCCGAGGGCAAGATTGTCGTGGTGGGAGGTGGCACAGGGCAGCAATTCTTCACCACAGACACTGGGGCCGCAGTGCATGCCTTGCAAACTCAAGCCGAAGCAGTTCTCAAAGGGACCAATGTCGATGGAGTTTATTCAAAAGACCCAAGCACTAACCCAGAAGCCAAGAAGTATGATAAGATTTCTTATGATGAAGTACTAGCCAAGAATCTTAAGGTAATGGATATGACTGCTTTTGCCCTTCTTAGAGAAGCTAGTATGCCGATTGTTGTTTTTGATATCAGACAAGAAGGTAATCTCAAGAAAGCTCTGATCGGTGAGAAAATTGGAACAATAGTAACAAACGAATAGATGGTTAAAGTTTTTGGGGTCAGATTTCATCCTCAAGACAAGATCAATTATTTTGAGAAAGATAGCTCTGAATTCAAAAAGGGTGAAGTTGCGATAATCGAAACCGAACTTGGCCTACTTGCTGGAGCGGTGTCTATTCCGGAAAGAGAAGTTGATTCTGGCAAAGTTGAGATTAATCCAGCTATAGAAATCAGAAAGGCCACGGCACCTGATCTAGAGAAGATTAGAAACCATAATGAGAAAAGAAAAGAAGTTCTCAAGGCTTGCCGTGACGAGGTTAGAGACCTCAAGCTGGAAATGAAACTAGTTAATGTCGCTTTTACTCTAGATGGATCCAAAGTTGTTTTCTATTTTACTGCTGAGTCCAGAGTTGATTTTAGAGAATTGGTCAAAAATCTAACTCAGAAGTTTCAAAAGTCAATTCGTCTCCAGCAAATAGGTTCACGTGATGTGACTGCTGCTTCCGGTGGTTATGGTCTGTGTGGCCGAGAGTTATGTTGTCATAAATTTCTGAATGAATTTGCCAGCATCACTACAGACATGGCCAGACTACAACAAATGGCTCATCGTGGTAGTGACAGAATTTCTGGTCTGTGCGGCCGCCTAATTTGTTGTCTTGACTACGAAGCTCAAATTTATGATGAGTTGAGAAATTCTTTACCTGAGATTGGGACGAGAGTTCAAACTCCAAAAGGAGTTGGCCTTGTTAAAGGCAAAAATGTCATCAAGCAAACAGTTGATGTTGAACAATCTGGGGGAGAAATGTTAAGCTTTAAGGTCAAAGAAGTTAAATGGAGCAAGTAAATGTTTGAATTTTTTCCACAACTCATTATCATTCTGGCTGTTGCTGTAGTGATTGTTCTCATTGCCAGAAAATTTCCCAAACTCAATGAAGAAAACATTGAGGAGTCTTTGAATAAAGAAAATCAGAAAAAAGAAGCCAAGAGAATAGCCAAAGAAGAAAGGAAGCGAGTTCAACAAGAAAAGAAAGCCGAGAAGAATGAAGATAAGGGTGAGGTTGATAAGATTATTGCCGGAGAGAATAAAGACGGAGAAGTTACGTCTGATTCAGAAAAAAATACCACCAAGAAAGAAGACGAGATCAAAGAGGTCGATCCTGAAGCAGCGAAGAAATTAGAGAAAGAAAAAACCCTAGAGACCAAAAGAGAACTTCATCAAAACGCTCTCAAAGTGATTGATAGAGTTGTGTTTTTGTCAAAGAAAACAGGTCGCTTGGTCAAAATAAAGTCAATTGCGATTGTGGCTTTTATCAGAACCAAAAAAGCTGAGCTGTCCAGGAAAAGAAGACCTATCTCAGAGGTTTCCAAAGAAAAGATGGTTGATCTTCTAGAAAAAGCAGCCAAAGAACTGGGGGCCAGCAAATTTAAAGAAGCTGAGAAGAATTATATAGAAGTCATTAAACTTGATCCCAAAAATATCCGAGCCTTCAAGGGTTTGGGAGAACTTTATGAAAAGCAAAAGAATTTCAAAGATTCTATTGCTTCCTATGAAGAGGTCATTAAAAGAGACCCGCTTGATAGCGAGGCCAGTAGAAAATTGATGGAACTCAGACCCAAGCTGAGGGATCAGTTGAATCAGAAGAAAAAGAAGCGATAGGGATATGCCGTTGTAGCTCAGTCGGTAGAGCGCATCCATGGTAAGGATGAGGTCTGCGGTTCGATTCCGCACAACGGCTCCATTTCTGAGAAATCACCAAGACCCAAATCCCAATGACCAAATATGAATCAAGTACCAATGACCAATCAGAGCAGGAAGGCATCGCCATTTGATCTGTCCCAAAGGACCCTGGAATTTGGTAAAAGGATTATCAAGTTGGCAAAATCTTTGCCAAATGATAGTGTAAATAGGAATCTTGTAAGTCAAATAGTTAGGTCTGGAACTTCTGTAGGGGCAAATTATTGTGAAGCTGATGAATCTGATACAAAGAAAGATTTCAAATATCGTATCATGATATGTCGCAAAGAGGCTAAAGAGACAAATTATTGGTTGAATTTGATTATTGAAGCGAATCCTGGTTTGAATAATCGAATCCAGTCTTTATTAAATGAATCAAGAGAGTTGGTGAAAATATTTGCTAGTATCTCAAGAAAGTGATTTTGCAGATTTTGGTGATTGGGACTTGGATTTTGGTTATTCCACGACGTGGAGAGGTGCCAGAGTGGCCGATTGGGACGGTTTGCTAAACCGTTGTACTCTCAAAAGGAGTACCGAGGGTTCGAATCCCTCCCTCTCCGATTGTGATTCTAAACTTTTATTATAAAAGACTAAAACAAAGATATGAAAATAACACTCTGTGGTTCTAGTGCTTTTAGGGTAGATATGGTGGAGTGCAAGCGTCGGCTCAATGACATGCGTCATGAGGCTGTTTTGCATCCAGACTATGAGGCCTTTGTTAATGGCCAAAAACAAGATCTGTGGGAGCGAGTTGAGAGAGAACACGCCCAGGTCAAAAAAGAGCAGAATTATATCAAATGGTATTATGAAGCTATCACCGGAAGTGATGCCGTTTTGGTTTTGAACTTGGACAAAAAAGATAAACAAAATTACATTGGTGGCAATACCCTGATGGAAATGGCTTTTGCACATGTTCATGACAAAAGAATTTATTTGCTCAATCCTGTGCCCGAATATTTATCTTATAAAGATGAGATTTTGGCCATGTATTCTGAAGTTCTAAATGGAGATCTAGCCAAAATTCGCTAGACGAATAACAACATAAAAATCAAAAACAATGCTTGTTAGCCTAGGGTCAATTGGTTATACCGTTGGAGTCATCGGGGAGGTCTTGATTGCCTACACCGTCCTCAAGGTTCACGATAGATTTCTTCAGGAGCATATGGTGGACAGAAAAGTTCTCAAAGAAATGAAGAAAGAGCAAATAGTCGCTTTTATTGCTTTGGCTATGATTATTGCTGGATATGTTTTGAAGGTTGTGTCTTTGGAATTTCACCTATAAAATAAACAATATGACCAACCCGGAATCTCCCTCATATGAACCGGAAGAATCACAAGAACAAAAAAAAGAAACCCTCGTACCTAGTGAGCTTGAAATCTGTAAGCTAAAAAAAGAATACAAGCAGGCTTCAGATTTTGTTTTTACAGAAGGGAAGTATGCTTTTAAGGTTCAAAAAAAAGACAACTCTTGGGTAATAGTTGAAAACGGAGAAGAAGGTCAAGAGTATCAATGGGCGTGGGATCCTCAAATCTCAGCCGATGGCTCAACAACAGTCTATCGGGCTCAAAAACAAAACGGTTCTCAAGTAATGGTTGAAAATGAAAAAGAAGGCCAAGAGTATCAAGAGGTGGGAAATCCTCAAATCTCAGCTGACGGTTCCAAAACAGTCTATCGGGCTAAAAAAGAAAACGATTTTCGAGTGGTAGTTGAAAATGGAGAAGAAGGCCAAGAGTATGAAGAGGTGGGAGATCCTAAAATATTAGCCGATGGTTCTGTAACAGTCTACTCGGCTCAAAAAGTAAATGGTTCTCGAGTGGTAGTTAAAAACAGAAAAGAAGGCCAAGAGTATGAAGACGTATGGCCTTCTCAAACCTCAGCCGATGGTTCCAAAACAGTCTATGCGGCTCAAAAAGAAAACGGTTTTCGAGTGGTAGTTGAAAACGGAAAAGAAGGCCAAGAGTATCAAGTGGCGGGAAATCCTCAAGTCTCAGCTGATGGCTCAACAGCAGTCTATCGGGCTCAAAAAGAAAACGATTCTTGGGTAATGGTTAAAAACGGAGAAGAAGGCCAAGAACATCGACTGGTGTGGTTTCCGCAAGTCTCAGCCGACGGCTCAACAATAGTCTATCCGGTTCAAAAAGAAAAGGATTATTGGGTAATGGTTAAAAATGGAGAAGAAGGTCAAGAGTATCAAGAGGTGGGAGATCCTCAAATCTCAGCCGACGGTTCAATAACAGTCTATCGGGCTAAAAAAGAAAATGGCTTTCAGATAATGGTTGAAAACGGAAAAGAAAGTCAAGAGTATCAAGACGTATGGTATCCTCAAGTCTCAGTTGACGGCTCAACAATAGTCTATGTGGCTCAAAAAGAAAACGGTTCTTGGGTAGTGGTTGAAAACGGTCAAGAGAGCTCTGAATATGAAAAAATTAATAAAGAACCGATCATTTCATCCGATTCAAATATGAGAGCATTTATTGGTCAAAAGGAGGGTGAAGATAGGCTTACTTTGTCTCTAAACAACTTTGAAGCAATTCTGCCTGTTACTTCTGAATCAGACATCCTAAGTTTCAAATTCTCAGAAGATGAATCCAATCTTTATGTTTATGTTAAAATAGAAGACGCAATTGTTAGACTCGCCTACAAAAATCCAAGAGTCGCCGCTTGGCAATTGGAAGGAGAAGAAGGACTTTTTGATGGAGATTAAAGACTATTTTTACTAGAGTTTTAAAACAAACAATATGACCAGTCCGGAATTTCCTTCACATGAACCGGAAGAATCACAAGAACAAAAAAAAGAAACCCTCATACCTAGTGAGCTTGAAATTTGTAAACTAAAAAAAGAATATAAGCAGGCTTCAGATTTTGTTTTTACAGAAGGGAAGTATGCTTTTAGAGTTCAAAAAAAGACAACTCTTGGGTAATAGTTGAAAACGGAGAAGAAGGTCAAGAGTATCAATGGGTATGGGATCCTCAAATCTCAGCCGATGGCTTAACAACAGTCTATCGGGCTCAAAAACAAAACGGTTCTCAGGTGATGGTTGAAAATGGGAAAGAGGGTCAAGAGTATCGAGAGGTGTGGTCTCCTCAAACCTCAGCCGACGGTTCCAAAACAGTCTATCGGGCTCAAAAAGAAAACGGTTCTCAGGTAATGGTTGAAAATAGGAAAGAAGGTCAAGAGTATCGAGACGTATGGCCTCCTCGAATCTCAGCTGACGGCTCTAATACGGTCTATCGGGCTCAAAAAGAAAATGACTCTTGGGTAATGGTTGAAAACGGCCAAGAAGGTCAAGAGTATCAATGGGTATGGGATCCTCAAATCTCAGCCGATGGCTTAACAACAGTCTATCGGGCTCAAAAACAA
>Ga0180007_10006506_pt1 | contig 11390 bp, 24 predicted proteins | sample MM_PC_MetaG_FD_121122 | JGI IMG/M metagenome (GOLD analysis project Ga0180007, IMG submission 121122) | Groundwater microbial communities from the Aspo Hard Rock Laboratory (HRL) deep subsurface site, Sweden - MM_PC_MetaG | ecosystem: Environmental > Aquatic > Deep subsurface > Groundwater...
ATGAACATCAAACATTTGTGAAAACGCTTCAAACACGAATTAGAGAACTTGAGCAACTTCGGTTTTCCATATAGCGGGTCAATTCTTATCTTCATGCTACTCCTTTACCTCTGGGCTAAAACTATAATAATTATTACTTGCCCCTATCTCCTTCAGGGCTTCTTCCATTCCACATTTCGGACAATAATATTTCCAGTCTTCACTTGGTGGAGTGTCTATTGATATTTTCTTACCACACTTAGAGCATTTGAGCTTCGGTTTTTCCTTCATAAATTCCTCCACGAACAATATGCAGTGGTGCCCTCGCCCTTGCTGGGTCTAAAGCTGTGAAAACAATATAGTCCACTACCTCACCAAGAGCGTTAGCATTGGGGTTCGGGTCATGCACTACTTCTTGATTCAGTCCTACTACCACATGAAGTTCTCCGTTTTTGAGAGTAGTGCTTTTACATTCCATCAGGCAATAACCTTGAATAGTGATATTACCACTTGTCGATAATCCTATTGCCCCTAAGCCGTATTGCGCCAACCACTCACGGAACTGGTCGAACCAGTGCATATCATCATCGTATATCTGTATGTCAGGCACTTCTTCAAGTGGCAGTTCAAAGATAGAAGCTACGGCAGCCTGCCAACAGTTACCTCTTTCACCAACTGGTGCGTCTATTCCCCTGAATTTAGTTTGATATATTTTAATCATCTTCTTCTCCCTTACTCCTTTACCTCTGGGCTGAACCCCCATTCTTTTAGTTTGGCTTGCCAACATATATGCCAATTTAATCTTGACGGGTAGCCTATTGCGTCTTTATGTTTGATGCAAGGTGAAGATATAAAGTTAACTACTTCCTTAATCCCTGCCTTGAAGGATACTTCAGCTTGGGCTTTGCTTATCATTAGTTCTATTTCATAATCTAGACTTGGCGGAATACTTGCACCAATAAGAGCTTCCAACATTTGCTTCTCATTCATCACTGTATCTTTAGCGTTCATTCTTTTACTCCTTTACCTCTCAAAAGGTCTGCTTATAACGGCTTTTTTATCGGTTGCCGGACTGTTGCCGGACTTTTATTCTTTACGGTTATGCTCTAACTGGGCTTGGGCTATTGCTCTAGCCTCTGAGTGTTTATCAATAACAGGGTAATCAAAAAGTTTTATTGATTGTATCTCATCATCACTTATCAGTGTCAGTTCCGGGGGGAGAAGAGAGAGGATTTCTTTTGTCGCCTCACAATACGGACATGGGATATCAATAGGGTCTTTGAAATGCCTCTCCAGTATTTCTGTTATCTTTGCTTCCACCTTATCTTGTTCGTCAGGCATAATACCTCCCTTAATCAACTTACCGAATAGATAAGTCAATATCGCTTTCTACCTTATTACCCTAGCAAAACAATCTATCAACTCATCTTCTCCGAGTGTTATTGATAATCCACACCTTAAACAAGTCAAGTCATAAACAGGGATTGAGCTACACCCGCTCATATCACACTGGCAATTATAGTTATCCTTACCACCAGCTTCAGTGTATCCCCATTTATGCCTCTGCAATATTAAACAGATAAACCATTTTAGGTTTAGATTTTCTTTATTTATCTTGTATTTTTTCATTCAGTCCACCTTACCGAATAGACAAATCATTTATCTATCCAACCCCTATCGAAACAGTCTTCACATTCACCGCCCTTGCCGTAACCTTTTCCATAGCATTTAGGACATTTCTTTATTTCACGAAAGTTTATTATCTTTGTACCTCCACCTGCTATTGTATAGGCGTATCGTTTCCCAACTATTGGGGCAGTCTTTTCCTTTGCACCCTTGATAGTGAGCATGATGTCATCTTCATTGTTACCGAACCCGTCTAGTAGAATCTCCAAGTCTGAAAAGTCCCTGACAAATTGTCCTCCCCTGGGATTGCCAACACCCTCCCCCTTTTGAATCGCTACTACAGTAACCCCACGACCTGACTTATTCTTTAAGCCCTCAAGAATCTTGCCTATATCGTATAATCGCCCACCGTCAAGATTTACCCAGTCTATTAAAGTAAAGCGGTGGCTCTTCATGTGCTCTACATAGTCCTCCGTTACCGGCAACAGTTCAAACCTATCCATCCCGTTTACGTCAGTCCATTGTATCCATTCGGACATCGTATCCATTCTGTTTAACCATCTGGGAGAGGGTTCATACTCCCCGTTCTCTCCCATTACCGTATATTCATTCCCCATAAGAAGTGGGTTTTTGTCTATATTTTCGGCAATTAAGTTCAGACAAATTGTGGTCTTACCCTTGCTCTTAACACCACCAAGGGTTATCAAATCACCCTCACGGATAATAAGATGTTCAGCAAAGTCCATCTCCATGCCAGTGTCAAAGTCTCTTGGGAATATCAACGGGTATAAAGGTCTGCGCTCCCTCTGTGTGCCATAAACCTGCACCGCCTTGACTGGCTTGATAACCTTGTAATTTCCCCTTGAAACATAGCGCACTACACCCTGTTCGGCTAACTGGAATACGATATTCCTAACGGCATCAAAGGACCTTGTTCCTCTTTCCACCTGAAGCTCGGAACGTATCTTCTCAAGGGTTATTTCCTGCCCCTGAAACCCTATCAGTATTTCCCTTATATCAATTGCTGTTATTTCTGCCATTTAAACCCCTTTTAACAACGATGGTCAACGATACAACTATTACAACTATAAGCGTAGCATTAAAACCATTTAACAACTATACAACTATTATTATCACGCTTGCCGTATGTGTGGCGGTATAAAAAACTTTTCAATAGTTGTATTCTCTTACTAATATATATATATATATATAAGAATAAGAATCAATCATATCTTTTAATCCGGGTGATGCTTTTCTTATCAGGATATACATGCTGGTGAATATGAACCACGGTATAGTTCCCGTCAGGTAATTCACTTATGGGTTCTCTCACAGGATAAGGGTCGGGTACATTACTGTAGTGGTATGAGTATGCCCTGAACGTATCTGATAGGGGGTAGTCAAAATCCTCTGGCCCGATAGTCCGATAATGCTCCATCTCTGGTTCCCTACATTCACAGTCAAGGAAAGCGTGTAATATTACTTGGCCGTCCTTCTCGAATGGAATCAGTCCGGTGTGGTTACACTCTGGACAGAACTTGGACATAGCTTACTCCCCTTTTTGGTTGCAGATTGCCCGAACGGCTTGTCTGGTTAGATGATACCAGCGACCGATTTCTGCGTAGCTTTCACCGCCACGGAATCGGAGCCGGATATCCTGATTTCTCGGATAGGTTCCTTTTGCTTTTTGGTGAGTGGTGCTAAGTCTTATCTTATCCATACTAATACCTTAAAGTATTTACTGCTTGTTGTCAAGCCCCCCTTACTCCTTTACCTCTTTTTCTACGAGAAACGCTCCGGCATAGATATAGACTATGGAATATCCCATATCTACAAAATCATCCGGGGTCCAGCCGCATTTGTGGCGTTCATACTCGTTCCCATGAAGTCCTACGGCGTAATCGGTATTCGTGAAACCAATAGGAGCACCTATGATTACTTGTTTAATTGCTAAACTTTCAATATCTTCAATTAACTTCCTGGACGTATCCTTATCAAAATGCTCTAAAACATGATGGCATATTACAAGGTCAAATCGGTCGAGTTTGCTATGAGCGTCTAACGCATCCATAAGAAAGTATTTACCATGTGGGCCGTTTTCCCTACGCCATTCAATGCACTCTTGAAATATATCTATGCCAGTTACCTTGAAATCCCGTGAAGAAAAGACGGACAGTAAATAATCCTCCGATGGGGGGTTGTTGTCCCAAAGTTTACCACAACCAATATCAAGGACTGTAGTAATATCCGCTTTTTGACAACTTTTTATATACGGGATAAAGTCGCTATTACGAGGTGAAAGCTTAACTTCAGGCTTACTATTCTTTAACCACTGAAGTATATTAGCTACTTTCATCTCCTGCTCTGCTCCTTTCCCTCTGGGCTAGATTCTTGTTGAATTTCACGCATGGTTTTTTCCTCTTGTATGGTGAGTGTATCGCTAAATACTTGGCAACCTTCAGCGAATAGAAACCCTTCACCTGTTAAATGAGCCTTTAGTCCCACAAGGTCAAAATCATCTTCACCACAAAAAGGACATTCCATTCTTTTACTCCTTTACCTCTGGGCTAGACGCCTCATAATCAATGTATTCTGTATCGTCTTAACAAATGCTTCCGCCTGTTCCTTGGATAGATTTAGAATAGCCTCGCTGACTTTGGTGGTTTTCTTGCCCGTTATCTTGTCGATTCTATCCCTTAACCCCTTATTATCCCAGGACTCCAGACCTTTCGCCAGTAGCTCTTTCTGCTGCTCTTTCAGCCAGTCAAGGTCAATGATACTTACCTGAGTCTCCGCAGGGTGTAACACCTCTCCTGTGGCGTTTGGTGGGTGTTCAGTGGCTTTCTTCGGCTCTTCCTTATGCTCGTGGCACCATTCACCGGTATCTTTGCCCTGATTATCTTTCAACGGATGCCCGTATGATGTCATCTTACCCCTCATAAAGAAAATCGTATTATGCTCCTGGCACCAGTGGGATTTATCTGTGGCGGCTTCTGGCGCCGAGCTAGATGCGGATGATTGATTGTTGGGTTCGCTATCCCTGTACTTCGTGCCATCCCAACGCCCCTCATAAATATCAGCACCGACCCCTAGCATTTTCATGGCAACGGATAGTGCGTCAGTGATAGCCATTTTGTATCCCTCATCACTGGCGTGTAGTCCTGATGCCTCTTTCTCAACCAGCATAGAGCCGCCAACCCCAGGGACAGCATCACTCCACACATCCTCATCTCCGTCTTTTGTCATGATATAAAGATTAATTTCAGCGAAAGCGAATACCTGCCCGTCCGCCACTAGTTCGTTCCATATCCTGGTTATATCGTACTTCCAACCGATACCACACACGCCGAACTGTTCGGTCATTGCTTTGTACCGCCATTGAGGGTTTATGTCTGTTTTCCCTTTGAGCCTGCCACCCATAATCGTTTTAAGCGCAGACTGTGGAGGTTGCTTAACGGCGTTCCAAATTCTCATATTGTCAATCATAATTCTCCTTTAGTATTTTACTAAATATACCCTGCCCGCTTGGCGGGCTCGCCTCTAGTAGTGTCAGCCCTGCCACGGATTTAGCTTAGCATACATATCCTAATAATGCACTCGTGCTGTCGTTTGTTCTCACTAGTTCACAGCCTAATATCACAGTATATCTCTCTATATCTTGCTCATTCGTAGTTTTTTGCATTTCTCTTTATCCTCCTTTTTTTTTATCTTCTGGTTGATAGGAATGGCTGGTTGAAAAATCGCACTCCAGGGACTTGTTTCTTATCGTGGTGGCCTCTGGCGATGGCGGTGAGTTGTGCCGTGTCAGCGACCTTGTAAGCGTCGGAAAGCAGGGCAAAGTCGGTTATTTCATAAGTCCAATGGTCAACAAGCCCACTGGTTCCCATTTCAGTCCGGACTAGCTTCGGTGCTTCGATAACTTCCACCAGGTCAACCGGCTGAGACATTTCGCCGTTGAGCCTCATTTCCTCTTGCGCAAGCTGCATCTTTTTGAGGTTGAGCGCTTCCTGCTCGCGCTGGATGCGGGCTTGCTCCTGTAGGAAAGTAACCTGCAAACCTTTCAGAATTCGTTCGGCTTCCAGCACCGGCTCCATCAGGAATTTATAAGTCTCCTGGATATCCCTGACTATGGTCTGGTGAGGCTCCAGCTTTTCCTTGCGCTTGGCTTCCATTGCCCGCTTGAGCGTTCCGATAATAGCCAGCTCTGTAGTGACGGTCTTTGAGTCGTCCAGTGTCTTGACGGTCATGGCTCGGGCATGTTTTAACATAACGAGCCCTTGCTCATAATGCTTCCTGGCGTCAAAGTCCTCTCCTGCCCGGGGAGAGATGGCAGTAGCCCACAATTTTTCGGGCATCACTGTCAGCACCTCTGCTTTACCAACACCAGCCTCCAAGTTAATAGCTTCCGCAGTCCTTTCCTCGGCTACCCGCTCGGCGATGCACTGCGGGCAACCTTTGTTGATGTCGAATTCTCCATGTTTACAACTTGGCATTATTAAACCTCCATCCTCTTTCTTCGGCTGGGACTTCCGGCCCCATGTCATCAAAGTCTTTACATTCCTGGCATACCACGAACTTGAGCGGTGAACCTCGCTGAAGTCTAAGTGAGCTGATACTACCATCAAGCCTTCCATCCCATAACCGGTGTCCCTTGTCGCACTGGATAATCTCCCCTCTAGCCTTTGCGTTACCGCACCGGTACAGGCTCCTGAGCATTACTGCTGGCATTACTTATCCTCCCCTCCTTTATTCATTATGGGCAAGGCTGCTACTAATCTTTTATAGATAGCAATTCGTCTCTTGCAATAGGTGATATTCAATTTCCTATTTCTTTTCTGTAGTCTAATAGCACCTTTAATCCAATGGTTAAAGTTTATCTGTTGCTGTAGGTCATCTTCATACATTTTAAGCCGAGATGGATAGCGTATATTCTTGTCTTTAGAGCAACAGCCACAACCTATGCAGATTTCGCCATAGGAGGCTGCATTTACGCAATCCTTTGTTACGCTAAAACAAATAGCCAATTTCTATCCTCCTTTAATTTCTCCGTGTGTAGAGCCTTAAAGTCCACCACGTTTCATCACATTCATACGGTGACCAGTCAGTACCCTCTTTACCTTCCAGCATGATGGTGGCGGTTGCCCTTAGTTCCGCGCCTTTCAGTTCCCTAATCAAACTCAGTGGTTCTTTCATTTACCCCTCCCCCCTTTTTGTCTCCAGTCAGCAGGTAAGCACCATGTAAGGAAGTAGGCATATAACTTCAAAGCCTTGCCGTTAATGCCATCAGCTTGGAAAACTGCCTCTGTAAGATTATTTCTCACAACTGCTGTCAGAAATCCTCCTAGCGGATAATCCTCATAATACCATCTGCTAATCTGCTCCATGCACATAGCAACGTGGTCAAGCTCATCAGGTGTAAGCTTTGGTTCGTTATTATTCTCCACATACTCTCTAATTTTACTGTATTCCATGATTAACCTCCCTCCGCTTTATTTAATGCACTCACCAGTTTATCGGCAGCAATTTGTTTTAGTTTCATGTTCTCTGGGTAAGGAGCTGAGAGATAATCATCAACTGCCTTTAGTGCCTCATACATATCTGGTGCTGATTTGTGTTTAGGGCAGTATCCCAGGAAAACACTTTCTATTTGCCCGCCTTTTGTGTGGATGGTTTTCTCTCTAATCTGGCAACCGCAGGCATATTGCGCTCTTACCCACCATTGATTAGGTTCCTCTCCCATGACAATTAACCTCCCTCCGCATGGCTGGACTGGCTGTTCCAGACATCACGCATTTTCTCTGAAATCTTGGAATCTTCTTTAGCTCTCTTCTTGGCCACTATCGAGATGTGAGTTAGTCGCTGGCTGGCCTTTTCCTTTGCCTTGAGTGCTTCTAATATGTCCACTGTGTAAAACCTCCTTTACCTTTTCCTTAAAGCGTCACTGGTTATTCTAGTTTTAATATATTCGCTTACCTTATCCCACTTATTACTTCTGGCTACCCTGCGTTCCAAAACTTCATATACTTCATTGGATAAGCGTAGGGCTACGGCTTTTGTTTTGTTTGAAGTACCCGCCATGTTTTATCTCCCAATAGGTGTTACACCTATATTACACTAGTGCTGACAATGCTTCCTTAGCTTTTTCGTAACCCTCATAAGCCGCCCATGATTTAAGTAAGCTTCTCTCAAAGCTAGCATCCTGCCCTTTTGCTTCTTTCTTTTTAATCAGGTCGCTCACACACTTTATCTCGGACCAAGGCCCTCGTTCATATCCTTTTCTGTAACAATATCCGCCACTCATTTTCCCCTCTCCTTTTCCTATCTCTTCTACCATCATAAACTATTTACGTGCTGTTGTCAAGTGTTTTCCAATATTTATTTTAGCCTCGAAAACAAAAAAAGATGCCCAGGGCGGTTAAACCCTGGGCTTGTGTCATTATTTAATTGTAGTTATTTCTTTTTAAGCTCTCCGATATCCCTCTCAGCGGAGTGAAGGCGTTCGTCGTGGCGACCTATCTCCACGGCGGCTTTGTCCATCGATAAACCTACCCGGGTGACGGTTGCCGTGAGTGCTGTCACGTCGTCTCCGACGTTCTTTACCGTCTCCTGTAATGCGCCGTACTTAGCGGAGGCGGCTGCCCCGTTCCTCTTCCAGGTATAAGCTAACCCTATACCAATAAGAACATTACCCCCGATTGCCGAGGCTGCAACAATCAAGCTAGTGTCCATGAAAACCTCCTAGTAAATTACTCCAGCCATCAGCCACTCTATCCCTTCGTCGTTTGCTGGTTCGGGGTCTCTTGCCCAGTTATTATCGCCACGGAAGTACCATAAGCGCTCATCGCCTTTTATCTCAACGAGCCGGTGTACAGCGTAATTGCTCGGAGTCCGGTATACCAGGATATTCGCGTCTCCAAATTGCTGCCACTTCACAGCAATCCATGACACCATAATGCTCATGTCTAATTCATCGACACCCCGGATATAGAGGTTAGTGTGAGGCGAGTCGAAGAGCGGGTCCATCGAGTTCGTATCCGGTATAGAACAAATCCAGAGTTGCGGGTCATCTTGGAAAGGTATATAAAGCAGTTCTTTCTTTATCCGGTGCCGGCCTTTATTATCAACATAAATACCGCCATGCACCAACAATGAAATCATGCTGTCATTACGAATGATATCACTCGGACTCGGTACGTCCACTGTGCCGACAAATACTTTGCGAAGCCAGCACATGATATTATTTACCTTTCCTGAGAGCAGCTAGTGAAGCAATGTCTGCCAAAATCGCAAAGGCGTTCTCCCCCTTTCGGATGATGCAAGCCCACTCATCCCGGTCAATCTTGTCGTCCTTGAGCGCTTCGTCAAACGCCTCGACTAATTCATGCAGGGCGGTGACCAGGCGCTTGATAAAACCTCCTGATATGATTAAAAGGATAGTCACGATAATGAGTGCTATATTTTGCCATTCCATTACAACACCTCTTCTCCACGTAATGCCTTAGATAAAGTTTCTTCTAAATTATTCTCAATATCGCTTCCCCACAAATCCACGACCGTCCATCCATCGCTCTCAAGTAGTTCCCTTTGGACACTATCGGTAGCTTGCTTATCTATCGGACGATGCCAATAGTCGCCATGAACTCTAAGGATGATTCGTGATTCATCCAGTCTGAAATCAGCGACCGAACCACCCATCTCATACCTACCACCTAGCATTGAACTCTGGAAAGTAAATTCAATCTTGCGGTCAGTCAGCCATTTATGAACGATTGCTTCTATGTCAGACATTATCTGAATATTCATCAGGCTTTAAACACTTCTTCGACCACGATATCCAAGTATCCCTCTGCCGGTTTCTGTTCCTCATACATAACACGTTCTCCAAGTTGTGTGAGTTTGATGTTATAAGAAGCCAGGTTCTCATCACCAGAAGGATAGAAAGCCACCAGCGTATTCGTATCTCGTATGGCTTCAAGAGCCACGATAGTCTCTGCGGAGTTCTCATCGGTGCATTGTATCCGGAACGCCCACGAAAGGATAGTCCCCGGTGTCGGGATGTAATAGAACATCAGACTCTCAAGCTCAGGGCTGTTGGTAGAGGTATCACCCTGGAATAGCTTGATGGCAAACTGAATGGTATAGAAAGCCGTACCGAGCCCACTGGCAAAGGTGAGTGCTGTTGGCTTGGGTGAGGTTATAAACGTCCCCAGAGATGTTGTAGCAGCAGCACCATTTAACCCGTAGAAAAGCTGGATATAATCAGTAGCACTACAGCTTTTTGTAATAGCAGCCACGCCGAGAGCAGTTTTGGGGATAGCAGCCAACTTACGGAAGATAGGCAGTATCCCATATCCCGAGTCATTCACATAGGTATAGGTTGATATCTGCTTGACATTGGAAGTCGTATCGGGGAACATCATGTACTTAACGTCAGTACCCTCACCGAACCACAGTCTGCCGTTGGTATAAATAGATGAAGGCGAGTGGTGCAGGCAAGCTATCGGTTTGTTGACAGCCGAGGTGGTATAGACTTGAAGATTCCCGCCCAGTGTAGCGTTTCGCTTCAGGATAGAGCTTTTGTCAGTCGTGCCACCATTGACGCAGAACACCAGCCAGTTGTTTACGGTAGCGAAGTCGTAGATATACCCCTGATAGGTAGCAGGTAGCCCGTCATCTAAGTCGGGGCCAATAGGGGTTGCCACAGACGGGGCTACTTTGAGTATGCCGTAGCCTGTAGCCACCCAGACGTTAGCGTTCCAGTAGAGTCCCACGTGGCCAGCATAGGTCAACGGCGGATATTTCACTTCTTGTATGTATGCTTTTTCGTTGGTTGTATCAATAGTAAATAAGCCCCCTGAGCCACAGAAATATAAGGTAGGAGTCCCATCGGCTAATAGTTTGCCCTCAAACAAATCATATACTGTGCCGAATTGCCCAGTTAATTTGAAGCTAGTCCCAATGCCGTCTATATCATTGGAGCGTGAGCTTCTGACTATTCCACCATCCGTATCTATAGAATGGAGTTTGGTATCGTAGAAGGCTAAATAGCCCTTCGGTTCGTTTAACTCTACATTCTGCACATAGCCATCCCAATCCTTACCACCAGTTGCACTATTGTAGTTCACAAAGCCGTAGAAATACCGATACTTGGTTGTGCTATAGCCAGCAACGGTAAGAGTGTCCAGTAAGTCAAGCCTACCTTTGTCAGAATATATCGTTAGAGTTACGTTATCGTTTCCTGCTACCCTCGTCAAAGTGCAGTAATAAAGTGTGTCGGCACTACCAACATAAACATCTGATGCCACAGCGTTACCCCTGTAGAGAAGAAGCTGATATGCAGGGGTAGCTGTCTTATTAAAACCAACAGATATATCGGTGGCAGCAAAAGCAGGAAAACTTCCAACGGTGTTTGAGACTGCTATTCCACATGGGCCACTGGTTTGGGATGTAGAAGCTATATAAATCTCAAAATCAATATCCAAGGCATCAAAGTGTCCCACCCCCTTATCCTCATAAAGGTAGACATCCTCATCTGAGTCAACATCAGCACCTAGCGCCTTTAATGCGGTCACTGTTAGCTTACCGTTGGCATCAACTTCAGTAAAAGATGTGAAATCCCTGTGCAGGGCAGTCCAAGTGGTTCCATCGGGGGTATAAATAGATGCGGTAGCTGAGGACACTACCAGGTAACTATCAGTGGAGTCGGTAACAACAATAGCATCTATCGGGGAAGCGAAGGTGTTATCCACACAAGTAAGTTTAGTCCCATTCCACTTGAGTATCCG
>Ga0180007_10006507_pt1 | contig 11389 bp, 7 predicted proteins | sample MM_PC_MetaG_FD_121122 | JGI IMG/M metagenome (GOLD analysis project Ga0180007, IMG submission 121122) | Groundwater microbial communities from the Aspo Hard Rock Laboratory (HRL) deep subsurface site, Sweden - MM_PC_MetaG | ecosystem: Environmental > Aquatic > Deep subsurface > Groundwater...
CTGTGATAATGAAAATATCCAAATTTCTTATCTTTCTCACTCTGATGATTATTTTACCGGGATATTTGTTAGCAAAAAGGATTTTTAAACGGGATATGCCGATTTTATTAAGATTGTTTATTTTTGTTGCTGTGGGTTTTGTGATGCTGACACTGCTTTTTTATGTTACAAGCCTTTTTAAAATTAAGCCTCTGATTTTTGTCTACCTGGCGGTTAATCTGTTTTTCTTTATTCGTATTAAACCACTGTCTGCTATTTTAAAAATCTTTAATTCAATTATGAATGGGATGAAAGGGCGTTTTAATTTAATTCTAATTTTGGTTATTTTGATAGGGACTACCTTTCAGGTTATCCCAACATTCAAAAGTGGATTAAACTTTGGTTATGGTATGGGTTTTTGGGGACCAAATACTCATGATGGAGTTTGGCATATGGCTTTAATAAACCAGTTGATAAGATCAGTGCCGCCTGAGAACCCAATTTATTCCGGAGCAGCCTTAAAAAACTATCACTTCTTTTATGATATTTTAGTGGCAGTTACAAATTATTTATCAGGTATTCCTGTTGTTGATTTACTGTTTAGATTTTACCCAATAATGTTCTCCTTAATGCTGGGAGTAGGTTCTTATTATCTTTTGATGAGGCTTTTTGAAAACAGAATAGGTAAGAAACAGGCGCAAATTGCAACTTTCTTAAGTCTTTATTTTATTTATTTTGCAGGCAGTTTTGGGTGGATAGTTGAATTTTTGCGGGAAAGGCATTTTGGCGGCGAGTCGGCATTTTGGGTAAATCAAGCAGTTTCATTTAATTTAAATCCTCCGTTTGCCGTCTCTTTGGTTATTGTGATTGTTTTATTCCATATCCTGTTTAATTTGTCTAATTTTTTAAGGATTAGAAGTATTATCTTGGCGGTTCTTATAGCAGGATCTTTAATTGGTTTTAAGTCTTATGGTGCGGTTTTGGTGCTGACATCAATATTATTTGTTGGTTTGGTGAAGAAACAATTTTCTTATTTGCTGATTTTTATAGGAGCACTATTAATTTCTACCTTGATATTTTTACCTAATTTTGAAGTAACTTCGAGCCTTGTGTTGTTTGTTCCGTTCTGGTTCATTCACTCAATGGTTGATTCTCCGGATCGGGTGGGTTGGATAAGATTAACCTTAGCCAGGGAAGCAGGTTTTGAGACAAATAATTGGTTTAAATTTATTTCAGCAGAAGTTTTGAGTCTAATAATATTTATTTTTGGTAATTTAGGTGTACGGATAGTCAGCTTATTCTCGCTTATTAAGATAAAAAGTATAGTTAAAGATGAAAAACTTATTTTTATTTTTATCTTTGCTTTTCTGTCATTTTTAATTCCAATTTTATTTATCCAATCCGGGAATCCTTGGAATACGATTCAATTTTCTTACTATGGTCTTTATATTTCTGCTCTTGTGAGCGGAGTGGTGTTACTGAAGGTTTTGAAGCTTCCCAAGTATATTTCAGTTCCGGTAATTTCAATAATACTTCTTTTGGCACCAATTAATTCGGTTGTGACAGTAAACGGGTATTTTGGTCGGAATCCCCACGCCTTTATTCCTGTCAAAGAAATTCAAGGTTTACAATTTCTATCTAATCAGCCGGATGGGGTAGTACTTACCTTTCCTTATGATGAGAAACTAAAACAAAAAATCCCTGAGCCCTGGCCGATTTTAGCTTATGACAGTACGGCTTATGTTTCAGCCCTCTCCCAAAAAGCGGTGTATTTAGAAGATGAGCCGCAAAATGCCATACTGTTGACCGATTACAAAAAAAAGTCAGTTGCCTCAATGGATTTTTTCTTGAAGCCGATTGCAGAAAGTATCAATTTTTTGCAGGAGAACAACATAAAATACGTTTATCTGCCGAAGATATTTAATGTAAGATTAGACGAAAGTTTAAATATTGTTAAAAATATTTTTGAAAATGAAGAGGTAGTTATATATCAAGTAAAGCAATGAAACCTAAATTATTATTGTTTTCTATTGTGATTTTTGCATTCTTTCTAAGAGTGCTATTTATAAATAGCAGTCCGCCAGCATTATACGGGGATGAGTTGACTATTACATTGGATGTTTATTCTATTATCAAAACAGGAAATGATCAGCTAGGTAATTTTTTGCCTTTAACATTTAACATGAGTGCAGGGCGACCTGCGGGGTATGTTTACGGTTCAATTCCATTTGTAGCTATTTTTGGACCTACGGCCTTAGGGGTAAGGGCGCTTTCGATATTATCCGGAATAGGGATTATTATTCTTTTGTATCTGTTTGGAAGAAAACTTTTTTCTGAAAAAGTAGGACTTATGGCAGCCGCAGTTGGCGCTATCTCTCCTTGGGAGATTTCCTTAAGCAGAGGTGGTTTTGAGGCTCATTTTGCTTTATTTTTGGCTTTTTTAGGTACCTACTTATTTATACTGGCAAGAAAAAAGCCAATGTTATATATTTTTTCGGCTCTCAGTTTTGGATTGACTCTGCATACATATCTCACATATAAAGTTGCTATATTGTTATTCTTGCCGTTACTTTTTTGGTATCAAGATATTATTAAGAAAGTAATACAGGAAAACAAAAAACCCTTTCTAGTAGGGATTTTTGTATTTATAATTTTAGGCGTATTGTCTTTTAGTCAAACATTTTTGGCTGGTTCTGAAAACAGGTTTTTTAATATAAATATTTTCTCACAAAGTAGTGTAAAAGATAAAATTGAGCAAAAAATAAATTTTGAAAGGCAAATAACAAAATTGCCTTGGCCTCTGGCTAAATATTTTCACAATAAACCCATAGAGTATACCAAAGTGTTTATTGAAAATTATTTACAAAACTTCTCTGTAGATTTTTTGATTCTGCATGGAGATAGAAATCCCAGACATAATATGGCGACTACGGGTGGTATTTATTTCGTAGAATTAATGTTAATTTTTATCGGTTTGGCAACATTTTGGTATAAAGAAAGACGGACGATATTATTCTTGGTCTTCTGGTTGATTTTGGCCCCGATCCCTACAGCAATTGTTGATACTCCGCATGCGCTAAGAAGCGCTTTTATGCTCCCTCCTCTTATTTTGCTTTCTGCGGCAGGACTGGTGACTGTTTTTAATTATAAAAATAAATTATTTGCAGGTTTAATTCTATTATTTTTTGTGATTCAATTTATTTTCTTTATACAAAAACTATATTTTTTAGCTCCAAAAGAATACAGTAACTTTTGGTCTTATTCTGCAAGACTTGCATCAGAAATTGCACAAGAGAATAAAGACAAATATAACTATGTAATCTTATCTGATAGGATAGACAATATGGAGTTTGCTTACCCTGTTTATGCAAAAATTGATCCCAGATTAGTAATCTCTCAGAACAATGAAAGAGCTTTGCTTGGCGACAATAGGGTAAAAAGATTTGACAATGTTTATATCGGATATATTCCCGAGACTCAGATAGAAAAATTCATTAATTCACTGGATGGTTCTGTTTTTTATATTGGTTCACCAGGCGACAAGAGGTTTCTTACTAATCCGGAAATAATTAATGATTTAGATGGTCTTGAGGCTCTGGTTCTAGAAAAAAGGCTCTAAGTTATGAATAGAATAGGATATTTATCACTCATTTTTATTTTACTAATCTCGTTGTTTTTTAGGCTGTATGTTAATTATTTTATACCGATCAACCAGCAGGGAAATTTATTGGTAATATTTATGGGTTTAGCCAATTTAATATTGATATTTTATATTATTCAAAGACTAGTAAATTATAAAGTCGGGTTACTTGCAGCTTTGTTATACGCCATATCTCCCTGGACAGCGTATCTTGAAATAGCAGCTAATTCATACATTATCCTGCTCACGCTCCTTTTGGTTCTTTATTTGGGTACTCAGGTGTTTAATATCAGCAAAAAATTTTCCTTAATGCTCATTTTTTTCACAATTGCTATTTTTATCTGCAAGTTTAATCAGATTACAATATTTTCCGATGTAGGTTTGATTAATACGGTAAATAGTTTTAGAGGTGAGATTAATCAGACCATTTTTGTTCCTTTGGGGAAAATTATTGAAAACCGCTACATATATCTTAGTGAGCATTTGCTATTTAATACTCTGAAGCAATTTACTCCGGCAACTTATTTTACAAACCAAGCCCAATTACTGGGATTCTCTAATGCTTCGCCAATCTATTTAGGTTTGATAATACCTTTCTTGTTTGGTTTTATAAAATTCATTAAGTCTATATCGAAAAGCAAGATTTCTGAGGTAATGATAGTTATTTTTTTATTGCTTCCATCTATATTATCGAAAGATTCGCCTGATTTGTTTCGATTAGTTTTAGTTTCACCAATAATTTTTTTTATAATAAGCAACGGCATATATGAATTTATATTGAATTACAAAAGAAAAGTATTTCGTTTTTTACTCTTGCTTACAGTATTTATGGTGATCTTGCAATTTTTCGCAACGCTTTCCGATATAGCTACACGGGAACCGGTGAGACTTCAGATGTTTTTAGGCCAACAATAAAATGAGAGAATTAGACAAGATAATCGCAAAATATATTTTTGTTATTTTATTGGCGTTGACAATGCTTGGGGGGTTCTTGAGGTTTTATAAAATTACCGAGAATCCGATTAGTCTTTCGATCGACGAGGTATCATTTGGTTATAATGCCTATTCTGTTTTAAAAACCGGTCGTGATGAATATGGCAAATTTTTTCCTCTAACTTTTAAATCAACCGGAGATTATAAAAATCCGGTCCCCATATATCTGATGGTTCCATCGATTGCGCTGTTTGGGTTAAATGAATTCGGTATTAGGTTTCCTACCGCGCTGATTGCTACTTTGACTATTCCTATTTTTTTTCTGCTGTTTATGGAAATTAGTGGATCTTTTAAGATTTCGCTTGTTGCAACAGCTCTTCTGACAATTTCTCCCTGGCATATTTACTATTCCAGATACGTATCTGATCATTTGATAGCAGCATCGTTGGTAGTTTTAGGAGTTTTATGTTTTCTTAGAATGTTAAAAACCGGCAGATGGTTTTGGAGTGTCGGCTCGGCTGTTTTCTTTGTTTTATCCATGTATACTTATTATGTAGAGCGTTTATTTGTACCTTTGCTGCTACTGCCGTTATTTCTCTTAAAAAGAAGAGAGTTAAAAGCTAAGTTTAAGCAAATAATTTTATTTCTTACGGTTTGTATTATTATCGCTTCCCCTCTCATTTTTTCAGTTTTTTTTGGACCCGATAGAGCAAGAGCGCAAATGACATGGTTAGGTAATGATGTTGAATTTGTAAGAAATGTAGCAGTAAAACCATTAAGTAGTATTCCGTTTTTAGATTCGGATAATTTACTACTTTTCTATTTTGGAGCAAGAAAATATCTGAATTATTTTGATCCGGGGTTTCTTTTTTACAGCGGTTTAAATATGACCACAGTAGGTAGTTACGGATTAGGAGTTTTATATTTATTTGAAATCCCTTTCTTGATTTTGGGAATTATCACTTTATTTAAGACGAAGATAGCCAGTAGAGGTTTGATAATTATATGGATTTTGATAGGTTTAATACCTGCATCTCTAACGAATAATGAGCAACATCCGGGGCGCACTTTTGTTATTCTTCCTATGCTAATATTGATTTCTGCAATTGGGGCAATAGAGTTTTTTAGATTGGTAAAGAACCATTTTAATCGGTATTTAAGAAACATAATTTTTGTAAGTTTTTTAGGTCTTATTGTATGGAATTTAATTCAAGCATTTTTAATTTTTAGCGTTCATTTCCCCCGTCAAAGAGGAGAAAATTTTATGGAAGGAACTAAAGAGACAGTTGAATATGCACTGATGAATAAAAATATGTATAAAGAGATAGTTTTTGATCCTTACAGAGGAATAGAAGCTCCATATATAGTGAGCATCCCTCATATGTATATTCTATTCTACTCACAATATGATCCTGCTACTTATCAGAAAGAAGAAAAAATTAGATCAGATGGCTCTTTTGGCTTTGATAATTTTACCATCCGGAAGATTGACTGGAGATTAGATAGGTCTAAAAAAGATACTTTATTTATTGGTAGCCCTTGGAGTTTGCCTGAAAAAGACATTAAAAATGATGAAATTTTAAGAAAAGTCTATCTTTCTGGCGGACAACCGGCTTTTTTGATTGTTTCTCCCAAGTAGTCTAGCTATTTTACTTAAACTGGTTGAATTGGTAATATTAAGGTTATGGATATAAGAATATCTGTAGTTATCAATACCCTGAATGAAGAGAGAAATATTGAAAAGGCTCTGGAATCCGTTAAATGGGCTGATGAGATTATAGTCTGTGATATGTATTCGGAGGATAAAACTGTTGAAATAGCAAAAAAACTAGGAGCCAAGATACTTTTCCATAAAAAAGAAGAATTTGTAGAACAGGCAAGAAATTATGCAATTTCAAAAGTTTCAAATGAATGGACTCTAGTTTTAGATGCAGATGAAGAGATTCCAGAAAGTTTAGCGAAGAAACTGACAGAGATTAGTTCTAAAATGAATCAAATCGATTATGCCAGAATCCCCAGGAAAAATTTAATTTTTGGTCATTTTATGCAAGCTACAGGTTGGTGGCCTGATTATAATATACGGTTTTTCAAAAAAGGGATAGTTCAATGGGGTGATAAAATTCATCGGCCCCCCGAGGCTTCCGGACAAGGATTAGATCTACCGGCTGAGGAAAAATATGCCATAGTTCATCACAGCTACAGGACTATCTCGCAATTTATCGAAAGAATGAATAGATATTCGAACGTACAAGCTCGGGAGTTAAAAGAAGAAGGAGCAAAATTTAACTGGAGAGATCTTTTTGAAAAGCCTTTAAGTGAGTTTTTATCAAGATTTTTTGCAAATAGGGGATATGAAGATGGTCTGCATGGTTTAACGCTAAGCTTCTTACAAGCTTTTTCTTCCCTGGTAATGTATTTAAAACTATGGGAAAGCAATAATTTTAAGGAGCAAGATATAGATTTGACAGAAGTAAAAGATCAAAAAGACAAATCAGCGGAGGTTTTTAATTATTGGATCAATAAATCGAAATATCAGGAAAATTTTTTTCAACGATTGTTTAAAAAAAATAGGGATTGAGTATGTTAAGTATAGCAGTAATTACCAAGAATGAGAAAGATAGAATAAAGGCTTGTTTAGAATCTGTTAAATGGGCAGATGAGATTGTTATTGTGGATAATGGATCAAAGGATGGCACTTTAGAGATAGCAAAAAGCTATACGGATAAGATTTATAAAGTGAACATACAGGATTTTGCCGGCGTGAGAAATTTTGCCATGGAAAAGGTATCGGGGGATTGGGTTTTGTTTGTTGACAGCGACGAACGAGTATTAGAACAATTGAAGATAGAAATAGAAGAAATGATCAATTCTGGGAATTTTTCCGCATTCGCCATTTCACGAAAAAACATAATTCTTGGTACAGAAGTAAGATACGGTCCATTTTGGCCTGATTGGGTAATTAGACTGCTTAAAAAGAGCGATTTTGTTACTTGGGTAGGTAAGATACATGAATACCCGAGATTTAAAGGGGAGTTGGGTTATACTAAAAATTCACTGCTTCATCTGACACATCGAGATCTTGACCAGATTATAATGAAAAGCCTGGAATGGTCGAAAATTGATGCAAAATTAAGATTTGATTCGGGCCATCCGAAAATATCTGGTTGGAGACTTTTGAGGATTTTTGTGACAGAAACTTTCAATCAAGGAATTTTAAGAAAAGGATTTTTTAACGGAACCGTAGGAGTAATGGACTCGCTACTTCAGGTTTTCAGCATGTGCATGACATACCTTAGATTATGGGAAATGCAACAATCTAAACCTTTGGACAAAGTATATGATGATTTGGACCAAAGACTTATTGAAAATAATTTCAAATATCCATGAAAGTAGCAATTTATTCCCCGTATTTGGATACCTTTGGCGGAGGAGAGAAATATATGATGACTATTGCAGAAGTTCTTGCCTCCGGCAACATGGTAGATGTATTGCTGGATCAACATTTGATGGATTTGGGAGGAAATTATCTAAAAGATAAGTTATCGGAAAGATTTAATCTTAATATCAAAACGGTCAATTTTATCAAAGCTCCGGTCGGGAAGAAAAGCTCTTTTGTCTCAAGACTACTTTTTCTTAAAAAATATGATCTGTTATTTTATCTTACAGACGGAAGCATTTTTTTTCCAACTGCAAAGAAAAACATTTTACATATCCAGTCTCCCCTGGTGGGCCAACCTGCCAAAAGCATATGGGGTAAATATAAGCTTAGAGGCTGGGATTTAATTATTTATAATTCTCAATTTACCAAAGCACATTCCGAGAAAAATTGGCCGATAAAATCAGAAATAATTTATCCCCCGGTTGATATAGATAAAATTAAGCCTTTAAAAAAGGAAAAATACATATTATCGGTTGGCCGTTTTTTCGGCTATCTCAAAGACAAGAAACATGCACTCCTTATTAAGGTTTTTAAAGATCTATTTGAAACTGGTCGGATAAATGAATGGAGTTTGCATCTGGTTGGATCAGCAGGAGAAGGAGATAAGGGTTATCTGGGGCAGTTAAAAGATCTGGCAAAGGGGATTCCGGTAAAATTCTATCCAAATTTGGGGTATGATCAGCTTATAAAGCTATATGGGCAGTCTTGGGTCTATTGGCATGCATTAGGATTTGGAGAAGAAGATCCTACCAAGATGGAGCATTTTGGGATTTCTACAGTTGAGGCAATGGCAGGGGGCTCTGTGCCGATTGTCGTAAACAAAGGTGGATTAAAAGAGATAGTAATTAGCGGTAAAGATGGTTTTTTATGGGTTGATTCAAATCAGCTTAAAAAGTTAACAACGGATTTAATAAGCAATACTAAATTATTGCAGAAGATGTCAAAGGATGCAGTAGAATCGGCTAAAAGATTTAATAAGGATATCTTTGTAAGGCAGATTCTTCAACTAACCGCTAAGAGTCTATTCAATTAACCCAAAAGAAAAATGTCTCTGAACTTTTTTATGTTAACATATAATTTTCTGTACAAAATAATGATAAAAAATATACCTCTGCATGTATTAGTGATAATACTGAATCCCTGGTGGTGGGTTATTATTCAAAGGGATTTAGGGGTTGGTTTGCTGGTATTTGTCTTGAGTATATCTTTATTTATATATTTTTGGCAAAATAAATCCAGAAAACTATTTTTATTACTGTTAACATTAACCGCAGTTATATTTTTTGTATCAATTAGAGAAGCTTTTGATGAAAGTATTTTTCGAAATTCGGCACTTGATATTCAGCAGTATAACAAAAGGCACGAGTTTTATGCTCATGATCTTGGTAAAATATACAAGAATAGATTTTCCTTAACTTATTTCAAGAATTTCAATTTTCCGCTTGCCAAATTACAACGGAATTTTTTTTCTAATTTAGATCCTAATTTATATTTTTTTGCAAGTCACCCCAGAGAGAGATTAGGTGTTGATGAATTTAAGAAGTACTCACCAATTTTTCTACCCTTTTTCTTAATTGGGGCTTTTTATTCTATATATATTTTATTCCCGAATCTTCTGATTTATACAGTTTTTGTTTCGTTATTAAGTTCAATAATTTCTCCTAAATACAACCTTGGACCTATATTATTTTTTGCGCTGATTAATTTTATGATTAGTATCGGAATAATAATAAGCATAAAAAAAATATTGAAATATTTAGAAAAAAAAGCATGAGATTCAACTGGAAGCATTTAGTTATTTTTCTGATAATTATTTTGGGTGCGGTAATTGTGAGATTTTATCAGCTTGATAAAATACCTCCCGGTTTAATTATTGATGAAGCATCCGAGGGGTATAATGCTTTTTCCATATTACATACCGGCAAAGACCGTTATGGACAAAGTTTCCCTACCCTATTTAGGTCATTCGGATCATTTCAGGCCCCATTGTATACATATCTCTCGGTAATTCCAATCTATTTTTGGGGGAATTCAATATTTTCTATTCATTTTATCTCTGCGGTTTCAGGAGTGGTACTAGTGATTACAACATTTATTTTGTTAATTGATTTTGAGAAAAGAAGAAGAATTGGTTTATCAGCAGTTGCTGCTTTTTTAGTCGCAATTTCACCCTGGGCAGTATTTTTCTCAAGAATCGGTACAGAGGCAAGTTTAGGTGTTACATTATTTGCTTTGAGTTTTTTACTTTTTTATCTATCATTGAAACGACTCTGGCTTTTCCCTGTAGCTACATTTGTTTTGGGTTTATCTACGCACGCTTATTACAGCGAACGATTGATCGGTGTACTTTTTCTAATTGGTTTTATACTCTTATTTAAGAAGACTCTTTTATTAAGGAAGAAACTTTTGATAGCAGGGTTAATGCTTTTTGCGCTTACTCAAATTCCACATCTGTTAATTGCTAATTCTGGGGCATTTACCAGAAGGCTTTCTCAAGTAGATTATTTTAGTAATCAATTTTTTCAAGTTAATAGTGGAGATCTTCGTTTTATTCCTTTTGGTAGATTCTTATTTATTATTAGAGAATTTTTGAGTCAGTATCTGGCGTATTTTTCTCCCAATAATCTATTTTTTAATCCTGATCCTCAGGGTGCCCGCTCAATGCCTGACCTTTCAGTATTTTATAGCTGGATGATTATCCCGTTTGTATTTGGCTTGAGGTCGTTTACGAAAAATCACTTGTCTCCGCTTGTTAGAATACTTATCTTATTAACTGTTTTAGCTCCTATTCCTGCAAGTCTTACAAAAGATCCGTTTTGTACGATTCGTACTCTTGTTTTCTTTTGGAGCATTACTATAATTATTGCCTTTGGCGTAAATTATTTATTAAATATTTTTTTGTCCTTTAAATCTAAAGCTCTAATCATTATTGTAATTGTCTCAATATCATTAATTCAACTGTATCTTGCTTATTTTGTTCTTCTAAAGTACGAGAGATCTGAGAATTATGGCTTTTCTTATTTAGAATTGCTGAAAAAGATTGAAATCGATAAAGATAGAAAGTTTGTTGTTGATTCAACTAGAGAATTAGGGACAGGGATTAGATTTGCTTTTATTAAAAAGTATGATCCTTTAACATTGCAAAAAGCATTGGGGAGCAGAATCGTTGGACAGTATTATAGTAATTTCGAATACGATGAACCATATATTTTAGATAATATTGAAGCAAGACCCGTTATTTGGAGGGAAGATCCTTGTAAAAAGCAAGTTTTGGTAGGAGATATAATCGCAATTTCTAATGATCAGGTTAAAGAACATTATTTAAGATTTCTGTTTGATATTAAAAATTTAGCAGGCGATATTACTTTAAAAGCATATATTACGAATCCTGATGCAAA
>Ga0180007_10006508_pt1 | contig 11388 bp, 8 predicted proteins | sample MM_PC_MetaG_FD_121122 | JGI IMG/M metagenome (GOLD analysis project Ga0180007, IMG submission 121122) | Groundwater microbial communities from the Aspo Hard Rock Laboratory (HRL) deep subsurface site, Sweden - MM_PC_MetaG | ecosystem: Environmental > Aquatic > Deep subsurface > Groundwater...
GGTAGTACAAGTGCTTTGGGAGCATTTAGACTGGGTTCAATTCCCAGCAGCCCGACAAGTTAGAGCCGAAGCGGGCTTGCCCGCCGTAGCTTTAGCGAAGGCGGGATTAGTTTAATGGTAAAACGTCAGTTTTCCAAACTGAGGTTGGGAGTTCGATTCTCCCATCCCGCACAAAATTTATATAGAAAATTAGTATTTCCAAGACCCATCTACTCCTGGATTTTGGGCTCCATGAACTTCAAAATGTAAGTGCGCACCAGTAGTACGTCCAGCGTATGGAGTCCCCGGAACGCCTCCCGAAGATCCAACCACCTGGTTCTGAGAGACGCTTTCTCCTGTATGTACAGATAATTTAGATAAATGAGCATATAGAGTTTCTGTTCCATTTGGATGAGAAATAATGACCAAACCTCCAAAACCTCCATTATAAGCAAGTCTAGCAAGGGTAACGGTTCCAGAAGCCGCCGCATGTACTGGACTTCCTTTGGGAATAGCCATATCTATTGCATTTTTATCATGAATACCTTGGCTTTTTCTGTAACCTGGCACAGGATTTACAAAATACTCAACTAAATTCTTTAGTGGATGGCTTTCGTAGTATTTTTTGTCTTTCGCAATGCTTGAACTTAAGTTTTTTACCGGAGTGCCACTTTCTTCGGATTTTGAAGCATTTGGAATAATTAACATATCACCAATAGCTAGCGTAGAATCAAGATTTATATCGTTATTTTGAACAATATCACTTACATCTACTTTGTAAAGCTTAGCTATGCTCTGTAAGGTTTGACCCTTAGTAACAATATGCTCAAGGCCAGAATAGGGTAAAATCAAAAGGACATCTCCCGGATTAATTTTATCTCCTTTTTTCATATCATTAGCCCAAAGAATGGTATCAATAGAAACCCCAAACATTAAAGCTATTTGTGAAATAGAGTCTCCTTTTCTAACCACATAAACACTGGTACTTTCTTTAGAAAGGTCAGGAATATCTTTTCCATCTGATACCCCCATTGGACCAGTTGCTGAAAGAAGGGAAGTCCCAGAAACAATATTATTATTTAAACTATTGTCACTGTCCTTTTTATCTTCAAAGAACGAAGTAGAAGAAACATTCGCCTGAAGTAGGGCAATGGTTTGAGAATTATCACTGATTTTAAAGGGTTTTATTATATCAAAGCTTGTTTCTGCATAAGCCTGGTCACTAGTAAAAATAGAGGCTAAAGAAGAAAAAAGGTCCGCTTCAACTGCCTGCGTAGGCACAAAGAGCGTTCCAAACAGAATAAGAAACGCCAGGGAAGATCTTGATATTTTACTAACTATTTTCTTTTTAGGTTTTATAAAACAAACTTAATGTCGCGAGATTTCCTTTTCTGCCCCAAAAAGACTAATGAATACAAGGGTAGAATTACAGGACGACCTATAAGTACTGCAAACAAAGGTTCTCACGATGGTTACTGTCGTCTCTGAATTCGGCCAGCTTGCTCCGTACCTCTTTTCTGGACTGCTTTTTCAATATAGCTCAAAAGAGGTCAAAAATCAACCCGTTAAGAACTTCCTGTGGATAACCCCCACACCTTTCGTTTCATCCCTTCAGATCATATAATGGTTATTATGTATTATGTGTATGTTTTAAAAAGTCTAAAAGATGAAAAATTATATATTGGCTCGACTAATGATCTGAAGAGAAGACTTTCGGAACATAACAATGGGCTTAACCGTTCAACTAAAGCTAGGAGACCTTTTGAAATTAGATATTATGAAGCCTGTATAAATGAGCGTGATGCCAGAATAAGAGAATATAATTTAAAAAAAGACGGTAAAGCACTTGGGCAACTCAAAAGAAGAATTTCCGAAAGTCTTAAATAAAACAAAAGGTGTGGGGGATAACTACTTTTACATAAATTTGGTATTAAAAATTAAAAAAATGTATAATATAAACACAATGGAAGAAAAAAAACAACCAACACTAAAAATAACACCCTCTCCAAAAGCTATGGAAGAAGTTAAGACTGATTTCAACCTTGACATCGATTCAGAAAAACTTCAAATTGAAAAAGAATTAGAAAAACTTTCACCGGAAGACAGGGAAAAAATCGGCTGGGGATTAAATACCTTTGGCTTTAAGATTGAAAAATTTAAAGATGATTTTTTTGCTAATATTTTTGATAAAATAACCAACAAAGATTTAAATAAAAAAAGTACGACTGCTAGGTTCTGTAAAGAATTAAGAGATTCTTTTATGCGTGATGCAAAAAATGCTGTAAAAAAAGCTGAAGATATAAAAAGTGGAAAAGAAAAACATAGACTTTCTAATGCGAGTTTGCTTTTGGGAAATATTGTAAGATATGGAAGAATAGTTACAGACTTAACAGGAAAATCACTAGCTTCACCATTACGCTATGTGATGATGGCTGGGATGGCCACCACTCGCATGGCTGAGGCCGGCAAAGAAGCTCGCTTAAAAAATGAAGAAGTTGTTGAAAAAACTAGAATACAGGACGCAAATTTGGCAGCTGAAGAAGCTTGGGAAATATATCAAGATGCGTTAAAAAAAGAAGGAAAAGAAAATGTTTCGGCAGAAGCTTTAAAAAGGGAATATATGATGAAAATGCCAAAAGATATTCTTTTTAGATTATTAAAAAACCCAAGCGCTGCCAATACTTTTATTCAAAAAATATTAAAATTTGATATCGACAGTGGATTATATGTTCTTAATAAAAACATAGAAAAAATAGAAAATAATTCAAAACTCAGTCCGGAACAAAAAGAAACCGAGATAGAAAAACTTATAACAAAACAAAAAAAGAATTTAGAAGATTATGACCGTATTATTACCCAATATGGGACCATAGATGGGCTGGCTATGGCTGGTCGCTATGCACAGACAGCTGGTAAGGCAGTTGTCGCTGCGGTAACAGTGGAAACATTAGTTTTATCTGCAGAAAAATTTGGAGAAACAATCTCAAATATTTATCATCATTTTCATGATGCCAATGAAGCATTAGCCCCAGTTGTCCCTAAGACCCCCACTGCTCCTAATCACGTTCCATCACCTACAGCAGTAGCGACTCCGGAAGCGCCGACACCAGGAGCAACGCCCGAAATTAAATTTGTTAACGAAGGAATTAAATTTGAAAATGGAAAAGGGGGGATACAGGGGATATTGGATTTAAAAGAACAAATTAGAACTCAATATAACGGAGATTATTCCAAAGCGCCTGAGAATGTCCAAAATTTTATGGACACAGATGCGACAAAACAAGCCATCAAGCTCGGATTTTTTGACCCTAACAATTCTGATGGTAAAGAAAGTGCACGCATTATGGCAGGTTCAATTTTAAAATTTGATGAGCACGGCAATCTTTTATTCGGAAAACCTGATACTTCCGGAAATATTCCAGTTTTAGAAAAATATCACGGAACAATGTTTGATTCAGACCATAGTGCCAGTCGTAATGTTGGTGTTGCCCCAAAAACAACTGCACAAAACATAGAAACATATATAGATGAGGAAACAAAAAAAATGGAGGCAGAAGTAAAGCTAAAACAACAAATAGAAGACCATATAGATGAAGAAACACAAAAAATGAATGTTGAAGATGTCCCCGCGGAAAACCCTGTAGAAAAACCAGAAACTCCTGCTCCACAAAATATCCCCCTAAAAGAAGAATTGCCACCAGGAACTTTTCGCACAGGTACATCGTATGGAATTGGCAGTAAGATAGGGGTTGGGAGTGAAATGCCCATTGGCAGTGGAGTACATACTGGTGGTGATAAGGCATATGTTGGTGATAGAATTCAAGTGGGCAGTACGGCGCAAATAGGTGGAAGTTATTATGGATATGAACAGGGTTATTTTCGAGATCTTTCTTTGCAAGATAATCTTTTTTTGGAAGATCATCCGGAATACTCTTCTAATCCTTTTGGTTTATCTGGACAAGAATTAATCCAAGCTCACAAAATCAGCCAAAAAGATATGAGCTATTTATTCGGAAATAATGCACCGTCAATTTGGGATAAATTAAGCGATTTAAAAGCAGGTAAACTTATGGAACAAGCAGACCCAGCAGACAATATCTCAGATGAAGGCCGGATGGCGCAATATTTAACTTTACTTAGAAATTTTTCAGACCTCAGTCCAAAAATGGGTTTCTGGGGAGGAATCGGGGCTGAAAATAATGAATATTACATAGCCCGAACTATGCAGAAATTGATAGCGGATGGAAAACTGGAAAAATTTGAAGAAATTCTAAGAAAATAGATTCAAGTTATATGCTATATTGAATGCGTGGCTACAGACGAACAACATTTAAAAGGTCTAAATAAGGAACAAAAAGAGGCGGCACTTTATACCAAGGGTCCGCTTTTGATTGTGGCCGGAGCGGGCGCCGGAAAAACAAAGACCATTACACATCGGATTGTAAATCTGATAAAAGAAGGCGTGTCTCCAGATAAAATTTTAGCGGTGACGTTCACCAATAAGGCAGCCAAAGAAATGCGCGAGCGAATTCTTGAAGAAATTCAAAAAAATGCTAAAGGTCAAGATAAAATTCCTTTCGTCAGCACCTTTCACTCACTAGGGGTTTATATCATCAAAGAAAATGCTAAATTATTAGGACTAACTAAGTATTTTACCATTCTGGATGAAGGAGACTCCATATCTTTAATCAAAGAAATAATGAAAGAGATTGGCCTAGACCCAAAACAATATGATCCAAAAAAAATAAGAAATATAATCTCACGAGAGAAGGGAAAATTTGTGCATTTAGCGGATTATCTAGAAAGGGAAGAAGGGGGAGGAAATACTTTAGGGAAAATTGTTGCTCAAGTTTGGAATTTATATGAAAAACGAAAGATGAAAGAAAATTCACTTGATTTTGACGACCTGCTTTTGAAAGCGACAAAATTGCTGAAAGAAAACGAGCAAATTAGAAAAACCTATCAGGAAAAATGGGAATATATCCACGTCGATGAATATCAGGACACGAATGAAGTGCAATACTTAATGTCTAAATTGCTAACAGATATTAAAAGAAATATTTGTGTAGTCGGGGATGCGGACCAGAATATTTATTCTTGGCGCGGAGCGAACTTAAAAAATATTTTAAGTTTTGAAAAAGATTATCCGAATGCCAAAATAATTTTATTGGAACAAAATTACCGCTCGAGTAAAAACATTTTGGAAGCGGCCAATGTGGTGATTAAAAAAAATAAATATCGGCCGGACAAGAATTTATTTACCGACAATGTGGAGGGTGAAAAAATAAGTTTGTATGAAGCGTTGGATGAAAATGGCGAAGCGGATTTTGTCGCCACAAAGATTCTGGAAATATTGGATATTGAAACCAAAAAAGCTTCTTTTGGTGATATAGCCATTCTTTACCGAGCTAATTTCCAATCTCGCGCCTTAGAAGAAGCAATGCTTCGCTACAATATCTCATATCAAGTTTTAGGGGTTAAATTCTTTGAAAGGCGTGAAATCAAGGATACTCTCGCCTATTTGCGAGCAGCCCTAAATCCAGATAATTTGTCTGATATAAAAAGAATTATAAATTTCCCAGTACGCGGTATCGGAAAAGTAACTTTAATGAAAATTTTTACCAACCAGAAAGAAAATTTACCGATAAAAATGCAAATAAAAATTAACAATTTTTATCAAACACTGGAGGAAATAAAAGAAGCAATAAAAACTAAAAAGGTAAGCGCTGTAATAAAATTTGTGGTAAAAAAATCTGGAATTGAAACAGAACTTTCTTCTGGCACCGAAGAAGATATGGAAAGACTAGAAAACATTAAAGAACTCGCCACTCTCGCGCTCAAGTACGACAACTTGGCAGACGGAGCGGGAGCTGAAAAACTTTTAGAAGATGCAGCACTCGCCTCAGATCAAGATTCATTAATAATCAACCAAGAAAAAAAAGAAACAGTAAGTGCCATAAAATTAATGACAGTGCATGCTTCCAAGGGTCTTGAATTTAAATATGTTTTTATTACCGGACTGGAAGACGGGCTTTTCCCCGCCTCCGCCAAGGCTTCGGCGGGCAGTCCCCACGAAGAAAGAGATGCTGAAGAGGAACGAAGGCTTTTTTATGTGGCCCTTACGCGGGCAAAAGAGAAGTTGTTCTTATCCTTTGCAAATTTCCGCACTATTTTCGGATCCCGCAATATAAATACCCCATCAGAATTTATTGGAGACATCCCGACAGACATCTTAGAAAAAGAAGGTGAGACTAGCGGAATAAAAACAATTTATTTATGAAAACAAATAAAAAACCTAAAGCCAAAAAGTCCTTAGGACAAAATTTCTTAAAATCGGAAATGATTTTAAGAAAAATTGTTGAAGCAGGAGAAATAAAAAGAAAAGATGTAATTTTAGAAATAGGACCGGGTAGGGGGGCTCTTACTAAACAGCTTCTAGGTTCTAGTGACCAGGTTCTAGCCATAGAAAAAGACAGAGAACTTATAGAATTTTTAAAGGAAAAATTTAAGAAAGAGATTGAAGACAACCCTCCTTCGCATAAAGCTACGGACGGGCAAAGAAAATTAATTTTAATAAATGAAGATATTTTAGATTTTAATTTAAAATATAAGCTATTAGCTAAAAGCTATAAGCTAATCGCCAACATTCCTTACAATATTACCGGTGCAATTTTAAAAAAGTTTTTAACAACCGAAAATCAACCAGAAAGTATGATTTTAATGGTGCAACATGAAGTTGCCACAAGAATCCTCGCTAGAAATAAAAAAGAAAGTATTCTATCTATTTCAGTCAAAGCCTATGGGGAACCAAAAATGGTTGCTAAGGTTGATAAAAGATATTTCTCGCCAGCCCCAAAAGTAAATTCAGCAATCATTAGCATAAAAAATATTTCTCACAAAATTTTTAAAGAAAATGATATTAATGAAGAAAAATTCTGGGAAATGGTCAAGGCAGGTTTTGCGCACAAGCGAAAAAAACTATCTTCAAACTTAAAAGTTTTAAAATACATAGGAAACTTCTCTGTGGAGACTCTGGGGAATAAAAGAGCAGAAGATTTGTCGCTGGCAGATTGGATTGAATTGACAAAAAATTTCTAAGCAGAAGAGCCCACCATTGGAGTAATGGTACCTTCTGTGGGAATAGTAGTGGTATAAGGACCAGTCTGGAACACACATTGCCCAGACGTTATGTAGGACCCCAGCAACCAACCAGTATAGGGGATATTGTAACTGGCAAATCCTTGGGTCCCAGGAGTATAGCTAAGGAGAACAACTTCGGTCGGAGGAAGAGGAGAGAGAACTATCATCCAATTCGAACTATTAGAACAATAAAAGGGGAAAATCAAAGCTCCGCCAAATGGTACCCCCTCTGAAGCTTGTACTGTTAAGGGAATAATTCCTAAAAAGGAAAGGGTTCCGGTAATAATTTTATCTAAAAAAGACAAAGACGATTTTGTGTCATTAAAATTAGTACTTAATTTACTTTCATTAATAAGCAATTCTTTAAATTTTCCTTCGTAGTCAATACCACTATTTATAACTGCTAAATTAAGGTTATCAGCTATATATTTTAGCTCTTTTTCACTGGCACCATTTTTTCTTCTTACCTCAACTACTGTTTGGATGAATTGATCTAAATTCGCAAGATTGGGGTCTGTATTTATTGTGTTCTTCAAATTTTCTTCAACTTCTTCAGATATTTCAGACAAAGAACTCACCACTTGAGGGCTTGAAACAACACTATCACACTTGATGCCGGTTGTTGGACTGTACCCTGTGGCTGAAACACAACCTGCTGGATAAATATTTTCAGTTATTTTAGTATTATTAAGCACTGCGCGAGTAAGCGGACCGACTATTCCATCAGCCACCAACCCATTATTTGATTGAAAAACCAAAACTGCAGCTTTCGTCAAGGGACCAAAATGACCATCTGTCGTTGCCCCTATCTTCTCTTGGAGGCACTCTACCTCAACTCCCTTAGAAAATACTCTCAAGGTAGTATTGATAACACATTCACTAGAAACAGGGGTGGCAAAAACAGCTTGCGCATAAAAGAAAAGTGGAAAAATAATAATTAGATAATATATTCTCATTAGAATATATTTTAACATAAAGAAAAACTCTTCCACAAGCCCCTAAATCTAGTTTACTTTGTAAAAAAGTGTATAATTATATTGTCATTAAAATATTTTTAGTAAAATATAAAAGAGTATTTCTAATCATCTTGGCAATGGTGTTTTTAGTTGTGCTTTTTCTAGTAAAAAATACGACATTCTTTAAAAAAACTGAAGTAGGACAAGAAATTAATCCAAAAAATGGACTCATTTCCAGTAATGCAACTATAGAAGATTTAATAAATAGGGATACCGATAAAGATGGGGTCCCGGATTGGCAGGAAGGCTTATGGGGAACAGACCCAACTAAAAAAGAAACTACTCCAGGCGTTCCAGACAGTGTAGCGATAGATAAGCTAAGAATTCAACAGAAAAATGGAGTAGAAACAATAAGTGGGGGGATAGAAAGCATAGAAAACTTGACTCAAACTGAAAAATTTTCTAGAGAACTTTTTACAACCGTTGCCACCTTAAGTCAAAGTGGACAACTAGACCAGGCAACCATAGACGCTTTGGGTAATTCTTTGGCAGAAAAAATACAAAATTCTATTCCCGAGAAAATATATATACTGTTTGACCTTAATATAATAGAAAGTAATACAAAACAAACTATTCAAAAATATAGTGATACTTTTGATAATATTTTTATAAAAAAACATATTGGAAAAGGAGTCCCTGCTATTTTACAAGAATTTATAACTAATGAAGAAAATATTAGTATCTTGTTAGAACTTAACCCTATTATTGATGAGGCTAATCAAATTATTAATGAATTAGTAAAAATGCCGACTCCAAGATCTCTTTCCCTTTTACATCTGAATTTAATAAATAGTTTTCAAAGAATAATGGAAAATATTAGCGATATAAAGCTTTTTGACAGTGACACTATTGTGGCAATGGGTGCTATCGTCCAATATGAGAAAAATGCCTTGGACTTATCGTATTCCGCCAATAAGCTGACGGATGCTATTAAGCAAAAATTAAATAATTAACCTAAAAAATAAGAACAAAGCTTCACTGTGGAGTAAATACAAGGTATAATATAAACAAAAATGACAGCAAAAAACACTACGACACAAAAATTAATTTCTTCCCTGATTATTTTTACTATGCTTGCTCCAGCTGTTTTTTTATCTTTTGAACCAAAACAAGCAAGAGCTGCGGGAGGAGTACCAGTTGATGATTATACTTCTCAAAAATTCCTTGCTACCTTGGCGAAAGAAACTGGTGCTGACACGGGGCTTCATTTTAAAGACTGGGCAGTCTATGTGGGCAAAGAATTACTGAAAATGGCAGCCAAACGACTCTTGCATAAAATGGCTCAAGCCACAATAAACTGGATAAATTCTGATTTTCATGGTTCGCCTCTTTATTTAGAAAATCCTGACTCTTTTTTTAGGGACATTGCAAAATCCGAATTAAAAACAGTAGTAAATATGTTCGGATACGATAGCCTACGTTTTCCCTTCGGTAAAGATTTTGCTTTAAATGTAATAAATAGCTACAGAAGCCAACTTGAAAATAACGCTCAATATACCTTGAGCAATCTTGCTGATGCAGAATATTATAGAAACGACTTTAATTATGGCGGATGGAATGCCTTTCTGATAAATACGCAATATCAACAAAATAATTATTTAGGATTCCAAATGCTGGCAACTGAAGAACTCGCCCGCAGAGTTGAGGGCACGGTCCAAAATGCCGCGCAAAAGGTACAAACCATCCTCCAGCAGGGAATGGGCTTCCTTTCCCCGCAAACTTGTCCGTCTAATCCCAGCTACAACAACGGCACTAATGAATTCATAAGACCAAGCTTTCAATATAATGCTCCTTTACCAACACTTGAAAATCCTGAGGCTGATGTGCTGAGTCCAAAAGATCAAGCTGCTATGGATAAATGGTATATGAATAAAGTAGACGCAAGGGAACAATGGGCAGAGGCAAATACTTGCCCCGAAGGGTTAGTAAATACTACTCCCGGCTCCGTAGCTGCTCATTCCATAATGACAGCACTTGATTCTCCGTTCCTATCAACTGCATTAGATGGAGCTATCGGCAATGAATTGGCTGCTGTTTTTGATGCGTTAATAAATCATTTCTTAGATAAAGGATTAAACGCGCTCTCGGAATCAATTAGCTCTGCGCCAGAAATAGATAATTGGAGTTATGATGGTGTTGCCTTAGATGGCGACAATAATAATACTTTAGATATACCTCAAAATGTTTCACTCAAGGTTGGAGAAACGACAAGTACAATAATATCTGGAGGTAATGGAGATTATAGCGTACAACCTCAATCAAATATTTCAAAAGCAATTGCCATTGCCTCTATCGATCTTTCTGGCTCGGCCCCTAAACTCAAAATTACAGCCGGTACTACCTCAGGAACAACTTCCGTTACTGTTCAAGACTCATCTTTTCCGACTCAATATGTTGTTGTTGTAATTACAGTCAGCGCTATTGGAGCTTTAAGTATTACTCCAGCCAATATTACAACCAGCGCTGGTCCTGATAATCAAATTATCGCGAAAATATCCGGCGGAGAAGAACCATACTATATTCAAACAAAACCTAACGAAGAAATCGTCTCAATAATCCTTTCTGGCACAAATTTAATTGTAACTGGCATCACGACAGGCTCTACTTATATTGAAATAAAAGATTCATCTTCAACTCCAAAGACCATTCAGGCCAACATTTCAATTGTTGACCCTTCAGCTTTGTTTGTCTCTCAAGAAAATATTACAGCTTACACTGGCGAACCGACCGATATAATTATTTCTGGAGGCAAAAAACCCTATCAGTTTGCGGGAATGTTGGATTATGAAGTGGCTGATGCAGAAATCACGAACGATGTTCTCACAATTACTGGGAAGAAACAAGGAGGAAATTCGATTACTATTAGAGATTCATCTCTAGATTCCCGAACTATCACAATTGCAATCACAATACTTGATCCCCTTGGGAGTTGTAGCATACTTTCTGTCACCGATTATTACAATAATTATTATACTAATTCAGAAATAAAAGACATAAGCGAACCGCAGTGTAAAAGTAATGGAGGACAATGGACCCCAAATCCTTAAAATATTAAAGGAGAAAAAATGAAAAAATATACGCCATACATTTTAATACTATTTATCCTAATCGGACTTTTCAGCCCAACTATTTTTGTTCAGGCAGCCCCGCCTGATACAGATGTACCTTTTATAACTGATTCAATCTCTGCAGAAGAAATTTCTACCTCTACTGTTCCTGTTATAACTGAAGGAACAATTTTCACCTCTACTAC
>Ga0180007_10006509_pt1 | contig 11387 bp, 13 predicted proteins | sample MM_PC_MetaG_FD_121122 | JGI IMG/M metagenome (GOLD analysis project Ga0180007, IMG submission 121122) | Groundwater microbial communities from the Aspo Hard Rock Laboratory (HRL) deep subsurface site, Sweden - MM_PC_MetaG | ecosystem: Environmental > Aquatic > Deep subsurface > Groundwater...
CCACTAGGCCACACTCCGTCAGTTACACATGAAACTTACAAAATCACATTTTCCAACACTCTAATTTTACTATTCTTCGTAAAAAAATCAAAATAAACCGCCACCACATCCACTACAAATTCTGTTTCATATGAAACCCTTTTTTCAGCCAAGTATGTGTTTATTGCCCTTGTTAATTTCTTTCTTTTAGAATAATTTACATTTTCCTCTGGTATGTAATTATCAAAATCAGTTTCATATGAAACAGTCTTGACTTCTACGAAATGTAATAGGCCTTTTTTAATTGCGATTATATCAATCTCTCCCCACTTCTTTCTATAATTTCTCTCCAAAATCTTAAATCCTTGTTTCACGAGATGTTTCACAGCAATATCTTCTCCAATTTTTCCCACTTCATTATGTCTAGCCATGGAAGAGTTTCATATGAAACATCACCGACTTGGTTCCACCCCCTTTCCTGTAACTTTTCCTTTTTCTGTTGCTTGGGCAATGGATTCACCGCTTCTTGAGCGAATATCTAACTTCCAACCGGTTAATTTTGCCGCCAATCGCACATTTTGACCCCTTTTTCCTATTGCTAAAGAAACCTGATCTTCTTCAACCGTTACAATCGCAGATTTTCCTTTTTGTTTTATTTCCACTTCTATAACTTTGGCAGGGGAGAGAGCATTGGCTATAAACGTCTCCGCATCGTCGGACCATTCCATAATATCGATTTTTTCACCACCCAGCTCTGATATAACCGTACCTACCCGAACTCCCTTTTGCCCTACGCAAGAACCAACAGGGTCAATCTCCTCCTTATTTGACATAACGGCAATTTTAGATCTTGAGCCAGCCTCCCTCGCAGTGCTTTTTATTTCAATAGCTCCACTTGTTATTTCTGGCACCTCCATCTCAAAAAGCTTTGTCAAAAATCGCGGATGGGACCTTGAAAGGTATATATTTATACCTCTTGGCGCTTGTTCAACCAAGAAAATAAGAGCTTTTATCCTTTCTCCTATACGATATCTCTCTCCCCAAACTTGCTCTTCTCGCGGTAAAACAGCCGTAGCTCTTCCAAGATCAAGAAAAATATTACCCCCTTCAATTCTTTGTATTATTCCACTTGCCACTTCTCCCTCTTTATCCTTGAACTCATCATAAATAGACGCCCTCTCGGCCTCTCTTATTCTTTGAATGATGACCTGTTTACCTGTTTGAGCGGCTATACGACCATAATCTTCCTTAGTTTCCAAAGAAAAGACCATCTCTTCTTCTGGTTTTACGTCTTTTTTGATTTTTCTTGCTTCATCAAGCATTATGTGCCTTTCCGGGTTAAACCTTATTTTCTTGATTTCTCCTTCTTCTGTATTTTGAGAAACTTCCAATTCGTCTGTGGCGCCTTCCTCGCCTTCTTCTGTCTCGGGTTTTACCATTGTTTCATCCAAAACTATCTTTATTTGAAAGAATTCGGTAGTTCCCGTTTTTAAATTAAATTTTGCCCTTACAATCTGACCTTTCTTGCCATAATCTTTTTTGTAGGCAGCCGCCAGGGCGTCCTCTATTGTTTCAATTATTTTTTCCTTGGGAACACCTCTTTCTGTCTCCAACTGCTCCAGTGTTGATTTTAACGCTTTTAAATCCATCATAAAAATAGAACTTTATCTTGTAAAATATTTAAAGCCCGTTTCAACGACGGACCTTATCTTCCAGTATAAATTGTTTTTAGGCGTTGTCAACCACCCATTTTACGCAACTCTTCCGACGCAACTGTCTTGTCATCCCATTCAATTTTGGTCCCGTTTGGTCCCATGATATAAGGGTCGGTCCCTTTGCCTGTAATAATAACAACGTCATTCAAGCGCGCCATTTTTAGAGCCTCGCGAATCGCCTCCCTTCTGTCGGGAATGATTTTGTACTTAAAAGGGGACTTGATGCCCTTGGCGATGTCCTTGATAATAGACATCGGCTTCTCGTCGTAAGGATCTTCATTTGTTAAAATAACTTCTTCGCAATTGGTTGCGGCAATCGCGCCCATTTCCGGTCTTTTCCATTTGTCGCGACCCCCACCAGCGGCGCCCAACACACAAATCTTCCTACAACCCCCAAAAGAACCGTAGACTTCCTTTAGAGACTCCGTAGTATGAGCATAATCAATCACAACCTTAAAACTTTTACCTTTTTCAATAATCTCCATTCTGCCCGGAATGCCACGAAAACTCCAAAAGGCCTCTTTTATTGTTTCCCACTTTATGTTTTGAGATCTGGCAAAAGAAATAGCCGCCAGAATGTTGTATAAATTAAACTTGCCCAATAATTTTGACCTCATTTCAACGCCGTCAACAACAAACTCTATTCCGTCACTTTGAAGTTTATAACTATCGACAAATATCTTTTTTTCATCTGGCACACTTTCACTATCAACCCCATAAAACCACTCCTCGTCGACACTAAAACCCGAAAAATAACTGGCGTTCTCATCATCACTGTTAATAATAGCTGTCCTTTTCTTTTTCTTTGATTTTTCCAAAGAAACAAATAGCGCCATTTTTGCTTTTCTGTATTTTTCAAAAGAACCATGGGATTCAATGTGTTCCGGAGACAGATTTGTAAAAATCATGGTGTCAATGTTTATGAACTTATGCCGAAATTGCGCGACACCCTGAGAGGTCATTTCCATAAGAATAACCTGGCATTTTCTTTTCACTGCGCTTCTTAAAAATTTCTGGAGAAAAAATCTACCCGGCATTGTCATCTTCAGATTGTTTCTACAAGAACTTTCTCCAATCTTAAAACGCAAAGTAGAAACCAGCGCTGTTTTATACCCCGCCTTTTCCAAAATACAATTGATAATTTCCAAAACACTTGTTTTGCCTTTTGTTCCTGTTACTCCAACAACAAAAATTTTTCGCGACGGAAAACCGTAAACAAGAGCGGACAAAAAAACCGCCAAATAATGATAAGTAGGGGACAGTTTCTTAAAAAGCCATAGAGGAATTAATTTACGAACGATGTTCAACATTTTTTAACGCTTTTTTAATTATATTTTCCACACCCGTTATATCTTCCGGTAGTTTCCGAAGGGCATCTCTGCTTTCTCTAAGAGAATACCCCAGAGATCTCAACGCTTCCAGCGCCTCTTCCTCTTCCTTAAATGACTGCTGGTCATGCTCTGTACCGATAGCGCCTAACTTATCCCTCAATTCAATCACAATTTTTTCAGCCAATCTTTGCCCTATGCCGGAGACCTTTGTTAAATAAGACTTTTCTCCCGAGGCTATGGCTCTTCGCAAAATATCAAGTGGCGCCACGTCCAAAACATACAAGGCAATCTTCGGGCCTATCCCTGAAATTTGAATAAGCCGTTCAAAAAATTCCAGCTCCGCGTAATTCAAAAAACCGTATATGTCCATTGCATTTTCCCGAACATGCAGATGAGTCCAGAACAAAACTTTTCCTTTGTTGGAAGAAACTTTCTTTAATGTACCAAAAGAAACAAAAACGCGGTGGCCAACACCGTTAACATCAAGAACCACAAATTTCTCCGTTTTGAATTTAATTATACCTTCCAACTGAATTATCATACTATCATCCTACATCATATTGCATTTTCTCTCAATTTTGGTAAAGTAGGGAGTATGAATATGGCGACCATAGGCATACCAAAAAAAATAGAAAAGAAATTAAAGAATGTTTCACAAAAACTTGGTATTTCACAGGAAGATTTTTTGCTAAACGCGACTCTTTATTATTTCAAAAATCTGAAAGAAGAACTCAATTTGAAAGAAGAATTAAGCTTGTGGGAAAAAACCAGCAATAAAGATCTGCTGAAACTGGAAAATGGTTTATGAAAAAAGGGGACATTTGTATTGTAAAACTAGATGTCGGAGCAGGTCGCGAACAATTTGGCGAAAGACCTGCTATTTTAATTTCTGACACAAAAACAAAAGTTGCTGTCGTCATTCCTTTGACCGCAAACATAGAGGCGTTGAGGTTTTCTCATGTTTTAATTATTTTACCGGACAAAAAGAACAATCTTAAACAAGAATCAGTTGCTTTGGTTTTTCACATTAGAGCAGTGGATAAATCCAGAATTGTAAAAATAATCGGGAAGATAGACTTAAAATCGCAAAAGAGAATAGACAAAACCCTCAAAGAAATGCTGGGGTTATAAAACATTGCAATTTCTCTGAACAATCACACATTTGGGGTTATAGCATGGAATGTGTGATTGTTTCAGACCCTTGCAAAAAAGAAACACTTATTGTAATATGTCAAGAATTCGATGTGTTTCGTTGACAATCAAAAAAGTCCGCCCGAGGCGGACAAGAAAGAGGTAAACAGAAATGCGACAAACCAGTAAATTATCTTTTTGTGTTATTTGTTCTTTGCTTATATTTTTCTGTTCCGATATTGTTTTTGCTGGTGATTTTAAAATCCCCAGAATTCCGAGAAATACCATGGCTCTTTTAAACGACAGGGGAGAGATTGAAAAAATGTACGGAGTTCCCGAATCAAAAGATAAAATAATCCCCACAGAAACCAAAGAAGAAGACCCCGAAGCCATCAAAGTGTGGATGAAAATGTGCAATGAGATGGCAGGAAAGTATAAAAATTCCTACGAATTCTCAAAAATGGAAATGGATACATTAAATGAGGGTGAGGAGAAATATTTTGAGGAACAAGAAAAAAAATTCATTGAGGTTGCCAACAATTTCCCATCTGTGGCCATCCAAATCCTGACTTACCCGTGGCGCGAAAAGGGCTTGTTCCAACGTTATTACAGTGTAAACATTCAAAAAAAATTAACACTTATAAAATTACTGGAACACGGTATGGGCAAAATGTTGAAATATCTTTCGGGCGACGCGAGTTTCTTTGGTAGTCGGCTATTTTTTTTGTTATCTGGAAATGACGATGAAAATGCTGAATTGATGGCAAAAACTCTGTTTGACATTGAAAATTTTGATAATGTCAACGGCACAAATTATTTTTTGGAGGCATTCAGTTATTTTTATTACAGCTTTTACGATATCATTCACGAACCGGAAAATCCAAGCTGCGAGCCGGAAAGAGTCAGGCGTTTTTGTAAAACCGTTTTGGAAATTAAAGGCGCTGATTGGGTAAACGAAAAACTAAAAAAAGCGACTTTGCGGGAGGTAAGAGAAAATATGGACCGTGTTTTTTATTATTTGAACAATGCAAATGACGCCTATTCTCCCGAATTGGTATTACAGGAAGCAAAATCATATTTTTCAGAAGAAATTTTAGTATATCTCACAGAAGACAATATTGAAAACGCCCGCCTTGAGCAGATTGAGAAAATGGAAAAGGAGGGGACATTGGAAAAATTTTTGAAAAGGCAAAATGATTAAAATAAGTAGACCCCGCAGACTGTTTGCCTGCGGGGTTTTTATATTAAGGATTGCATTTTCTCTCAATTTTGGTAGAGTAGGGAATATGCCAATAACAAAATCAACAAAAAAGGCGCTGAGACAGTCAATCACGCGCCAAAAAAGAAACATCAAAAGAAAAGGTGCAATAAAAGACATCACAAAAAAAATAAAAAAACTTCTTGCCGGCAACAAAAAAGAAGAAGCTTTGGGTTTGATTCCGAAAGCTTACAAGGCGATAGACAAAGCAACAAAAAGAAATGTGTTGAAAAAAAACACCGCCAATCGCAGAAAATCTCTGTTGGCCAGAATAACTAAAAAATAGTGAGGGAGGATTATATCCTCAAAATAAATTTTTCTAAACCAATCAAAAGGTCCGACTTTCCTTGGCGATTTTTGTGGTATAGATCAACCAAATCGGCAAAGCGCCCGTCTAACTCCTCTTCCTTAAACAAAGGGCTCGCTTTTTGAGCCTTCTTAAAAACAAAAGGATGCAGACCAGAACCATACCCCTTTTTGACGATAGATAAAACTTTAATCTGCCACACTATTTTCCAAAAAATATCCTCGACAGAGACCCCCTCAAGAAGTTCTTCCTGATACGAAAGCCATGCGGTATTCCTCTTTCTTAAAGCAACACTATCCGCCACACGAAAAGCATTTGTCTTTGAACAATTCATTTAAGAAGACTAGGACTCTTTTAGAATGTCTCTCACTTTCTGAATAATCTCGCCAGGCGTGAAATTCGCCTTAATCAAATAATCAACGGCCCCCGCCGACATTGCTCTATCAACATCTTCTCTCTGACCCAAATTGCTCAAAACAACAACGGGTATGTCTTTCGTAGAATCTTCTTTTTTCAAACGATCAAGAATTTCATAACCATCTATGCCGGGCAGAATTAAGTCAAGCAATATGATTTGCGGTTTGTTCTTTGTTATTGATTTGAAGGCCTCACCGGCGTCAATCGCGGACTGCACAATAAACCCTTCCCTGTTTAGTTTTTGCGCAATCACCCCCCTTAAAAACCCATCATCTTCAACAACTAACACGCTCGCGCCTTTTGAAGCAACGCTTTTTTTGGAATCAGATTCTTTTTTTGTATATTCCTCTTCTTTGGGTACGTCCTGTTTTTCCGACACAGGAAGAAAACCTTTCCCTATGGTTTTTTCCACCTTTCCTACCACTTCGTCCGGGCTAAAATCCGCCTTTATCAAATAATCTTTCACTCCCAATTTTAAAGCTCTCTCAATTTCAACCGGCTGTCCCGAATTGGAAATAATAATAATGGGGATTTTACTTCCGTCTTCGTTTAATTCTTCCAAAACTTCAAAACCATTTTTTTTGGGAAGCAGTATGTCCAAAAGAATAAGGTCCAATTTTTCTTCCTTGACCATTTCAAGACCTTTTTCCCCATCTTCCGCCCATAACACATCATAACCTTTGCTTTTAAGCTTGGATTTTATCGCCATAAGCAACGGCTTTTCGTCCTCCACAATTAATATTCTTTTTTTGTTTTCGTCCGTTTTCATGATATTTTTATTTTATCTTATTATTTGTTTTTTGGCAAAGTAAAATAAAAAGAACTGCCTTTTCCTTCTGTAGATTCAAACCAAATCCTGCCTCCATGTTTCTCCACAATGTTCTTGCATAAATATAGCCCCAATCCGGTTCCTTCTGTCTGCATTCTAACAACATTGTTGCCACGGAAGAACTTGGAAAAAACCCTGTCTTTCTGGTCTTCGGGGACTCCCGCACCCGTATCTTTAATCGTCACTCCCAAAAACCCCTCTCTCTCCTCAACAGAAACAGTCACCTTACCACCCACGGGGGTATATCTTATAGCATTGTCCATAAGATTTGACAAAACCATATCTATTCTTTCTCTGTCAAATTTGAAAAAAAGAGGAGTAGGGGAGGGAACATACTCCAACTTAACATTTCTTACGCTTAACTGCTGTTCAAAAGAGTCAACCACCCCTCTTATAACTTTATCCAAATCATACATAGACACCTTCAAGCCGAATTTACCCTCCTCAACACGACTGACATTCAATAAATCATTCACCAAATGAATCATTCTCTCATTTGCGGTATACCCTTTTGATAAAAAATCATGCTGTTTGGTGGAAATTTTACCAACGTCGCCATTCAGTGTCATTTTTAATATCCACTTAACAGACGAGAGGGGAGTTCTTAGTTGATGGGCGGCTATTGAAATAAACTCTGTTTTCATCTTGCCCACAAACTCCTCTCTTTCCCTTTGTTCTTTCAATCTCAAAACCATTTCATTAAAAGCCATAGCTAATTCACCAAGCTCATCTTTTGATTTTATTCTGAATCTGATGTTGTAATTGCCAACGGAAACCTGTTTGACGCCTTTAACCAAGGAGGAGAGGGGTCTGGTAATTCCATACGCAACCAATGAGCTGGCAAACACAATGAGAATTACCAAAAGAAATAAAATCAGGAATATCTGCATTAAAATATTCTGTTTCAGCTGCGCCGCTTCCGGGTTCGCAAAAACACTTTCGCCCCCCAAGCTAACTAAAAAGCCCTGATATGTGGAGATGGTTAAAAAAGCCGAGAAAGCCACGGGAATCAAGGACAAAAATATCAAAATTACTAAAATTTTTCTAAAAATGACGCCCTGAGGTCTAAACAAATTACTCATATATCAAGTGGTTAAATCTTCCAAAAAATGCTCCTCTCTAAGGTGTTGAAAATAAAATGTTAAGTAAGCCATTAAAAAAACCGCCGCATCAATTAAGCGAAAAAAAACCAATCCCCAGTTGGCAATAAGACCTTGTTCATCAAAAATACCGATCGCTAAATAAACAACAATAACTAAGCTGTAGAAAAAACTGTAAGGATTTGTGACTTTTTTTGATACTATCCATCTTACAACCCTTGAAACGGAATCAAAAACAACGGCAAAAAGAAGGGGGGCAAGCATACAAACAAAAATAGCAAAAGCATATTCGTTCGGCTGAAACTTGCTTGCAAAATAAGTAACTTCGCCCTCCACGATACCATATTTAATAAAAGAAAGCATCGCCAAAATTACGGCAAAAATATACACGGCGGTTATGTATGTCGCAAGACCTCTCTTGTAAAACATTTTACGGGTCAAGTAATAAGCCAATACGGGACCGGTGCAAAAAACAAAAAACTGGTCCACGATAAAAAACACGCGCTGTAACATTTCGTACCCCAACCAACTGGCAAAAAGCTCAAGAGCCACGAAAAACCACACGACGCCCGTGACTACTAGAAAATAAGAATAGGCGGTCAAATTTTCGTCCTCTTTCTTTTTTCGTTTGAAAATAAAAAGCCCCGAGACAAGAGCGCTGGTGGAAACCAAAAGAGAAACTAGACCAGTAAAGAGCATTCCTGTGTTATGCATCATTTTATGTTACCCCAATTATCGCCAATAAGAACATCCACCAAGATGGGCGCGTCAAGCGAATCCTCTTTTTCCATTTCCTCCTTTATGGAGCGCGTCGCCTTTTTTATTATATCATCTTTCACTTCAAAAAGAAGTTCGTCGTGCACCTGAAGTATCATTTTTACCGATTTTGGAAACTTCTTCTTTATTAATTCATCTACTCTTACCATCGCGATTTTCATAATATCGGCGGCCGTCCCCTGTATCGGCGCATTAATGGCCATACGTTCAGCCTCTTTGCGAATAAAAATTATTGGCGACTTAATCTCCGGAAGGTATCTTCGCCTGCCAAAAAGCGTTTCCGCAAAGCCGTTCTCTCTGACTTTTTCTTTTGTATCCTCCATGTATTTTCCCATTCCTGAAAAATCACTAAAATATTCATTATAAAAAGTTTCCGCTTCCTCCTTGGAACATTCCAAATTTTTTTTCAAACTATTAATCCCCATGCCATAAATGATGCCAAAATTAATGATTTTTGCCCTACGCCTCATCTCCCTGTCAACTTTTTCAAAAGGGACATTAAAAACTTCAGACGCAACTTTGGTATGAATATCGTCGCCTCTCAAAAACGCTTCTTTTAATTTTTTATCGCCACTCAATGAAGCCGCCACCCTTAATTCAATCTGCGAATAGTCAAAAGAAACAATTTTCCATCCCTTCGGAGCAACAAAAGCGCAACGCACCACTTTACCAAGGCTTGTTCTCGTCGGAATATTTTGCATATTTGGTTCCGAAGAAGAAAGCCTCCCTGTAACCGTGCCCGTCTGATTAAAAACTGTGTGAATTTTACTTTCCGCATCTGTCAGATTGGGTAAATTGTCTATATATGTTGACGTTAGTTTAGCAAGTTCCCTGTGTAAAAAAATCTCTTTGACAATTGGGTGAGCCTCTTTGATTTTCTCTAATTCCGAGAATCGTGTAGACAACGTTCCCTGCCCTGTTCGCCTCACCCCTTTGGAAGAAATGCCCATTTTCTGAAAAAGAACTTCTGATAATTGTTTGGGTGAATTGATGTTAAATTCTTCGCCGGCAAGTTTCCAAATGTCGCTCTGAATTTTCTCAAGTTTTTTGTGATACTCAACAGAAAGTTTCTTGAGATAAGGTATATCCAGCAAAAAACCTTTTTCGCTCATCTCCGAAAGTATTCTAATCAAAGGCATTTCTATATTCAAAAATAAATTTTCAAGGTTATCTTTTTTTATTGCCTGCCATAATATTTTTTTTACATCCTCAATAGAATCAGTCTTTGTAAAATTGAAAATATCGTCAAGAGAAGGATTAACTCTACGCGAGTCCAATAGCCAAAAAGCTACCTTTAATTCTTCTTTTTGCTCTTCAGACAATAACCCCTCTCCGGTATCGGTCTTCCTCTTGGGACCCGTTACTTCAGAGGGAAGTCGCGCCAAAAGACTTCTAAAGCCATTTTCCTGAAAAAAGTTTTTTATTTTTTCCGCATCAAAATCTAACAACCATGCGGAACCGGAAAAAGAAAAAGATATGGGAACATCCCCTCTGGTTTCGGCCAATTCTTTGCTAAAAAAAGCTTCTTCTTTATTTTCTTTTAAAAGATTAATAATCCTTGGTGTGATTCCCGCTTTTTTGAAAGATTCTTCGTCTTTTGAAAGTTTTTTATAGATATTATCAAGAGAACCAAAATTTTGAATCAAAATTTCAGCCGTCTTTTCTCCAATGCCAGGAATTCCAATTATATTATCGGAAGGATCTCCCCGTAGACCCTTAAAATCAGGAAGCATTTTAGGAGAGAAACCAAATCTTTTTTTAACCGCCTCGGTGTCATACAAAACAGCTTCTTTGATGCCTTTTTTCATGGCGTAAACACCAACTCCAGATTGAACCAATTGGAGCGTATCAAGGTCGCCGGTAACTATAATCGTTTTCAATTCTTTTTCTTTCTTAACTTGTGCAACAATAGTTGCAAGGACATCGTCCGCCTCAAAACCCGCCTTTTCATAAATAGGAACACCGAAGAAACCAAGAATTTCTTTTGATTTTCCAATTTGGGGAATCAGTTCTCTATCCATTTTGGGTCTTTGCGCTTTGTATTTTTCGTAGGCAATATGCCTAAAGGTCGGTTCCGGCAAATCATAACAGGCCACAAGATAATCCGGCTTAAGTTCGCTGATTATCTTCAGAAACATAGAAAGAAAACCGTACAAAGCGCCCGTCGGCTCTCCTGTGGGAGATGTGAAACTTGGTAAGGCATGAAAGGCGCGATGCAAAATAGCATGCGCGTCAAGCAAAACTAGAACTTTTTCCTTTTTGGAGGGCATCATTCAATTATACCCCCTCGGGAGATTACCTCCAAGAAATTTTGTAGTAGAGAAAAAGAATAGAAAAGAAAAAGAAGACAAAGATAAAAAGTAATGTGTTAAAAAGCCATCCCCATTCATCGCGAAAAGACATACCAACAGAAGCGACAAGACTATCCGCTTCATTAGGGATAATGGTGGAAGGGTTTATGATTACGGTTGTTTTATTCGCATCCTTTGCAACTCCTCCCAGTTCGGTTGTGAAAACATTATAAGCAACAATATTTTTGCTGG
>Ga0180007_10006510_pt1 | contig 11386 bp, 8 predicted proteins | sample MM_PC_MetaG_FD_121122 | JGI IMG/M metagenome (GOLD analysis project Ga0180007, IMG submission 121122) | Groundwater microbial communities from the Aspo Hard Rock Laboratory (HRL) deep subsurface site, Sweden - MM_PC_MetaG | ecosystem: Environmental > Aquatic > Deep subsurface > Groundwater...
CCTCGCCGTTGATAATAACTGGCGCGTGACTGGAATATCCTTCTGCTTCTATAGAATCAATTTTAAACTGCACCTTTTTGCCAGCGGTAATAATTTCTGTATCCGCCTGTAGCATCAAAGAAATACTTTTACCGGCTGATACACTAATATTTAATTTAGGGAAAGTGTAAGTGCGCGAATCCGGCTGTTCAATTTTACTGCCTGCTCGTCGCTTGCCAACATATAATTCTAAATCAGAAAAACCGCTGACGTAAGTTACTTCATCAGAATCTTTAGTTAAACTAATAGTAATGCTGGTAATTTTAATTTTTTCATCAACCGAAGCTTTTGCTTCAATGCGAGCGAGCTCTACATTTTCTTCCTCCGCTTCTGCCTGACCGGTATTTAGCAATTTACCAGCGGTTAATTTTAATTCTGGAGAATAGACAACCATTACCTGCCCGTAAGCGTCAATTTTTTCTGTATATGCTTTATTGCTATCGCCAATTTTATAACTTATCTCTTTAACTACTATGCGATAAGCATTTTTAGAAATTGCTTGTTCAGAAATATCGCCGACCACTTCCAACCTAATTGTTTTGTTACTAATTATTTTGTAATTACCTAAACTAAAATCAGCCACAATGCCTCCAGCCAATCGTTCTTCATCTACGCTGACAACTGTTTTTTTATTAGTAACATCTTTTATTTTTAACACCCCTGTCAAATTAGGCGCGTTTTGATATTTTTCTACTTGCAATTTCATCCGCTCTAAATAAATGTCACTACTGATATTTCTTAATTCAAATTCTGCTAAGACAGCATCTGCTTGCTCTCGAAAAATTTCCCGATCATCAGCGTCAAGTTTTTTAGCAAATAGACCAACACCCTCTCGCTTGAAAACAATTTTATTATAACCATCGTTATCCCCTGAACCGACTGGAAAAGATTCTGCGCTAACCACGGTAATGCCAAAACCCTGTGAGACGCCCTTAGCCTGAATGTCGCCTGATTTATCAATAATAAATTTTAAAGTTCTTCCTTCTCCTTGTAAGACATCTACCTTTACTGTTAAATCAACTGAATCATTTTTATCAATAATAATTTGTTTTTTAGACAAGTCAAATTCCACTTTTTCATTATGAATATCTTTAGTTGTTGTTAGCCACTTGCCATCTGCATAGAGTGAAATATTATCTACATTAGCGTCATCAGCTGTACCATAATTAGTGAGAATAATTTTATTAATAGCCACTTTTTCATTGCCACTAGTTTCTTGTAATCTAAATTTAGCCACAATCACTTTTTTAGCGCCAATATTTACTTGACGCTCTGCCTGATCAACCGCTAAGCTAGCAACTTTAAGTTGCCCTACTAAATCATTAGCTGATACTAATTTATGCGTGGCCCCAAACAAAGGAAAGATACCACTGACAGATGAACTTGTTTGTATATCGCTTTCTTGCTGAATGCCAAAGCTGATAGTCTGGTTCATATTAGAGTCAGGCAAAAAGCCAATTTTAAGGCGCAATACTTTTTCTGAACTTTTAGGAATTACTAAAGGACTGCTAAAGCGAACCCTGACTGTATTCTGGCTAGAAATAGAATTTGCTTTTCCTAACTCCATGCCACTCTTATCTTCCACTACAACGGAATTAACTGTTTTACTGTCAACAATCCCCTTTTTGGTAAAAATAATTTCTTTTATTGTTACATTTCCTCCACTGGCTTGCAATCTAACTGCGCTGACAATGTTGTTAGAAGTGGAAAAAGGAAATAAGCTAGCCACCGGAGAACTATTGTCTAAAGTAGCTATTACTTGCCCTTGGGCAGAGGCAGGAGAATCTATCTGAACAGGTGAAACAACTTGACGGTTTAAACTAGCGCTGTAGTCTACTGTTTCATAACTATCTAAATCAGCTTTTCCCACTGTCATAATTTTATTCCAACTAAATCCGCCGTTAATAAATTCTTCTTCTGTTTGTATCCAAGCTTTAGTACTACCTTTGACAAAATAAACTTTAGAGCTGTCAGCTGTTTTTAATACTTGAGCGTCATCCCAAAAATTTAAATCCTGACTGCTTAATTCCAATACATCCTCCCAGCGATTGTCAGCATAAGCCGCAAAAGCCTGTGGCGTAGGATGATACTTTTTTAGATTCTGCGCATAATTTAAATAGTATGTCCGATCACTACCTTTAGCTTTAGCCAACCGCGCTGTTTGATATTTGTCTAATTCCCGCTGGCTGACTGTTTTTACATTTCTAAAATTAAAATCATAAGAAAAAAACACCTCTTCATTGCGCAAGTGGTATTTTTGATTTCCAATTACTGCATAAACTGCTGGGTTATTAGCAGTTTTCAACAGTTGGGTTTGATTGTTAAATAAACTTAAACCGCCCTGCCTTATTTGCACGCCTAAAACTTGTTTATTTGGCAAACGGTAATCAGCATAAAAAAACAGGCTGGTTGCCGCAATAAACGCAAACAAACTTCCCCACACAAAAAATAATATGGTTTTTTTGTCATCCTTAAACCAATTCATAAATTTATTATAACATAAATTCAACAAAACAAAAAAGGGGTTATACACCTCTTTTAGTTATCCAGCTTATTATATTACTTTTTATCTTTGCTAGAAACTTAAAATCCTAAGCACAAAACTCAAAATAAATTTAAATTTTAAATTTTAAAAACAACTTACAGCTGCTCCTTGCCCGTCCCAGCGCTTCGCTTTGGGCGGATAACTAAATGGAGCCACCTTTCGGGTTTTTACCCCGCCACGAGTGTAGCGAGTTGTGCGGGGCGAACCTCTTTTGATTAAATAATTTTATGAGCCACCTTTCGGATTTGCCCGTCTCGCCTTCGGCTTGCCGAGGCGGAAACCGAAGACCTACTGTTTACCCTTCCAACTCGCGCTACGCTCGCAGACGGGCAGGCAAAACAGTTGCTCCTTGTCCGCCTTGGGCGGGTAACCAAATGAGCCGTCCATCGGAATCGTCCGGCATGCGCCGGACGCCCAGCGCATGCTGGGCGAACCTTTTTGGGAGCCACCTTTCGGATTCGAACCGAAGACCTACTGTTTACAAAACAGTTGCTCTAACCAACTGAGCTAAGGTGGCGACGAAAATTTCTAATTCCTAATTTCTAATATCAAAATAAATTCCAATTTTAAATTAATAAAATCCAAAACCCGTGCTTAAATTTAAGATTTAATATTTAAAATTTTCTCAATATATTCTTCAATATTATAGTTGTTTATTTTATTTTTGGCAAGAGGTATATTTTTGTAATTATCCATTATCCATTGCATTTTCTTGTTTAAACTTTCTCTGTCTCCTGCTTTGAATAAAAATTCATGATCTAAAATTTCCGGAATACCGCCGATATTACTGGCAATCACCGGCAGGTTATTTTGCTGGGCTTCAAAAATAACTGTTGGCTGATTTTCATAGCACAATGACGGCACGACTAAACAATTTGCCTTTTGCATTAATTCTTGCACCTCTTCTGATGATTTTTTTCCGAGGAATTTAATATTATTTTGTACGAACAGGGCATTGCCCTGTTCCTTCCCATCACCAACAATTTTTAAAATACATTTTTCGCTTTTTAAATCTTGAAACGCCTCAATCAACAAATCAATCCCCTTATGTTTTTCAATCTGCCCAACATAGAGAAAAATAAACTTACTGTCATTGCGAGCGAAGCGGAGCGGAGCGTGGCAATCCCGTAAGGATTGAACTGGATTCCGTAAAACTACCTTCTTTGAATCTTTAAAAAATCCTCGCTTCAAATGTTCATCCAATAACCACTGCGATGGAGAAATAATCACATCTGGACTGGCAAATAATTTTCTATTAATCCACTGATAAATTTTTGCAAAAATACTATCAACTTTCTGCTCCTCGCCAACATTCATTAAACCAGATGGATGTAAAAGTTGAATATCGTGTAAAGTGTGGATATGACGAATGCCTAATTTTTTTATTGCGCGTGGCGTTAAAAAACCTACTCCCATCAAATTATGTGTCATCACTATATTAAAATTCTCACGCTTTAAAATTTTCTTAATCTTAAAATAACTCTGCAGATTAAAAATATTTATCAAATGCCAGAGTGGACGGATGAATTTTGGCAATTTATTTAAATTATAATATGAAATTAAATTCCATGGATAGTAATTGTCATTGCGAGTAGAGCGGAGCGGAGCGTGGCAATCCCGTGAATTATGCGACGTTTGCCAAGGCCGCGTTGAAACCACCAAAACTTCATTTCCCGCTTTTTCCAAGCTCTTAACTATGATTTCTACCACTCGTTCCGCCCCTCCACGCGCGTATGGTTTATATAGATTGTTGATTATGTATATCTTCATATTCCTTATTGTCATTCCCGTGAAAACGGGAATCCAGAAAATTTAAAATATAAATAAAATATATCATATAACTGTGGAAAAGTCTATTTTAACTAAATTTATACTAATATTAGCTATAAAAAGACTTAATTGCAAGCTGCAGCTTTAACGAAGGCTTGACATAACTATATAAATATGCTAATATAACTATTATTCATTCATACGCATTTTGCGTTTTTGAATGGAAAAAATTAAAAAAAGGAGGTCTTCAAAAAATGAAGATCAAAATGTTCGTTACAATTTTCGCAATCGTTTTATCGCTCGGTTTCGTCGGGATCGCTGGGGCAGATCTGCTTGATGATAATTTCTTCGGTGTTTCTGAAAATATGAACGAATCACCGGATATTCAAGCTCAAACCGGTATTTTCATTGAAGCGGCCATGAAAGCTGAACAATGGGGAATCGATCTGAACCAAAATGAAAACGGATTCATCACGGACAATCCATCTTCGTGGAAAATTCGCGACGTGATCCAAAATTGGATTTCCGAGGGATTAATCCAAGAAGAAGATGTCAATCTTGACGGAATCCATTTTATTTTACAAGCTTTCGGGGTAAATCATGGAACATTAGGATTTGCACTGATGGAAGCTGGGCTTGAATTTTCTGATTTCTTGGACATCGCCCAATTCATTAATCCTGGCAACATCTGGGGTTCAATGGACAGTCCAATGACAGCTATTCAAGCTGAAGTAGTTATGGCGTTTACTGCCAACAAGCTCGCCCAATCAGCCGAGTTTCCCCCGCTTTTCAGCGAAGAAACTCAGTGGGTTTCGCGCAATGGAACAACAATTTGTCCAATGCAAATCAATCGGCACCGCGGATTGTCTTCTGATGCGAAAGGTATTTTTGAAATATCGAGCGATGTCTTAAAGGATGGCGTCAGATATAAAGTTGGACGCGTTGACGGTAAAAACTTCCAACTAACGGCAAAAGGCAATACGATTGAATTAGATGAGCATGTTGATCTGTATTTATCACAAGATCAATTCCAAATCGAGTCCTTGATTCCGTTTGAAGGTAATTTACCGGAAGAGTACGAACTAACCGTGAATTTCTACGGTGAAGTAAACTGGTATGGTGTGCCAAAAGTTATCACGCAATATGCCACTATTCCCTGCCGAGTTATGCCGGAAGTGCTTGTTTATCGGCATGACAATGCGTTTTCATTCGGCAATGAAGTTGAGGTAGTTATTGAAAATGGCTACTTTTCAATCAATCATTCTGCCGACGAAGATGCGCCAAAATTCTTTGACATAATAGTTAAAGTCGAAAACATCACCAACTGGCACGAGTACGTCACCACTGCCCGGCTTGATTCCATAGATGAAAATCAAGGATTGGCCAATTACAACTTCTACTTTGGTAGAAGAATTGTTGTGCCACCAACCGGTGATACTATTAACAGAATGGTGATTTCTTTCCATCCATTGGAAGAACCAAGAGCAGAACTTTCAATTGAAAATTCTGGTCTTGGACTATATACAACGGAAAATACGCCGTTGCACTATCGGTATCTGCCCTCGCCAACAGCCGGAAGCAGTAGTGGTGGAGGGCAGCGGTAGTGTTCCGCTCAATAAATTTCGCACATTTCATAGAATTAATTCACCCGCAACTTGCTTCTGCATTTTGCGGGCTTTTTTTATTTAAAAGAACAGGGCAATGCCCTGTTCCTATGTTTTTTATAAATATATTTCTTAATTTTTATTTCTAAATTCTAAATTAATACGCTCCCCTACCTTTTCCCAACTATACCTCTGTTCAACTAACTCTCTAGCCGCCCGCCCCATTTGATCTATTTTTTCCGGCGAAGATAAAAGCTGATTTAATTTATTACTTAAATCTTCTGCATCAGACGGAATTACACTAAGGCCTTGTTTATTATTTTCAAAAACACTGCGCACACCTGGTAAGTCTGAAGCAATTACCGGCACCCCGCAGGCCATTGCTTCTAAAAGCACAATGCCGAATGCTTCAGACTGATCTGTGGATGGTAAAACAAAAACATCAGCTAAATTATAATGCTTTACTAAATCTTCATCGGCTACTCGGCCAGTAAAAATAACTTGTTTATTAATTTTTAATTCTTTAGCCAATTCTTGATATTTATTTTTTAAATTGCCATCGCCACAAATTAACAGTTTGCTATCTTTATTAGGTAGAGACGAGGCATGCCTCATCTCTACGGTCAAGTTAGAACAAGCTTTTAGCAAAACCTCAACTCCTTTAAACCGATGCGCTTCATCTAAAGCGCCTAAAAACATTATTATCTTGTCATCTTTTTGAATTTCATATTTATTGCGTAACTCTTGCAAATCAGGAATGTCATGCGGCAGAGAATGAAATTTTTCCAAATGCACGCCAAAAGGAATTTCTGTAAATTTTTCCGGCCATTTTTTATAATACTCTTTAATGCTGGAATGTTGGACATAATCAAGAGAAGCAGAAATAATTTTGTCTGCGCGCTTAAATAAACTTTTTTTAATTAACAAACTGGGAATGCTTAAAAATTTCGCTAACGGAGAAAGCGCTGGCGTGTCCATGTGAAAATGGATAATTAATTTTGTTTTGGACTTGCCCTCCGTAGCTTTAGCGAAAGATGAGTGAAGCAATTTATACAACCAGATAATTTCTGCACCACCGAAGAATGGGTAGTGTAGATAGATTACACCCTCACCCCCCCCTGACCTCCCCCTTGGCTCGCCCCGCCTTTCGTGAAGGCGGGGTAAAGGGTAGGAACTATTTGAAAAACTTTTTTTTAAATATTTATATAATTGCGGGATAAATCCACCGTTTTTGAAGCCAAAAGAAAAAGTTGGTTTTATGCGGATAACTTTAATTCCATCAAAAACTTCTTCCTCTAGCTGTTCCCTCTCCCTCTGAGAGAGGGTTAGGGTGAGGGTATTATTTTCCACAGCTAAAATCTTCGCAATTTCATACGCGCTGTTGCCCATACCGCCTTTGTATGGGGGAAATGTTGATGTTATTACTGCTATTTTCATTTTTTAATGGCACGCGGATTTAACTGATTTAACGAATTTACATGGATTAAAATCCGTGCATATCCATCACATCCATTTAATCTGTGTTCTATTTTAAATATTTATGATTTTTAATTTCAGCAGGCAAATATTCTTGTTTTTCTTGATAATTATAATTTGGCGAATACTTATAACTTTTACCATAATTTAATTCTTTCATTAATTTTGTCGGCGCATTGCGGATGTGTAACGGCACGGGTAAATTACCGCTCTGCTTTACGTCTGCCTGCGCTTTTCCGTAAGCAGAATATAATTCATTGCTTTTTTTACTTTTAGCCATATAGACAACTGCCTGGGCTAAATTTACACTGCACTCTGGCATCCCTATATAATGACAGGCATTATAAGCAGCTATGGCTTGCGGCAAAGCAAAGGAATTAGCAATACCAATATCTTCTGAAGCAAATCTAATTAAACGGCGGGCGATATAAAGCGGGTCTTCCCCGCCCTCCAGCATGCGCGCTAAATAGTATAAAGCCGCATCTGCATCTCCGCCGCGCATAGATTTATGCAAAGCGGAAATTATATTGTAATGTTCTTCTCCTGTTTTGTCATACATTAAAGATTTTTGCAAGGCTTGTTCAGCTAATTTTTTGTTTATTTTTTTATTAACTCTTGATGCTAATTCTAAAGCATTTAAGGCAATTCTAGCATCACCATTAGACATTTGTGATAAAAATTCCAAAGCTTCTTTATTAATTTTAATATTTAAAATTTCTATTCCTCGCTTAAGCAAAATTTTAATGTCCTCGCTTGATAACCCTTCCAGCACAAATACCCTACACCGAGAAAGCAAAGCTGAATTAACTTCAAAAGAAGGATTTTCTGTGGTCGCGCCGATTAAGGTAATGGTTCCGTTTTCTACATACGGCAATAGCGCATCCTGCTGGCTTTTATTAAAGCGATGAATCTCGTCAATAAAAACTATCGTATTATTTCCCAACCGCTTTAATTGCTGCGCTCTAGCTATTTCTGCCCGAATATTTTTGACTCCGCTGGAAACTGCGCTCAACTGGATAAATTCTGATTTGGTTTGTCTGGCAATAATCCGCGCTAAAGTAGTTTTGCCACATCCCGGAGGGCCCCAAAAAATAATGGAGGGAATATTATCCCCTTCAATCGCCTGGCGCAAAATTTTATCTTTGCCAATAATACTGCCTTGTCCAACAAATTCATTTAAATTATGCGGGCGCATTTGATCAGCTAAAGGAGTATTTAATTTTGTTGCTTTATTTACCTGCATTTGATAAAAAATTATTTATATCAATAATTATCTCAAAGACATCCAAAAAATATCCTTTTATTTTTTAAAATTTACTACTTATCCGCCCAAAGCGGATCAGCCTCAGGCTGACGACTTACAACTTACGACTTACGACTGAATTCGTTGATTATATTCTTCAATAATTTTCATAACATCAAATTCTTCAAAATCCGGCCAACATTTTTTTAAAAACATAAGTTCAGCTTCAGCTGACTGCCAAAACATAAAACCGCCGGTATGTTGTAATCCACCCACTCGTAAAATAATATCAGGGTTAGGTAGTTGAGTGTATAAATATTTTTTAATAATTCCCTCATGAATCTGCTCTTCTGTTAGGTTATTCCTAATAATTTTTTTTATAGCATCCATTAATTCACAGCGACCATCATAATTAAGGCAAATATTAGCAGTTCCAGATTGATTATTGCGCGTTGCCTGTTCAATCTGGCTACAAAATTCCTGTAATTCATTATCTAATTCAAATAATCGGCCACTAAAAATTATTTTAAAATCTTTTTTATTAAATTCTTTAATATTATCGGCGAACGCTTTTTGCATAGCGAGAAAAAAATTTTTATTCTCTTCTTCATCCCTTTGCCAATACTCTATTGGAAACACGTTGTAAGAAACAACTTTTACTCTGCGTAAAAAAAACCAGTCAAATGAACTGATAATTTTATCCCAAGCTCTTTTTTGCCCGTCAGCAATAGACAAATTTCTTTCGGTGGTCCAACGACGATTACCGTCAACAACTATCGCCACATGCTGGGGAATCATTTTTTTATTAACAACATTTTCATTATTCATGAACAGCGTATCTTTAAATATTAAATTTAATAATGAGAATAAAATTATCAATTTACAAATTATCAATTTTCAATTAATTTTTAATATTTTAATTTTCAAATACGCTATATTAATGTATTTATTGAATATTGAAAATTGAGTGCCCGCCCCGCTTCGCTTGGCGAGACCGGGGAAAATTGTAAATTGATTATTGAAAATTATTATATCTTTATTTTTATCAACTTTACTGCATCAGCTCTGCCGCTTATAATTACGATATTTTGTTTAGCTACTTTAAATTCTTTTGCTAAAAATTTTATCAACTCTACGTTAGCCTTATTTTTTTCCGGTGTAGCTGATATATCAATTTTAATGGTTTTATCTTTCAAAATTTCTCTGACATTACTAACGGAAGCGTTAGGATGCACTTTAAAACGAAGATAAACTTCGCCTTTATCTTGCAGTTGTTTGTTAAATTGAGTTAACATTTTATTTTGTTTCAAAACTGACGCTCATAACCTTACCACCTTCACCTAATATTCTTTGATCTTCTGTATAATTAAAAACTTTATCTCCGTTATCGCTAAAAATTACCGCATGATATTTAGTAGCTGATTCAAGGTTAGTAATTAAGCCCATGTCAAAATTTTCCACAGTTCCTTCGCCAAAACGATAAGCACTGACAATGTGTTTTGGTTGATCATTTTCATTGGTATAGATTACCAACCAACCATCTTGAGGAAAAGTTAAAGAGTCTATTTTAATGTTATTGCCGGCTTCTTGGTCGCCGATCTGAACTTCATAAGCTCCGGCTGAAGTTGGCCAACTTTCTGAAACAGGCGCGTTTTCTTTAGCTTTATTTTCATTGTTATCTTTGACGTCATCATTTACTTTATTAAGTTTCATAAAAATACCGCCGGCTATAACTATAATTATAATAAAAAGAACCCATTTTCTAGCGCTTTTATTCGGCGCTTCTGGGTCTTCATCTTCATGTGACATGCCATTAAAAGATTGCTGATGCATATCTTCTGAACTTTCCTCATAAATAGAATCAGCTAAAATATTTTCTTGAGGAGCCTTCTCTGTTTTGTTTTTGTTTGTATTTGTATTTTCCATACTATTAATAAAATAAGTTATATAAACAAATTTTTCTTCACGAATCTACAAATCCATCACAAATATACGAATATTATATTTGTAGATTTGTAGCTGATTTGTAGATTCGTGGAGTTATTCGTTGAGTTAAGATTTATACTTCACAAAATATACAACTATTCCAAAAGCCACTGATACATTTAATGATTCTTTTTTACCTAGCATGGGAATTTCTACTATCTGATCAGCTTTTTTTAAAATAGCTTTAGATAAACCATCTACCTCGCTTCCCATAATAATTGCTATGTTTTTACCTAATTTATACTTAGGTAAGTCAAATAAAGAAATAGATTTTTTATCCTGTTCAATAATCATAATAATATACCCCTTTTTCTTTAAAGAGTCAATAACCGTAATAGTTGAGCTATTCTTCTCCCATTTTACGCTCTTTTCCGCGCCTAAAGCCACTTTTGCCAAAGCTTTATTTACTAAACCAAATCGATCAATTGGCGCTGGCGTAATACCACAGAGGTATATTTTTTTTGCACTCACCGCGTCTGCTGTGCGGAAAATAGAACCCACATTATAGATGCTGCGGATATTATTTAGGATTACCACCATAGTTAATGAAATAACAAAAATCAAATTATAAATAAATTCCAAGCACCAAATTCCAAATTCCAAAAAAATTCTAAACTATAAATTCTAAACTATAAATAGAATTTTTTTCAAAAATTTTATTTAGAATTTAATATTTAAAATTTATGATTTTTTTGGAATTTGGTGCTTGGAATTTGGGATTTA
>Ga0180007_10006511_pt1 | contig 11383 bp, 9 predicted proteins | sample MM_PC_MetaG_FD_121122 | JGI IMG/M metagenome (GOLD analysis project Ga0180007, IMG submission 121122) | Groundwater microbial communities from the Aspo Hard Rock Laboratory (HRL) deep subsurface site, Sweden - MM_PC_MetaG | ecosystem: Environmental > Aquatic > Deep subsurface > Groundwater...
AGCACTTCAGATGGATATCAAGATCAAAGAGTTGTCCAAAGAGATTATGGAAACAGCCCTGGCCCAGGCCCGTGGCGGACGGATTCATATCCTGAATGAAATGTTGAAAACCCTTGATAAAACAAGGGAAAACCTGTCTCCCCTTGCCCCTAAAATTGTGAGCATTCAGATCAACAAAGACAAGATCCGGGATATCATCGGACCGGGTGGCAAGGTGATCCGTGCGATTCAGTCGGAAACCAATACGGTTCTTGAGGTGGATGATTCAGGAATTGTAAAGATTGCTGCTGAAAATCAGGAAGATTCTGATGCGGCCGTAAAAATGATATCTGATATTGCCATGGATCCTGAAATCGGCGCCATCTACCAGGGTGAAGTGGTCAAAATCACCGATTTCGGCGCGTTTGTTAATATCAAGCCCGGAACCGACGGGTTGGTTCACATTTCAGAACTGGCGGAACATCGGGTAAAGCAGGTCACCGATGTGGTCAAGGAAGGTCAAATTATCAGTGTAAAGGTTCTGGACATTACCCGGGATGGAAAAGTCAAGCTGAGTTACAAAGCAGCTTTAAAAGATGAAGAAAAATAAATCTTTTAAGATTTGTCCCCTTGCCAGCGGCAGCAAGGGGAATTGTGTGTTTGTTTCCACTCCGGAAACAGCCGTATTAATTGATGCAGGGCTGTCCGGAGTTGAAATTGAAAAACGCCTCACATCTGTGGGGCAAACACCTGAAGCACTTTCCGCCATCATCATCACCCATGAACATACCGATCATGTAAGAGGGGCAGGGATATTGAGCCGCAGGTTCAATATCCCTGTCTATATTACCCCCCAAACCCATGGGGCCTGCAACAATCTGGGCAAAGTTTCGAAGCTTAATTTTTTTGAGTGCGGAACCTCTTTTTGCATCGATGAATTGCAGATCGCCCCTTTTTCAATTTCCCATGATGCCATGGACCCTGCCGGGTTGACCCTGACCTTTGGGGGAAAAAAAATTGGCATCGCCACGGATCTGGGTCACGTCACAGCGCTGGTCAAGGAACATTTAAAAAATTGTCATGCCCTGTATATCGAATCCAACCATGATCCTGAGATGCTGATCAACGGGTCCTATCCCTGGTTTTTAAAACAGCGGGTCAAATCAAGAACCGGGCATCTGTCCAACATGGACACCCGGGATCTGTTAGCGGAAATTTTATATCCGAACTCAGATCAGTGCCTGGATCCTGCTTGGAAAGCAAACCTTGCCCATGTGATCCTTGCCCATTTAAGCGAAGAAAATAATTGTCCCAAAAAAGCCTATATTGAAGTGGCCAAAGGGATCAATGGTTCCGGGGTTTGCCTGCATGTGGCAGGCCCGGATCGGCCAGGGGAAATGATTCACCTCTAACCCTAGTCCAAAATTTATAATTTGGATGTGTTCAATATCTTTTTGACCTGTTCTGCCAGCACCAGATTGGTAACCGGTTTTGTCAGGACCATATCAAAAAGGCTTTCATCGGAAGCTTGTGTAAATCCGGAACAAAGAATCACGGGAAGATGGGGAGTCGTTTTTTTAATGGCAAGGGCCAGGTCATCGCCGGTCATGCCCGGCATTTTTTTGTCGGTGATCACCAGATCAAAGAAATCCGGTGTTTTCTCAAATCGCTCCTTTGCGGCCAGGGGGTCTGTAAACCCCATCACCTGGTATCCGAAGTTTTCTAAAAACCGGGTATGAATCTCCACCAGGGAGGGTTCATCATCCACAAAGAGAATGGTTCCCTTCCCCTTCAAATTTATTTTTTTCTCCGCAGGTTTGCTTTCCATATTGCAAAGGGTATGGCAGACCAAAAAAATTGTGAAGCAACTGCCCTTACCCAGGGTGCTTTCCACCAGGATTTCACCGCCATGGGCCCGGATTATGCCCTGGGCAATGGACAGCCCCATGCCCGTGCCTTTACCGATTTTTTTGGTGGTAAAATAGGGGTCGAAAATTTTGGGGATTTCTTGTTTCTGGATGCCGCAACCCGTGTCTTTTATGGTAAGTTGGATATAGCGTCCGGGTTTCAGGGACAAAAAACCAGTGGCATCCTGATCCATGGAAAAAATTTTTGCCCCGATGGAAATTTTTCCCATTTTCTTGTCATTGCCCGCCTCAATGGCGTGCATGCCATTGGTCAGCAGATTCATGATGGCCTGGAAGATTTTAGTCTTGTCCGCAAAAACCTGCAGCTGCGTATCTGGAAGGGCTATGATCAGCTCGATGGTGTTGGGGAGTCCAATTTTTAAAAAATTGACACACTCCTGGATAATCTGGCGAAGATCACATGCTTCCTTATTGGAAGGGGTCTGTCGGCTGAAGGTTAAAATCTGATGAACAATTTGCTTGGCCCGATCGCTTGCCTGGCAGATGAGTTCAAGGTTTTTCTGCATGGGATGGGTTTTCTCCATGCCCATAAGGGATAGTTCGGCATAGCCAAGGATGGTGCCCAAAATATTATTGAAATCATGTGCAACCCCGCCTGCCAGGGTGCCCAGGGCCTCCATTTTTTGGGAATGATAGAGTTGCCTGAGCAGTTCTTTGTTTTCATTTTCGGCCTGGATGCGGATTTTTATTTCATTCTCTAATTGGATACGCCCATTTTTTTCGGCCTGGACCATCTGGCTGATCTTATTGATGAGAAAGGCCACGGAAATCGCGGCCACCGCATTGATACAAATAAAATTAACGCCAACGACAATCCAGATCGCCAATGGATCAAACCTAAGCTGCTGCCAGGGTAAGGCCTGGTTGTGGACAAACAGGCTCAGTGCCAAAAGAGTGAAAAGATTGATCCCCAGGGAAATAAGCGCGGGCCTCACCCCCAGAAGCACCCCTGTCATAACGGAGAACATGAGCAACCATAAAAAACCGGCCCCGTTTGGACCTAGAAAAATGATCAGCCCTATTCCAAGGAGATAAAACAGGGAGAGCAGTCCCAGGGATTTGGTGAAAAAGGAGATCCGCTGGTTCATGGCCAATAAAAAAACGGCCCCAAGGGCGAGGGTGTCCAGGAGTGCAATGCCGTAGAATTTATAAACATAAGAGTAATAAATGCTGGGCAGATAGGCGATAAACCCGAATATGGAAAGGCCCAACAGCAGGAAATGCAACAGCCGGTGACGAAAATACGCAATGCCACTTTTTTCAACCTGTCCGGGCAATTCAAAAAGCGATTTCATTTTTTTTATATTCATTGACCACCCAAGTTATATCATTTTTTTTAAACTACCAGATGATTCGATAATTCACCATAAAAAAAAGATAACCAAACCCTTTTGGTCTCCCAAGCCAGGGCGCTTGTGATAACTATGTAAAGAAATCGCTTTTATTCCAATGGTTTCTTTATTATAGTTGCGGTAAAAGCGGATAGATTTCACTTCACAGATTTTTTGGCCAGGCAATTTTAATTACCACCCGAAAAAGGAAACGATCATGAATCCGGTTATTGAGGCATTAAAATTTCGTCACGCATGCAAAAAGTTTGATCCCAGCAAAAAAATACCCCGGCCAGAATTGGATACCATACTGGAAGCCGCCTGCCTCTCCCCCACATCCTTTGGAATGGAAGCCTGGAAGTTTCTGGTGCTGGCTTCCGATGATATCCGGCAAAGGCTTCGGCCAGCCTGCTGGGACCAGGCCCAGGTGACCGACAGCAGCCATGTGGTGGTGATTTTGGCAAGGCCTTGTCTGATTGATCCTTCTAATGAATATGTCCTGAATAGTTTTTTAAGAAGAGGGTTGCCTGAAGATGTCACAAAGGCGTATATGGAAAAATACAAGGCGCACATGGAGACGGAAGTCTTTCCCAGGATGAATGCCTATGCCTGGTGTGCTAAACAATGCTACATAGGGCTTGCCAATATGATGACCGCCGCCGCATCCATGGGGATCGATTCCTGCCCCATGGAAGGGTTTGAGAAAGACCGGGTAGAAGCAATCCTTGAAATTGATACCAAGCTGTTTGAAGTGGCGGTGCTGGTGGCATTTGGATATCGGGCAGGCGACCAGACACCCCGTCGCCGCCACCCCATGGATCAATTGGTTGAGTTTCGATAGGCGCTCTTTTTTTCCGGGACAAAACCCTGGCGGTTTAAAAAGGAGGTGTGTATGGAACAGGCACGGCTATTGGTGGTTGACGATGAACTGGTGATTCGTGAATCCCTGGGGGGCTGGCTTAGACGGGACGGATACCATGTTAGTTGCGTGTCCAGCGGAGAAGAAGCACTTGAGACCCTGAAGGTCCATGGTTTTGATGTCATATTGCTGGACATTCAGATGGACGGGATCAGTGGAATGGAGGTTCTCACCCATGTCAAGGAAGAATATCCCGATATCGATGTCATCATGATCACCGCCTTCGGGTCTATTCCTTCTGCTGTTCAGGCCATGAAATCCCATGCCTTTGATTATCTTTTAAAGCCCTTTGACCCCGATGAACTGGGGGTGCTGATCAAGAAAATAGTGGATCACCGGGCAAGGAAAAAGGAAAATATCTTTTTAAAGGAAGAGATTGAGCAGCGGACCCGGTTTGAAAGCATGATCGGCCAGTCCATGGCCATGCAAAAGGTTTTTGGCCTGATCAATGATATTCGGGACAGCGATGCCACTGTGTTGATCACCGGGGAAACAGGTTCCGGAAAAGGCCTGGCCGCTAAAGCCATTCACAGCAACAGCCGGGCCAAGGAGGGCCCCTTTGTCAGCGTCAATTGCGGTGCCATCCCCCGTCAGATAATGGAAAGCGAATTGTTCGGCCACAGGAAAGGGGCATTTACCGATGCAAAGGAAAACCGGCAGGGCCGGCTGGAATTGGCCAATGGCGGGACGCTTTTTTTAGATGAAATTGGCGAAATCAGCATGCGCATGCAGATTGACCTGCTCCAGGTTTTGGAAGATAAAATTTTTTATAAAGTGGGCGGAACCCAGCCCCTTACCGCGGATTTCAGGGTGATCGCGGCCACCAACGCCGATCTTACCCGGGCCATTCAGAACAAAACCTTCCGGGAGGATCTGTTTTACCGTCTCAACGTGATCTCATTTACCATGCCCCCCCTGCGGGAGCGCAAGGAAGACATCCCCCTTCTGGCCCAGCATTTTCTGGTCCAGTTTACCCAGGAGGTTAACCGGGGGGTGGAAAGAATCAGCAGGGATGCCATGGATGAACTTATGCTCCATGAATGGCCGGGAAATGTAAGGGAATTGTCCAATGCCATTGAACGGGCGGTGGTGGTCTGCAAGACCCGGACAATCACCCCCTTTGATCTGCCCATTGGTTCCTCCCTGGAGGAGGAGCTTGCCGAAAGATATGCCTCTCTCAATGAGATGGAAAAACAGCATATCCTTAAAACCCTGGACCAGTCCGGGTGGAATATTTCCAAGAGCGCTGTCATCCTGGGGATTGACCGGTCCACCCTGTACAATAAAATTAAACGGTATCACCTGATATCCCCCCATGCCTGATCTTGCGGCCATGTCAAAGGAGATTCCTGACACCATTATTGTTTCTCCCGTGGGTGAGATTGCCCCCTGGATAACCAGGATTCTCGCTGAAAACATGAAAGATTTTTTTGGATTTAACACAAAGGTCACCCCATTGCTTGCGGATATTGCATTTGCCTATGATCCGGATCGGAATCAATACCATTCCACCCTAATTTTGGAAAAACTTGCCCTGGGATGTCCCGGGGATGGGCTCAAGGTTTTAGGGGTGACCAAAGAAGATCTGTTTATCCCCATTTTAACCCATGTTTACGGAGAGGCTCAATTGGGGGGAAGAGCCTGTATTATCTCCATTTCAAGGCTTATCACAGGGCCAGATATGGGGGGGGCAGACAGTGGTGAAAGCCGGATTGTCAAGGAAGCCATCCACGAGCTGGGACATTGCTTTGATTTGCGTCATTGTGAAGATGAACACTGTATCATGCATTATTGCCGGAAGCTTGCGGATGTGGACAAAAAGTCAACCCGGTTCTGTCGATATTGCACCATTTTTCTGTCGGACAATATCAAAATGCTCGGGGAATGAATTCTTCGACCAGCTCCTCCCAGGAAACATTGGCCAGGTTGCCATGGATGTCGGGTAACAGGGTTCCGCCGTCGGCTGCGGCAAGTTGGGTATGTGCTTCAATAAACCCGTAGAGATGGGTGACACACCCGGTCATGAACTTTTTGGACGAGTCCATGAAAAATAGTGTTTTCAGATCCTCTTTCAGATCCGGGCAGTAAAGGGTGAGGATCCACCCGTCGGTATAGGGGGCCTGGGAGACAAGACCCGGTGACCTTCTTGCATGGGCATTGACCTCGGTGATCACCCCATTGACAGGGGCGGGAAAAGAGACCCTGTGTCCCCCACGGGCCAGGGTGACGGCGGGTTTTCCCCGGGTCAGTTTTTTCCCCATCAAGGGGGCAGAAAGGCGATCAAACCGGCCCAGCAGCCTGGTTGCAAAATCATCAATGCCCATGCGGACCATGCCGTTGTCTTCAATTTTAATCCAGGTATGGCCCGGGGAAAAATAGTATCCCACGGGCAGACAAATGCCACTGATCTCTTCAAATTGGACCGGTTGTAACAGGGTATATACCTTGAACTGGTCGTTGAAGTATTGATCAAATTCACAATCAATACAGTGGTAGGCTTTCGGGCAGGTTTTAAATTCAATCACCCCTTTCATGTGATGGATGCAGGGCCGTTTTGCCAAAGGGGCGTTTCTTAATTTATCCTTCCAGAAAACAAATCCGGCTTTTTTCCCTTTAAGGGCATTTTGTTGGCTCTTCAAGGCCTGGTTGGAACGGCAGATCCTTGTCAGAGAATGGTCAAACCGGCAGGCGCTGCAATCAAATTCTTTAAAACATTTTTTTTGTCGGACCACCCCGGCCTGCATCCATAGACAGGCAGGGGCATCCTCTTTTTTATGGTTTCCCATATTATGGGTTTTCATGTTTGCTCCTTTGGTATCTGTCCTTAAGCGGATCAGGTGCCCAAAAATTTTCGGGTGAGGTTTCGCCAGCCCAGGGTGGGGAGGTTGCTGTAAACATCCGATCGCAGAAATCCACCGTCAGCGGCTAAGGGGCCTGTAACTTTTTCGATCATCTGTTCCAGGTCGGTCACCTCCCGGCTCAGCCAGTCCACGCTTTGTTCATCGGCCATCAGATTTTTGAAGGCGCCCTTGGAATCTGAATTGTGGACGGTGAACAGCCAGCCGGCGCTATAGGGATCCTGTTCCGGAAGGTGCGGGGATTTTTGGACCCCCTGGTTGACCCGGGTGATAATTCCGTTGACCGGGGATTGAACATCTGCAAAATTATTTTGCCGTCGGATACCCCATCCGGCCTGGCTTTGGTTCAGCTCCTTGCCGATGAGGGGAAGGTCAAATCCATCGGGGCCTCCCAGAACCTTGAAGGCAAAATCATCCATACCGATCCGGATGACACCGCCGTCTTCAATGCGGGCCCAGGTATGGCCGGAATGGTAATATCCGGATTTTGTCAGTTTAAACCCTTTGATTTTCTCAATTTCACCCAGGTCACAGGCCATTGCAGGAGACAGGGTTTCCTCGAATAATTGGTCAAAATCGCACCGGGAACAATTATAATTCATGGGACAGGCTCTGTGATCTGCCCTTCCGGTCATGGTGTGGCGGCAGGTCCTGTCAAGGCTGTCATGTTGTCGCATGGCATCCTGCCAGAATATGTGCCTGCCCATGGCTGCCATTTTGTACATACCGGCATCATATTTACAGGTGGCACAATCAAAATGATGGGTGCACTCTTTTTTTTTCACCACTCCGGCCTGCATCCAGAGGCAGGGATGATGGACGGTTTGCTCAGGTTTTTTCGCCATTAAATTGGTCTGCTGGGTCATTTTGGACCTCCTTTGCGGATAATGGGTTATCAATTCAACTATATGGAAGAGCAAAAACGAGACCAGCCCTTCATTTCTGGAGAAGTTTATCCGGATGTCCCTGGTGGCAGGTCTTTGGGAAGGTCTAAGTTCTCCGGCTCTGAACAGACAATGGGATGGTGACTGTTGGAATTTTCAACAATCACCCAAAGCCGGGATCCCATTTTTTCCTTGGAAAATGCCTGTCCTGCCGGTAGGGAGGATATGGGGGATTTCACCACAGCCCTGTCTTGATTTTATACAGTTAATCCTTGTGCACGGATCGGGTCATATGGTAAAAATAAAATACCTTCCCAAACAATTATGACCATTTCAAAAGGATATGACCGTGACCTTCCCCAAAAAAGAAATGGAAACCATTTTTAACAGCATCAGGGATTTCATCCTGATCATTTCCCCTGAACGGGAGATACAGATGGTCAATGATGCTTTTTTAAAACACATGAACTACGCCCGGACAGAGGTCATCGGACGGAAATGTTATGACGTGTTCCAGGAGGTTACCCGGAAAAGCAGCAATTGCCATAAAAAATGTCCCCTGGAGGATGTGATTCGGAACAAACGGCATTGTCAGGTGGAATTGACCCGACTGGGATCAGACGGGAAACTCAATTATACGGAATTGACCATTTTCCCCATCTGGGAGAAAAAAGGTAAAATTAAACACTTCATTGAAGTCAGCAGGGATATCACCCAACGGAAGGTAAACGAGAAGCAGAACCAGGATTACCTTTTAAAGATGGTTGAAGAAAGAACCCGGCAATTAAAAGAAAGTCATGAACGGCTCCTTCACCAGGATAAGATGTCTTCCCTTGGGAAACTGGCCTCATCCGTGGTCCATGAAATCAATAACCCCGTGGCCGGGGTGTTGAACCTGGTCATGCTCAGCAAGCGGATTTTAAAGGAAGACCAGATCCAGCAGGGTGAACTGGATCAGTTTTTACAATATCTGGATCTCATGGAAACCGAAACCCGGAGAATCAGTCGCATTGTCAGCAATTTGTTGGTTTTTTCACGACAATCAAAAATTGAAGTTATCAAGTTTGATATGAATGAGCTGATAGACCAGATATTGATGTTGAACTCCAATTTGCTGAAAATTAACCGGGTAAGGGTGATTGAAGAGTTGGAGCATAATTTGCCGTTGATCAGTGGATCAGAAGATCAGATTAAACAAGTCTGTATGAACCTTATTTCCAATGCCATTGAAAGTATGGCAGGCAAGGAGAAAAAACGACTGACCATCAAAACCTTTCGCAAGGACAAGGAAAATGCAGTGGGGCTTGAGATCATAGATACCGGGATGGGAATTTCCCGGGAGATGATTCCCAAAATATTTGAACCCTTTTTTACCACCAAGAAAAAGGGCCGGGGGGTGGGGCTCGGGCTTTCTGTCGTATATGGGATTATCAAGGAACATGGCGGAAAAATATATGTGGAGTCAGATCCGGGTAAAGGGAGCCGATTTGTCGTCACCTTGTTCCGGGAACTGGATTCGGTGGCTGATACCAGGGTGCAATAGGCAGGGGGGATTCATTTTTATGTCCGGGACTTGTCCTCTTTATCATCAAACTCCGGATAATGGGCCTTGATGCATTCCGGGCAAATGCCGTGGCTGAATTTGGCATGGGAATGTTCATGGAGATAGGTTTCCAGTTGTTCCCAATAGCCTTGGTCATCCCGTATTTTTTTGCAGTGGGCACAGATGGGGATGATCCCCCTCAGGGTTTTGATTTCATCCAATGCCAACTGAAGTTTTTTATTCCGCACTTCAACCTCTTTTTTTAACCGACATAAGCCGATGTGGGTTTCCACCCGTGCCAGCAACTCTTCGGCATGAAACGGTTTGCAGATATAGTCGACCCCTCCTGCGGAAAATCCCTTGACCTTGTCTGTCACTTCGCCCAATGCGCTGATGAAAATAATGGGAACCCCTTTGAGCAAGGGGTCTGATTTGAATGCCTCACAAACCTGATAACCGCCCATATCCGGCATGATAATGTCTAATAAAACCAGATCTGGGAGTTGTTTTCGCGCCGCTGTTAAGGCGATTTTACCGCTCAAGGCCGGGCGGACGGTGTAGCCCTCGCTGCCCAGGGTCTCCACCAGAAGCCTGAGATTCTCCTTGGTGTCATCAACGACCAGGATATCTCCTCTGGATATACTCATTCCTTTACTCCTTGTTTCATCGTTTGATCAGGGATAAAATTTTTCCATATTCGAAATCCGATGCCCATTGTTGTAATGTCAGGGCAAGCTTTGGGGCTTGATTTTTGATTTCTTGGATTGCCGAATCAATGGCGGCCATGTTCGCGCAGGAGACGGCCTCTTCCAGGTTTTTTGTAAGGGGAACCGAAAGAGATAACACTGCTTTTTCCCAGTCTTCTGATTCGTCAAATTTAAATGATTTTTCATGGGCTTGCGCTGTTTTTTCAAGCAGTTGATCGTTTTTATTCCTTGCCGGACTTCCATTTGCGGAGGCAAATTCCAATGGGGCGGCAATACGATCGTCAGATTCCGCCGGCAGGGTCTGGGGTGCCTTGATCCTGATATCAAATAAAAAAAGGGAGCCTTTGCCAACCTGACTCTCCACGCGAAGATGGCCGCCCATGAGTTCGACCAACCTGCGGCTGATGGTCAGGCCGAGACCGGTTCCTTCCCTGGCCCGGCGTCCGATTTCGGTTTGTTCAAAGGCATCAAAAATGGTGTTTAATTCTCCGGGGAAAATCCCGGCGCCGGTATCTGCCACTTCAAAAAAAAGTCGCTGGGGGAAACCCGGCCGAAGGGGGGCGGAACCTCTCGCCTGGACACTTATGCGAAGGGAGATACTCCCTTTCCGTGTAAATTTAAATGCATTGTTCAACAGGTTGATGAGGATTTGCCGCAGTTTTACCGGGTCTGCTGTAATAAATTGGGGGACACGCTCTTGTCGTTTAAATACCAGCTCAATTTGTTTGTTTCTGTCCCGGATTTGAAACATATCTTCAATCTCTTTGAGCAGGCAGTGGAGGTCAAATCGGCATTCCTTGAGCATTACCTGGCCTGTTTCGATGGTGGAAAGGTCCAGCACCTGATTGATCAGGGCCAGCAGATGCTCACCGCTTTGGCGGATGGTGTTCAGATACTCCTGTTCCTGGTCGGAAAGGGTTTTGATTCGGGTCAGAAGTTGGCTGAATCCCAGGATGGCATTGAGGGGGGTCCGCAGTTCATGGTTCATGTTGGCCAGGAACAGGCTTTTGGCCTGATTGGCGCGCTCTGCCTCCATTCTGGCATCCTTGAGGGTGGTTTCATAACCCTTGCGGTTTTCAATAAAATAGGAGACCGATTGGGCCATACTCGCAATTTCATCCTTTCCGTCAACGGGAATCAGATGGGGCTCCCCATTTACCTGGGCTTTCATGCTCTGTTCAAGGGACAGGATACGACCGATGACCGATTGGCGGATGAACCATAAAATAAAAAC
>Ga0180007_10006512_pt1 | contig 11382 bp, 10 predicted proteins | sample MM_PC_MetaG_FD_121122 | JGI IMG/M metagenome (GOLD analysis project Ga0180007, IMG submission 121122) | Groundwater microbial communities from the Aspo Hard Rock Laboratory (HRL) deep subsurface site, Sweden - MM_PC_MetaG | ecosystem: Environmental > Aquatic > Deep subsurface > Groundwater...
ACAGAAGAAAGTTGGTTTGCCGGTAGACGAGAATAAAGCGTTAGTTGGTTTTGTGTCGCGGATGGTTTGGCAGAAGGGAATAGATTTAATTTCAGAAGAAGTGGTAAAAAATTCCGATTGCCAGTTTATAATTTTAGGAACAGGCGAGGAACGGTATCATCAGCACTTGCGTAAATTGGCAAAAAAATATCCTGATAAATTTTCTGCCCAGATTAAATTTAGTGTAGAAATCGCTCAACAAATTTACGGCGCTTCTGATATATTTTTAGTTCCATCCCGCTATGAACCTTGTGGCTTAACCCAGATGATCGCGATGCGGTACGGCAGTGTGCCAGTAGCGCGAGCAACCGGAGGCCTAAAGGACACTGTTTTTAATTTGTCAGGTGTCAAATGTCAAATGTCAAATGTTGGCGGAGCCAATGGGTTTGTATTTAAGAAGTTTGAAAGTAAAGAGTTGGAAAAAACTTTACAGTGCGCATTAAATATTTATTATAATAAACCTAAAAAATGGCTAAAATTACAAAAAAACGGCATGAAAAAAGACTTTTCTTGGAAAAAGTCAGCTAAAGAATATGCCAAGTTGTATAAGAGATTAGTTAAGTAAACCCCGTTAAATAGGCGTTGTTGACCAGTGACATTAAACCACCGGCTACGACTTATTTATTACGCTTCCGACTTTGTCAAAGGCATTATTTAACTGGGGTAAATTTGACTAATTTAAAATATTCACATATAATATAGGAAAGTAATAATTTCTAACTTTCTAACTATATGGCAAAACTTGAAAAAAATACAACGCTATCTTTAACAAAACTTAGGCCAAAAGCGCAAATTACTCTGCCTAAAGAAATAATAAATAAATTAGAGCTAAATACAGGGGATTTATTTGAAGTGGAAATAACTAAGGGTAAAATTGTATTAGAGCCGAAAGTTTTAATATCCAAGGAAGAAGCTTGGTTGAATACACTGGTGGCAAAAAAATCTTTACAGCGAGGATTAAATGATTTAAAGAAGGGGCAAAAATTTGGTCCATTTAAAAACGCTAAAGATTTAGTAAAATCTCTTAATTCATAAATATTATGAAGATTGAGTATTCAGCCGAGTTCAAAAAACAATATCAAAAATTGCCGCTTGAGATTCAAAAAAGCGCAACAAAGCAATTAACAATATTTCTGAAAAATCCGCGCCATCCATCATTAAATACAAAAAAATTAAAAGGGCAAAATAATCTTTGGCAGGGACGTATTAGTAAATCATATCGTTTTGTATTTTTTATTGAAAATAATTTATATAAGTTAATTTCTATATTTCATCATAAATAATAGTGATTTAGTAAAAAAATACCGTTGGCCTGTGTCAGTGGTTTTAAATTAGATTTGACTTATTATAACACTCATGCTACTATAATTTATTAGTTTTTTAAAATTGAATAAAAAGAAAAGAGGATATAGGATAATGAAGATAAGAAAGAAGAAAAAAACAGAGCCAGATCGCAAAAAATTATATAAAATCTACAAAAGACAAAAAAATAAAGAACTTTGGCAGTATCTTTTTGGTACATGTATTATTGTCTTCGGTTTTTTGGCAAGTATCATTTTTGCTTTATTAAGACTTCTTGGCCAACAGGATAAAAAGTTTATGCGAGATGCGTTTGTTTTGATAAGCCCAGAAATTTTTGTAATGATTTGTAGTATCATTTCAGGAATCTCGTTGTTGATTTTTTTAGTATTTCTTGTGCAAAGAAAAGAAAATTTTCAATGGTTTGCTTTTCATTTTTTTCGAAAAGATTTTACTCCTAGTAAGCGTTGGGCGTTAGTGTATTATAAACAAGGAAAATTTATAATTTGCAAAACAACCAGCAAATCTCCAATGACAGGTATATCCACAAAGATTAAACTGGACACTAGAATTAATGTTAATGTTTTAACTACAGAACGAGAGTCAGGGGGTTTTAAAGACAATGGGTATCAAACATCTTTTTGGGTTCAGCTTGGGTTTGTAAACGAGTTAACTATTTCGTTGATGGAAAAAATGTTTTTTGATGTTGATGTTTTTATTGCTGAAGCAAAAAAGGTGGTAGAAAAAGCATTACGCCAGCCATTGCAAAATTTAGGATGGGGGAATAAAAAAGTAAGCAAAGATGCTGTCGCGTTAATTTGTAAAAGAATACAAGTGCATGCAAAAGGAATTCCACTACGCATCAAAGAGTCGGGTCCGCCTAGAAGTGCGCAACCAAGTGAGAGCTATTGGCAACCAGGTTCTCAAATACAACAAAAAAAGAAAGAGCCAAGCTCTCAACAAATAGAGAAAGGGCTTAAGAATATCCTCGCATTACAACAAAAACAAAAATCAGCCGAAGAGACTGATCAATCTTGAAATTTGCATTACAATTAGTCTTTAAGGAAGTAGAAATACTTCCTTTTTTTATACGCTATTGCTTTTAAAAATATATTATGATAATCTTTACAAAAGCTCTTTTGATTTAAAAATTAGGGAGGCTATCATGGAAAAGACAAAAGTAAAAATCAAGACATCTTGGTTGAAATATTGGCTTGGACATTTCGGAATATGCCCAGGAAAAACTCCTGAAGGAATGGATTTTATGATTTGGATAAACGAATGTTTAAAGGGAAGGAAAGAATTATTTTTATGTCTGACAAATATGCAACTTTTTTGTTATTTTTCTTCGCTTGCTTTAATGTTAATTAAGATTTTGGAAAAGCAAAAAATAACATGTTGCATTATCATTAAGAATGATTATTATGATGATTTGCTGAATTTATTTAAGGGGAGTAAAAAATCAGAGTTAAAAGGAGAGTTATATTTAATAAGCACCTTTGTAGAATTTGATCAATGCGCAGTAAGCGGGAATGATGTGTTTATTTTAAATTCATTTTTTGATAATGATGGCAACTTACAGTTAAAAGGAAATGTACGTCAAAATAATTGGTATTTTTCTCAAGCCTTTCGTTTTAAACTACAAAATGAAATACTTCCTCACTGTTTTTATAAGTAACGATTAATTCGTTACTTTTTTTATTCTTTGTCATTTCGGGCATAATAGTCAAAAGGTGTTGGTAGAAATGACAATTATTTGCTAAGTTTAAAGTAAATTAAGATTAATCTAATAATAGCAATTATTATGTATTACCCACCTGTCCCACTGATGCAGTCAGACGGGCAGGTAGATCTTTCGTCGTCCTCCACTTGCCTCGCTATCGCCTTCGGTGAAGCAGGCTTCATTCCGAACTCCTCAAGATGATAAAAAGGAATTGAATTTATTATTTTTAATACCCCATCCTCTTGGGGTGGGTACATTATAGAAGGGAAAGGTGTCGGGAAACCGTAGATTTCCTGACTTAAATTAAATAAGATACCCCGTCCGCTTACGGCGGGGTTACCTAAGCTAATTTATTTCCGGTAAAACTTAGCCCGCCAATAGCTTCGCCTACGGCTTTGCAATTAGGCGGGCAGACCACGTTAATAATTTTTTAAATTAGGCGTATTAGATCTATTTTCTGTAAAATTTAGCCCGCCAACAGCTCGCTACGCTTCACAGTTAGGCGGGCAGGCCGCCTTTTCTATTTTCTATAGAATTTTGCTGCTACCTCTGGCGAAATAGAGTTTATCACAATACCAGAACCAAGTTCTACTCCAGCCCAGATGCTATCGCGGGGCTGGATTTTTATATAAAAGTATTGGTTAGGGTTAGAAATTACTTGATGCATAAAGAAATTGTACGACACATCAAGAGAATGAAGTTTTTCTAGAATTTTTTTTAATACTTGCGCTAAAGTTTTAATTTCTGGTTTATTTAATTCAGTGATGTTATCTACTAATCTTTGGGGGAAGATCCAAGCTTCATAATGATAAGCGGAAGCATAAGGACAGAAGGCGGCAACTAATTTGTCGCTGTATATTCTGCGCTTACTTTTAATTTCTTTTTTAATTATATCAGTGTAAGGATTACGATTATGTTCAGCACAATAATTTTCCACGGCAGTCATTTCCTCTTGCACATCTGGCGGAATAATATCAGTAGCAAATACTTGAGAATGAGCATGCATAATAGATGCGCCGGCTTTAGAGCCGTTATTTTTAAAAACTAATACATAATCCATTTTTTTTCCGCCCGAGGCGGACCAGCCTTGGGCTGGAATTTTGGAAATTGCTTCGGTTCGTCTTTGATACATCCTCAAAACATCCTCTATTTCTTTTTCGCTTAATTCACCAAGCTCTTTTCCGTGTTTGTTTGTTTCAATAATAACCTCTTGTGCGCCATAAGCTTTCTTATTATTCAAAGTTACAGCTGGGAATTTATTTTTCACCGATAATACTTTCCACTTTTGAATATTGCCAATACTATCTACTATTAGTTTTTTTTCTATGTTGTTGGGACAAAAAACGCACTCTTTATCTCGATGCAGAATAGTCTGTTCAGTAATATCGCGCGGGCGTTTAGCTCGGCCGGGCGTGATTATAACATATTTATTTAATAAATAATCTTTGCGTAATTCTGATTTCATATATTTATTCCCCACAAATCAGCTACAAATATCACAAATTCTAATAACAATATTTATAGCTGATTTGTAGATTTGTGGGTATTTAATTTATATACTAATTTTACCAAAAATTCACTTTCTTGACAAATTTTTAGAGTTTATGTAAAGTATTATAATGTAAAACTACTTATTTATTAAGTTAAGAAAATATGAATATTAGACCATTAGGCGATAAAATTATCGTCAAACCAATAGAGAAAGAAAATATAACAAAATCTGGTATTATTATACCGGATACCGCAGATAAAGAACGTCCAGAACAAGGCGAGGTTATTGCAATTGGCCCTGGTAAAATTTTAGATAATGGCCAGCGCGCGGAAATGAACGTGCAAATAGGCAATAAAGTATTATTTAAAAAATATTCTCCAGATGAGTTTAAGCTTGAGGACGAGGAATTACTTGTTCTAAGTGAAGGGGATATAATTGGGGTGATTGAAGGTTAACCCCAAAATTGTTATATTATTAGCATTCGCTTCGCTCGTTAATTGTTAAATTATTACGAAACGATGCAAACAAACTTCCAAAATAAATCATAGTTATTTGCTCTCGTTGCGTAGCAATGAAGCAATTTAGCAATATAACAATGAATTGTTTATATAATAAAGACATTAAAAATCATAAATAAATTATAAATATAAACTAACTAAACAAAAATTATGTCAAAACAAATAATTTTTAATGAAGAAGCTCGCCGTGCGCTTAAACGCGGTGTTGACCAGCTAGCTAGCGCGGTCAAAGTAACTTTAGGTCCAAAAGGCCGTAATGTTGTTTTAGAAAGAAGCTTTGGCGCTCCGGTCATTACTAAAGACGGAGTAACTGTCGCTAAAGAAATTGAATTAGAAGACAAATTTGAGAATATTGGAGCAGAGATTGTTAAAGAAGCCGCTTCAAAAACTAATGATGTAGCCGGCGACGGAACCACTACCGCTACTATTTTAGCTCAAGCCATGATTGACGAAGGATTAAAAATGGTATCAGCCGGATCTAATCCAATTGAAATTAGGCAGGGGATTGAGAAAAAAGTTGCTGAAATTATCGGCAGATTAAAAGAAATGAGCAAACAAATTTCTACCAAAGAAGAAATCGCTCAGGTTGCCTCAATTTCAGCCAACGACAAAGAGATTGGCAATATTATTGCCGAAGCCATGGAAGCCGTGGGAAAAGACGGAGTAATTACCGTGGAAGAAGGCCAGCATTTTGGCGTGGAAAAAGAAGTGGTAAATGGTATGCAATTTGGTAAAGGATATATTTCTCCATATATGATTACTAATGTTGATAAAATGCAGGCAGAATTTGAAGAGCCATATATTTTAATTACTGACAAAAAGATTTCTAATGTTGAGGATATTGTGCCTTTATTAGAAAAACTTGCCCAAAGTGGTAAAAAAGATTTAGTAATTATTGCGGAAGATATTGATGGTCAAGCATTAGCCACTTTAGTAGTAAATAAATTACGTGGTACTTTTAATACGCTTGCAATAAAAGCCCCTGGTTTTGGCGACCGTCGTAAAGAAATGTTAGAAGACATTACAGTAGTAACTGGCGGAAAAGTTATTACGGAAGAGTTAGGATTAAAATTAGAAAATGTAGAAATTAGTGATTTGGGTCAAGCGCATAAAGTAATTTCAACTAAGGACGATACTATTATTGTAGATGGTAAAGGTGAGAAATCAGCTATTGATGCTCGAGTTGCTCAAATTAAAAAAAATATCGAAACAATTGACAGTGATTTTGATAAAGAAAAATTGCAAGAACGTTTAGCTAAATTAACCGGCGGGGTAGCAGTAATTAAAGTAGGCGCGGCTACTGAAACTGAAATGAAAGAAAAGAAAGATAGAATTGACGATGCTTTAAATGCAACTAAAGCGGCTGTAGAAGAAGGAGTAGTTCCCGGAGGTGGTTTAGCTTTAGCAATTGCCGGCGAAGCTTTTAAAGAATTTGCTAGTAAAGGAACAGAAAGCGCTGGCGCGCGCATAGTTGATAACGCAGTCTTAGAACCGATTAAGCAAATTATTGAAAATGCCGGTAAAGATGGTTCACTGATTTTATATAATATTATTGCCCATCACCAAAAAGGCAATGATAGTATTGGTTATAACGCAACGACTGGTAAATTTGAAAATTTAATGGAAGCCGGTATTGTTGATCCGACCAAAGTAACCCGTTCCGCCTTACAGAACGCTGCTTCAGCGGCAGTGATGTTTTTAACTACGGAAGCTGTTATAGCAGATAAACCAGCAGATAAAAATAATGCTTCAGCCATGTCAGCTGGTATGGGTGGAATGATGTAGTCCTTCGCTAAAGCTACGGACTATAAATAGTTTAAATATAAATTTATATAAAAATAAGCGCTCCTGTGATGGGGCGTTTGTTTTATATTTTAATAAAAACAGGGCAGTGCCCTGTTACTACTGGTAATGTAATTTATTTGCAAAATTAAGGTAATGGGATATAATATAGTCAGAAAGTCAAAGGTTTAGTTTTTATTACTTTTAGCTTTCGACTTTAAGACTTTTGACTAAACATATGTTAGAAAAACAAGATTTAAAACAAATTAAAGATATAGTAGAATCTTCTTTTGGAAATTTTAGAAAAGAAGTAAAAGATGTAATAGATTCTTCTATTGAAGGACTTGCTCGTATTGTTAATTATGGTTTTCAAGAACAGAAAGAATATATGGACAAAAGATTTGATGGAGCAGATAAAAAATTCGAAGGAATTGATAAAAAATTCGAAGGAATTGATAAAAAATTTGATGGAATTGATAAAAGATTAGATAATATAGATCAAGAACTAGTTGATATTAAACAAGAGTTATCTGCTATTAGATTAAGATTGGATAATATAGAAGATCGTTTAGGTAAGTTAGAAGAAAAAGTCAGCAGAATGGCTAAGGCAGAATCAGAAGATTTTACAGTGGTCAATAGCGAAATTGAAAAATTAAAAAGTGAAGTGGAAAATTTAAAACAACAAATTAAAATATTAACGCCCTGCTCATAACAGTTGACAGTTGACATTTAACAAAAAGAGTCAGATGTTAAATGTTCATTGTCAAATGTAAATAATATGTCTATTCCATACAATTCACCCTACAAAGTAAATATTACGATTAGTTCAATTTTGAAAGTAGTGGCTATCGCGCTAGTGCTTTATCTTTGTTATATCATTAAAGATGTATTGGCATTGCTATTTGTGTCTTTAATTTTTTCGGCTGCTATTGATCCTTGGGTTGATAAAATGCAACGTTTTAAAATTCCGCGCGCCATTACCGTGCTATTTATTTATCTAATGGCCACAGTTATTATTACGGCAGTGGTAATTTTAATCATCCCACCAATTACCGAACAAGTAGGAACTTTAGTAGAGCGTTTTCCGGATTACGTTGATAAAGTTAGTTCAGGTTACTATGTAGTAAAAGATTTTACTATCCAACATGGATATTTAGATAAAATTAAAAGCGCAGTGGGAGGATTAGAAGATAATATAAACAGGGCGGTGGAAGGCGTTTTTTCAACAGTCAGCGGGTTATTTGGCGGTGTTATTTCATTTTTTATTGTATTAGTGATTACTTTTTATATGGTAGTTGAGGAGGATGCGCTGAAAAAAATTGTTTGGTCTTTGGCCCCGCCTGATAAACAGACTTACATTATGCAATTAATTAATCGCATGCAAAGGCAAGTTGGTTATTGGTTGCGTGGACAATTGATTTTAATGTTTTTAGTTGGATTTTTTACCTGGATTGGTTTGCTATTTATTATGCCAGAATACGCCTTAGTATTAGGGCTGATTGCCGGTATTACTGAATTTATTCCTTATTTAGGCCCTATTTTAGGGGCGGTGCCAGCAATATTTTTAGCTTTAACTATTAATCCATTTCTAGCATTATTAGTAGCAATTCTTTATTTAATTATTCAGCAAGTAGAGGGGAATATTTTAGTGCCAAAAATAATGCAACGAGCGGTTGGCCTTAATCCAATTGTTAGCATTGCTGTTTTAATGGCCGGATTAAAAATAGCCGGTATTGTCGGCGGGTTACTTTCTATTCCAGTAGCCACCGCTCTTTCGGTAATGGTTAAGGATTGGGTGAGGATGAGAAATAGTAAGGAGAAGATTGGGGAAGAATAATAGAAATTATCAATTTTCAATTTTCAATTTACAATTTACAATCAATTATCAATATCTAATTTACAATTTTCAAACAGCTATGAGTAAAGATGACAATAATAAAGATAACAACTATGATTTAGAAGAAAGAACAGCTAAATTTGGAGAAGATATAATAAAATTTTGTAAAAGTATAAAAGATACTACAGAAACTAAACCAATAAAAAATCAATTAATCAAAGCAGGAACTAGTGTAGGAGCTAATTATTGTGAAGCTAATAATGCTAGTTCAAAAAAAGATTTTAGAAATAAAATATTTATTTGTAAAAAAGAAGCTCAAGAAACTAAATTTTGGTTAAGAATGACTGCTGTCACAGTGCCAGAGAAAGCAGATGAAGCCCGAAGGTTATGGCAAGAAGCGCATGAATTAACCTTAATATTTCAAAAAATTTGTAGTTCAGTAGATGGAAAGAATAAAGATAAATAATCAATTTACAATTTTCAATGATCAATCAATATTTAATTTTCAATTATCAAATAAACGTGTAGACTCGGTGTTTGAAAATTGATAACTGATAATTGAATGAAAATTGTAAATTGTAAATTGATTATTTTCCGTTGATTGTAAATTGAAAAATTGATGATTATTAAAAATATATCATAATAATAAAATATGTCTAATTTAAAAAAGCCTAATTTCCCTGAACGAAATATTTTAAACCACTTAATCCTCCTGCTCTTGAAGTTAGAGGTTTTTTTAATCCCGATATTTTTCTTGCCTTTTACTTTTGAAATGTATGAATTTAACAAACAGAATTTGCTCTGGCTGTTTACTTTTTTGGCAGTAGTTTTATGGCTGATAAATTCTATCTTAATTAAAAAAGAAATCGTTTATAAAAGGACGCCGTTAGATATACCAATTGTAATTTTTGTCGCGCTTTGGGGAATTTCGGCTATTTTTAGTGTTGATGTTTTTAGTTCATGGTTTGGTTATTATGGTCGTTTTTCTGACGCTTATTTGTCAACGTTATCTTTTGCCTTTTTATATTTTTTAATTATTCATACTGTAGCCAAAGAACAAATATCCTCTTTTTTTAATATTTTTTTATATTCAATAATTATTGCTTTTACTGCTAGTTTACTGGCTATTAGTGGATTATTAGCTCGCATTCCTTTACTAGGACAGTTTAATTTAATGCAATCCCGTTCTTTCCATCTTTTAGGGGTATCATCAGAAATAACAGCTATCTTAGCGGCAGTCATGTTGGTATTTATAACTTCACTTTATTCTTACAATGCCAAAAGCAGTCAAAAAAAACAAAGTCTTTATGTTAAATATTATATTTTATTTTTTCTTTCTTTAACGGCATTGTTATTAATTAATTTTGCCATTGCTTGGATAGTTTTAATTATTGGGTTAGGAGTGCTATTTAGTTTTGCTCTATATATTACTTATATTAATAAAGAAGGAGCAGACAGTAAAATTGAAATTAATATTGCGCCGGCCTTAACCTTTTTTATTATTAGCATTCTTTTTTTATTTTTATTCAGTGGAGAAGGAAACTTTAATTTAAGCAAAACTTTTTTTAATACTAATTTGCCTCTAGAAGTAATGGCGCCAGCTTCAGAATCGCAGAATATTGTTTGGCAAAGTTTTAAAAATAATCCTTTGTTTGGTTCTGGCCCCGGGACTTTTGCTTATGATTTTTCGCTGTTTCGGCCAGCATCATTAAACACGCATCAGCTTTGGCAATTGCGTTTTGATAAAGCGCCGATTCATATTTTAGAATTAATTGCTACAGTAGGCATTTTAGGAGTTGTTAGTTATTTAGCAATAGTTGGCATTTTTTTCTTTATCAGTTTTGTTTTTTTAAAAAATATGTTTCGTACTTCTGATGAAGAAAGCTATTTGGCTTTTGCTTTTACTTTTGCCACGCTCTCTTTATTTGTCGCTCAATTAATGTATTTAGTTAATACCTCATTGTTGTTTTTATTTTGGTTATCTTTGTCCATGGCAATGGTTAGTTGGCGTTTTACTTTTTCCAAAATATTTGTAGAGCATAAAATTGATTTAGACAAGTACGTTGATTTTATGCCAATTAGTAAAGCGATTATGGCTTTAATAATTATAATATTTGCTTTTTTTAGTTGGACTCAGTTTAAACATTATGCTTCAGATATTTATTATAATAATTTTCGCCTAACTGGTGAGCGAAGCATGTTGTTACAAGCGGTTAAACTTAATCCGAATAATCTTAATTATCATATTGCCTTAGCTAAAGATCATATCAATAGAGTGCGTGACTTGATAGAGACATTAAGCATTCCAGCAACAGCTGGCGCGCAATCATTAAGTTCTGCAGACAAAGAATTGTTACAGGAAAATGTCGCTAAAGCAGTTAAAGAAGCAGAAGCCGGTAGTAAAGTAGCTGATAATTCGGTGATGGCCTGGGAAACGTTGGCCGTAATTTATCGCGATATTAAATCAATCGCAGTTGGCTCAATCGAGCCAGCAATTAATTATTTTGCCAGAGCCAGCGAATTAGAACCGACTAATCCGGCGCTATTAACTGAATTGGGAAAATTATATTTACTGCATAATCAAGCTAGTGAAGCAATCGAAGTATTAAATAAATCAATTGAATATAAGCCTGATTATTATGAGGCATATATTAATTTGGCAAAAACTTATGAAATAATCGGTCAGTCGGAT
>Ga0180007_10006513_pt1 | contig 11382 bp, 17 predicted proteins | sample MM_PC_MetaG_FD_121122 | JGI IMG/M metagenome (GOLD analysis project Ga0180007, IMG submission 121122) | Groundwater microbial communities from the Aspo Hard Rock Laboratory (HRL) deep subsurface site, Sweden - MM_PC_MetaG | ecosystem: Environmental > Aquatic > Deep subsurface > Groundwater...
GAAGAAGCGAAAGCCGAAGAAGCACCGGCTGAAGAAGCGAAAGCCGAAGAAGCACCGGCCGAAGAAGCGAAAGCCGAAGAAGCACCGGCCGAAGAAGCGAAAGCCGAAGAAGCACCGGCCGAAGAAGCGAAAGCCGAAGAAGTACCGGCCGAAGAAGCGAAAGCCGAAGAGGTGTCTGAAAAAAAGGGTTTTCAGCCAAGGAGTAAGACATCACAAAAACCAACCGAATGTGCGTCTTGTGGAAAGACATTCGCGAAAAAAATATGGTACTATCGAAATGACGCGTTTTATTGCAACAAGAAATGCTATCTGAAAAAGGCCGAAGCCGATAGAAAGAAGGCCGAAGCCGATAAACAGAAGGCCGAAGAAGATAGAAAGTAGGGGCGCGGTTTCCGCGCCCCTACGATTCACGCGTCAATACACAACACATAACGCTGGACACACAACGCGGGACGAGATGTCGTTCCGCGTTCCGCCTCTCGCCTTTCAATCTGTGGACTATCGACCGTTGACAGACGGACTATTTCGCCCCTTGACCCTATATTTACGAGATGCTATAATACTCTCAACATGAGCACAGATTGCGTTTTTTGCGGCATAAGAGACAAAAAGATACCCGCTGATATTGTTTTTGAAGACGATCAAATGATCGCTTTTAAGGACATTACCCCGCAGGCGCCGGAACATCTTCTGATAATTCCTAAAAAACATATCAGATCATTTAATGATCTTTCTGATGACGATGCTGTGATGTTAGGCAAGACGTTCGTTAAGATCAAAGATATTGCCAGGGGGTTATCGATCTCAGAAAGCGGATACAGGATTGTTGTTAATTGTAACGGTGATGCCGGACAGGAAGTTTTTCATTTGCATGTGCATCTCCTGGGCGGTCGAAAGTTCACCTGGCCTCCGGGATGATCGGTTGAGAGAAGTCAAAAAAAAGGAAAGGTAACATGGGAAAAAGAATTGATCGAAGAAAAGAGAGCAGAAAGGACAGCGCGGAACGGCGGAAGTTCCCCCGCATAGAGGATAAGGGAATAGAGGTGCAGCTTAAAGGCGAAGGGTTCGGAATTATAACCCAAAGCCTTGATGTCAGCGCGAGTGGAGTATATTGCAAGATCACCAATCCTATCCCGTTGATGACCCGGCTCGACATAGTCCTCGCTTTGCCGGGCAAAAAAGCAGGTTCCGCGCCTCTCCTTCTTCACATTGAAGGTGTTGTTGTGAGGGAACATCCCGTTGTGAAAGATGGCAAGACAGTGCATTATGATGTTGCGATATTTTTCAACTTCCTTAAGCCGGGCGATAGGGAGAAATTGATCACTTACATTAACCACCAGTTATAGTAGCCCACATGGTCATTACGAAAACTTTGAGGATCCAGACTCGCGGGGACACGGATATTCTGGATATAACTCCCGATTGCGGGGAACTTGTTCGCGCATCCGGTCTTAAAAGCGGGGTGTTGACTGTTTTTAGCCCGGGCTCAACAGGAGGCATTAGCACAATAGAATATGAGCCGAATCTTGTTAAGGATCTTAAGGAAGCGCTTGAGATGTTTGCCCCCTCGGGAAAGGCCTATGAGCATGGCAAGACATGGAACGATGACAACGGTTCTTCACATATCCGTTCGACTATGATGGGACCGTCGTTTTCTGTGCCGTTTGTTGATGGGGAGCTGACCCTTGGAACGTGGCAGCAAATAATTTTTTGCGATTTTGATACCCGGCCGCGTGGACGCGAACTGGTATTGCAGGCGATCGGGGAATAAAGACCACTATGGGTGCCGAACTCAAACAAAAACCGGTTAAATTATTCACGAGTATTATTTTCAGGGACGAAGGGATCCTTGAAAATACGGAGCGGAAACTTGAAAAAAAATACGGTAAGATCGAATTTGTTGTTTGGCGCGGATCTTTTGATTTTACGGATTACTACTATCCGGAGTTTGGCCGGCCCCTGCGGCGAAAACTGATCTGTTTTAAGAAAACGATCGATCTTATCGATGTTTGTAATGTTAAACGTGTCACAAATCGAATAGAGGATCGAACCCGGATAAATGAAAAGCGGAATGTGAATATAGATCCCGGGTACGTTACCGAAGCTAAAATGGTTCTCTTAACGACGAAAGATTACTCGCACAGAATATACGTGGGTAAAGGGATATTTGCCGAGAGTACATTGTTTTATCGGGACGGAAGTTTTCGATCGTGGCCGTGGACATATCCGGATTACGCTCAGGCAGAATTGATATCGTATTTTAATAAAGTTCGAGAACTTTACAGAAAAGTTTGATAGAGGGATAATGATCAAAAACAAGCACTTCAAAGTTATTCTTTTTTCCTCCTTTATTGTCGTGGTGGTTATGTTATCGGTACTGATCGGATATGGCATTTACCTCCAATGGAAAGAAGATGCCGGCGCCGCGCAATACCAGAGTTTTCTGCGCAAAGTGACCGCCGGGATGTGGAGGGACGAAATTGTGATATACAACGCGGCAGTTAAACCGGGTGAAGATGACGGGGCATCCGGGATGCCTGAAGGTATGCCGGTGCTTGATGGGAAGATAAGAAATAATTCCGGCAAGACAATAACTTCAATGATGCTGGAGGTGGTATTTTCACGTCCGGATGGGTTTGTGATCTACCGTGACTGGTTTTATCCTCTCGACCGGGATGTTTTGAGCCGGTCTCCCTTTTTTTCAGGCAGGAAGAGAACGGGTGCGGTGCTGGCGGCCGGAGAGTACATGTCGTTTCGACACGCCATCGGAAACTGTCCATCCGCGATATTGGAGCAGATACACACAAAAGGTGTTTTCGCGAAGAAGGGACGGGGCGAAAATATACAATTTGACATATCGGTTCGTGAATTGAGCGTATCATGAAGAGATTCACCGTATTGTTTACCATATCAGTGTTGCTTATAGCGGCGCTTGTTGTTCTGGCGTTCGTGTACATCTCCGTTACGAGCCATCAAACGTTTAACTATGAATTATACTCTTCCGGTCACTTGTATGGCACCGTCAGGATAGACAGGTATGTTACAGAAGACAAGGTGATCTACAAGGGCGCGGAAGATCGTTCGGGTGGCCTCGGGTATCCTTTCGAGCGGCAGGAGCTCTATCTAAAAAGAAAAACCCTTCTTCCGGTGAGGTATTATGATGAGGCAATGGGACGAAAAGGGGCGGTTCGGTCAATTTCCATAAATCAGGCCGGCGGCGAGACAGATATGTTATACCTGCGTCCTCCCGCGTTCCTTGAACTCAAAGGATTAGTGACAGGAGAAAAGACCACACTGTTCTCACCGTACAATGTAATGCTGTATATGCCTGTAATGGATCAATACCACTATTGGCGGAAAGGGGTGCAGTTTTTTGAAGTGATGATACCTGTTGATGCGCCTATTCCGGTTTTGCGAGGCAAGATAGAGGTGAGGTATACAGAGGACGCGTATGTGCCGGTAATGGGAAAAAGGATAGAGACTGAACGTTTTATCGTAGCCGGAGATGGGATCCCGGAAGCGATCGTAGATATGACAAAGTATGCTCACGCGCTGGTTTCTGTGGAAATACCCAAAATGAAAAGCAGGGCCATCCTTACGGAATTGCCCGGTAAGATAGAAAAATTAATCAATCAGTTCGCGCGAGAGTTTATTCCTGTTCAATCTGACACGGCCGCCCCGGCGGCGCGCGGCGCGGCGAAAGCGGCTTTGTCCGAACTGGCAAAAAAGGTTAAACGGGAAAATGTTTTTTTTGAAAGCGGAGGATCGCTGCTTTCCGGATGTCTGATGGTGCCTGAAGGAGATGGCCCTTTTCCGGCTGTTGTTTTTGTTTCAGACGACGGGCCGGTTACGCGTGGTGAAGAATCTTTGTTGGGATCGATTGCCGAGGCCTTTTGCGCGAAGGGCATAGCCGTCTTCAATTTTGACGATCCCGGGCAGGGAAAGAGCCAGGGGGTTTTTAGGGAGCTGGACGACGAGAGGCACCTCGAAAATATCAGAGCGGCGTTTGCTTTTGTCGGAAAACATCCACTTGTCGCGAAGGATAATATTTCACTGGTAGGTTTTCGAGGAGGCGGATACCTCGCGGCCAAAGCCGCCAGGAAAGAGATCTCGGTCGCCGGCTCAGTTATTCTGGGGCTACCTGCAACGTTCTCCGGGGATGGCGCGGGGCGTGACGCGGGAGAAAAATATATCTACGCTTATGTCAAAGCAGCCGATCTCGGGCAGTTTGACCCCGGCTACATAAAGACCATTAATGATCTTGTTCAAAACCAGATGGAAAATGTAAGGAAGTCGGGGGATGACATCGTTTTTTTTATGCGCAAAGAATTACCGGTTAAGGCGTATCGCGAATATTTGTTACGAAAACCGTATGCCGAGATCGTAGCGTCCGAAAAGCCTCTTTTGGTAGTTTTTGGAAAGGACGACACAAATTTTTACTCGGGGCTTGATGATAAACTGAAGTCCATGTTCTCTGAAAAGCAAAACGTGAAAATAGCGGTATTCCGCTCGCTTGGCGCGCATATGGGGGACATGGAATGGTATGATAAAAAATGGCGTTTTAGGGTTAACCCGGAGATACCGCGTCTTGTAAGTGGATGGATAAAAAAGAATCTTCCTGATGAGGCTTCAGGAAAATGATGGACGGGGAGATATATTTTTATCGTGACATTTTTATCGTGGCGAGTTGACTTACATCAACACATATGCTATATTTTCATAAGAAAAGACATCCTATGGTTTAAATTTATCGCCTTACGCGTTTGCATGAGGCCTCACTAATAATAAAAAGGAGGGTGTACGATGAAGAAATTTTTGGTGCTTATCCTTGTGGTAGCTTTCGCGTTTACCTGTACCGCCGTGTTCGCGCTTGAGAAACCGGTGGCTGAGGTAGCTGGTCAGGAAAGCCAATATCCCGCGGGTCCCATGCAGAAACTGGGAAGGGGTATCGGGAACATGGCTCTTGGCTGGACCGAACTTCCCAAGGGTATAATAAACCAGACAAAAGAGACCAATCTGCTTCAAGGGCTGATCTTCGGGACATTGAAAGGCGCGTGCCAGACCGTTGCGCGAACAGTCTCCGGGATCGCGGATGCGGTTACCTTTCCGTTCCCGGCCTACGACAAGTCAGCGATCTCGCCGGCTTTTGATTTTCCGGCCCCGGCCACTGAATAAGATGTTTGCGTTTAGCAGCAGGTAAAAAACGAGCGATTTATTGAACAGATCGCTCGTTTTTTATCATCGGGAGCGCTAATAAGGCGTTTACATAACGAGTTATTGACGCCTTGACGCCTGTATGTTATACTCACTCGGAAAAGAGGAAGGGTTTTATGAGACTGAAATTGCCGGAGAGACGGAGGTTTATCCGCATAGAGGTGCCCATGCGGATCAAGATCGAGGGGGATGGCTGGTTGGAGGAAGCTACAACCAGGAACATTTCGCCGATCGGCATGAGGTTTGAGACCGCTCGTGAGTTCAAAAAGTCAGAGATCCTTAATTTGGTCATGTATCTGCCGTCATCCGGGGATAATTCCATCCGCGTTAAGGGTAAGATCGTCTGGCAGCGGAAGACATCCCTGGAGGATAACGCTCCTTATGACGTTGGCCTCGAAATAACGCATATTGAGGATGAAGGGAAGAACGTGCTATTGAAGTATTTGTGTGATCTGCTGTACGATTCGTCATATCATTCTGATTAACGGGTTTTTGGAGGTTGAATTGAAAAATCATTGGATGATCGTTCTGATTGTCGGGTGCGGGATATTAGCCGGATGCGCGGATATGGATATTCCGACACCTACAACAATATTAAAGGAACCGATAGGGCCTAATGCCGCGAGGCACGGTATGTCCAAAGATCGTGTTATTTCGTTGTACGGTGAACCCGCTTTCAAGAGCATGGTTTCTTCCCCTGACTGGGATGCTCCACGTGAAGAATGGTTTTACACCGCACGGATCAGCGGCCTTCCGGTGAACTCCGAATATCTCGCGAAAGATCTCTATCTCTATTTCGATGGCGGCTCACTAACAAATGTCAGCTATAAGCCCTTGGGAAAAGAAGAGAAAAAAACAGGGAGTTAAAAGAACCATGTTGAGAATACTGTGTAAATCAAAGATAACGAATGCTTTTATAACCGATAAAATTCAACATCACTCCGGAAGTATAGGGGTGGACAAAGCTATACTTGAGGACGCGGATCTTCTGCCGGGCGAGCAGGTTCAGGTGTTGAACATGGATAATGGTGAGCGTTTTGAGACATACGTAATCGAAGAGAAGGAAAGATCAGGCAAGATTGTCCTTTACGGGCCTGCTGTCAGAAAGGGTGAGATAGGAGACGAACTTGTCATCCTGTCGTATTGCCTCCTGGAAACTAAGGAGTGCCACAATCAGAAGCAGCGCCTTGTCTCTCTTGCTAAAAATAACCAATGCAAAAGCAAATAGTGGATCCGCTTGACCTTAAGACATATCCCGCTGCCTGCCTGCGAACCAAAACGGTGGACGTAAAAGATTTTACGGAGGAGACAAGAGGGATGGTGCGTGCGATGGCGGATCTGATGTATAAGAATCAGGGTATCGGCTTGGCGGCCCCGCAGGCCGGATTAGGGTTAAGCATAGTGATCGTTGATGCCGGATGCGGGCTTAAAGTTTTCATAAACCCAAAGGTGGTTAAAAGATCTCGTGAAAAGGATACGCTGGAAGAGGGGTGCCTCAGCCTCCCCGGAGTCGGTGTGAATGTGGCGCGTCCGAAAGAAATAGAAATACGCGCGAAAGACCGGGACGGGAATGTTGTTTCAGGAAAATTTGATGGATTGGAGGCGAAAGCCATCCAGCATGAGATAGATCATTTGTACGGAAAATTGATAATAGACTACATGAATCCGGTCGCGCGTTTTATTTCGGCCGGACGGTTTAAGCGCGAGATGCGAAAAAAACGGTTCGGAGACACGATAAAAGTTCTGTAAAACGACTCGTCCCGTCATTGCGAGGGCGGCAGCGAACGAAGCAATCTCCTGGAAATGACGATGGAAACACGCGTTTTGCATGAGGCATAGACACGATAAAAAAGGAGGAGAGGAACATGGTTAAAATTTATAGAGCTATGGTGTTCGTTTTTGTGCTTTTTTTTGCCGCGGGAGTCATTATGCCATTTGCTTTCGCGCAAAAGCCTGAAGATGAAAGTGGTTTAAAAGAGGGCGCGAAAGCCGCCGGTGGCGGTGTGAAAACTGTTTGTGACGCGGCTGTTAACTATCCGGCGAATCTTGTTAACGATTCTGTCAACGTTGTTGGCACAGCCGCGAAGAACGCGGCCGGCATGGTGGTGGATACCGGTAAGGCGGCCGGTGAGACACTTACTGGTGATTTCAAAAAAGCTCCCGGGATCGTGACGGCCCCGATAAAGGGAACCGCCAATACTGTTGGTTTTGCTGTCAGGGATACAATAGAAGCGCCGATGAAAGCCGGCAAAACAACCGGGGGCGAGCACCGCGCGAAACGAAGCCGCGGACAGAAATAATACGGACTTCATAGACAGATCGTGATAATACTACTCATTGCCATATGTATTGGTTTTTCCGCTTTTTTTTCCGGTTCTGAAACGGCTTTTTTGTCGCTTGGTAAGGTGCGCTTCAAACGTATGGAAGATTCGCCGCACCCCGCGTCGAAAAAGGTCATTTTTCTCTTGTCCGATCCACACAAATTACTCATAACGATACTCATTGGCAACACATTTGTGAATATAGCCGCGAGCGCTATGCTCGCGACGTGTTTTTATGGGTATTTTGGTGAGCGTGGCGTTGTGATCTCCATTCTGGCAATGACGGTCCTTATCCTTGTATTCGGAGAGGTTACCCCCAAAATGCTCGCTTTTTCTCGAGCAGAATCGTTCTCCTTTTTTGCCGCGGCCCCACTGAGTTTCTTTGAACGTCTTTTTTTTCCGTTCCGGTATGTTCTTGACCATATCTCGACCGGATTACTGAAAGCAATGGGCATTGAAATAAGATCCGAGAAACCCCGAGTAACAGAGCAGGAGATAAGGTATTTATTTTCCGTGGGAGAAAAAAGAGGAGTTGTAAAAGAGAAAGAAAAAGACATGATCTACAACGCTCTCAAATTAAATGACCTGAACGCTGCCGATATTATGACACCGAGGATCGATGTCATGGCGCTTGATATGACGAAACCCCTAAACGAATTGACGCTCAAGATCAAGGAGTCGAAGAAATCACGGCTTCCGGTGTATATTCACGATATCGACAATATAGTCGGTATTGTTCACGCGAAGGATTTTCTTATTGACAACGCCAAACCTCGGAAGAAAATGGTGAGAAAGGCCTATTTTGTCCCGGAGAGTATCCGCGTGGATGATCTGCTCGGTAATTTGCAGAAAAAGAGGATACATATGGCAGTGGTTACCGACGAATATGGGGTTACTTCCGGGGTTGTGACTATCGAAGACATTATCGAGGAAATAGTCGGGGAGATCGCGGATGAACTTGATTTTGAGCCCGCGAGGATACGTAAGATCGACAGAAAGACATTTGAGGCGGACGGCCGGGTCCACATAAACGACATAAATGACGAGATCGGTGTTGGCATCAAAACGGACGAAGTCGACACCGTCGGCGGTTTTGTTATATTGAAACTGGGACGGATCCCCGCGTCAGGGGATAGCGTTACCATAAACGGTTATCTACTCACAGTCGGAGATGTTTCAAAGAACAGGATAACCGGCTTGAAGATCGAAAGAATTGAAGGGGAGGCATAGTAAGAGGGATGATAACCATTTACGCCATTACCGCTTTGTTTGCGATCGCTGCCCAGGCTTTTTTTACGGCAGGGGAGATGGCGTTTACCTCCGTGAATAGGATCAAGCTCAAGGGACTCGTCGCGTCGGGAGATCAGAAGGCAGTGAAACTGGACGCTTTTTTATCCGGGAAAGGGGCATTCTTGGGGATCACTCTCGCCGGCACAAATCTTTCCGTGATAATATCTTCCGCTTTGGCCGCGCGGGTATTTGCCGAATATTTCCCCGCGCGGTATTCCCCTATGATAGTAACGGCGGTCATGGTTCCCATTACACTGGTGGTGGCGGAAATAATACCAAAGATCATCGCGCGCCAGTTTGCCAATCAGCTGGCATTGAACCTCATGGCTCCGCTAAAGGGTTTTAACCGGTTATTTAGTCCTTTGATCACCGCCGTGAACTGGATAGCCGGCGTGTTGCTGCGTCCGTTCAGAAAACATGCCCGGCCGTGGGATATGGATCTTACCATAAGAGACCTTAAAAGCCTTCTGCATTTCGGTCATGAAACAGGAGGAGTGGAAAAAGATGAATTTGAGCTCATACATAAGGTGCTTGACCTTGGCGCAAAAACAGTTTCCGGGAGCATGATCCCTTTATGCAGGGTACATTCCGCTGGCAAACATGAAACCGTCGGCGATCTAAAAAAAATAGTCGCGCTTGTCGGTTTTTCGCGAATACCTGTGTACGATAACGTTAAGAACAATATCGTCGGTATAGTGAATATCTACGATGTGCTTTTCGATATGGAAACCAATGTGGATACCCGGGGGATCGATGATTTCATACGCGATCCGATCCATGTTAAAGAAGATGATGGCCTGGATATAGCGCTTGCCCGACTCCGGCATCAGAGGCAGCCGATGGGAATAGTCACGAAAATAGACGGCGGGATAGTGGGGATCATAACGATCGAGGATATTTTAGAGGAACTGGTTGGGAATATTGAAGATACGTAGGGCGGGGAAGCCGCACACCGCAAAATGAACGAAAAGACATCTCGTCCCGCGTTATGTGTCCGGCGTTATACGTTGTGAATTAACGCGAACCGCAGGACGCGAAACGACATCCGCGCCCTGCAACTAATCACGGAGGAATGAATGAAAAGAATGTTTGTGGGTGTTGTATTGTTGATGCTGACAGCGTTTCTGGTTACCGGATGCGGCGCGACCATTCACGGTATGGTGGAGGATACCAAGCGGATCGGTGGAGGCGTGAAGACTATTTTTGTCAGGGACGGACAAAAGTAAAAGCCGTAATTAGTCCATCAAAAAGTTGCAATATTTGGTACATGAGGTATACTTGAGTAAGAGATGCGGGTAGAGAGTGAACCGTAATTAAACTGTTTGACGTGGAGGTGTAAGATGAGAGTTTTCACAATCGCGATCATGGCGCTCCTTATGTGTGGATTTGCTGTCGCGGCCGATGCCGCTGTTACTCAAAGGACAGCGACCATTGTTGAAATGGAAGGTACGGCCGAAGTGCAGATGCCCGACGCCGGGCAATGGATGGCCGCGAACCTTGGTATGGAACTTACCGAAGGTTGCAGGGTGCGGACCGAGACGGATTCGCTGGTGGTTCTCCAGCTCCATGGAGTGGATGCGGCGAACGTCGAGATAAAAGAAAGGTCCGAAATGAGACTGGCGGAATTTTTCGAGGATAAGGATGAAGCCACACAGAGGACGCTTCTTGACCTGGCGATCGGCGAGATCCTGATAACATCGAAGAAACTCCAGTCTGAAAAGTCCAAGTTCGAGGTCAAGACGCCGACTTCGATAGTCGGGGTCAGGGGCACCACTTTTTCAGTGTCCGTCGAAACGGAATAGTGAGGGGCGCAAAACGCAAGACGCGAAACGACGTCTCGTCCCGGGTTATGTGTCCTGCGTTATGCGTTAACGAACGCAAACCGCGAAACGCAATACGCGAAACGACATCTCGTCCCGCGTTGCGCGTCCGGCGTTACGAGTTGTGCGTTAACGATTCCCCCGCCCTTTTTTTATGCCCCATCTAATTGGATTATTTTTTATATATTCGCGAATACGGTTCAAATCAGATTCGTCGCGAATGACGTGTTCGTAAAAATTACGTTGCCAGAGTCGGATACCGGGTGTGTTGCGGTTTGTGTTAATTCGTTTTGTTGAAACCGTTTTAAATGCCCCGATCAATTGCCCCAATGGTTTACATAACGTAGGGGCGGCTCGCGAGCCGCCCTTTACAACGCGTGAGCCGCCCTTTGCAATTTTATCGGTCAACAATATTATCCCGTGTACATGATTCGGCATTACGATAAATTCATCCAAATCAACGTAATCATATTGATCCGCCAACCATAACCACGAACCATGAATAATTTTACCGATATCATTCATTACCATTTTACCATTTTTGATATAACCGAATACGTTTTGGCCGTAACGTAGGGGCGGCTCGTGAGCCGCCCTAAATAATGAGCCGCCCCTACGCGCGTGGTTATCGGAACATACCGTTATATAATACGCGCCTTGTCCGGTGTAATCGTAATTTTTTAATCTACTTGTTTTTCGTTTTCCCGGCATTGGTTTGACCCTCTACAATTGTAGAC
>Ga0180007_10006514_pt1 | contig 11380 bp, 13 predicted proteins | sample MM_PC_MetaG_FD_121122 | JGI IMG/M metagenome (GOLD analysis project Ga0180007, IMG submission 121122) | Groundwater microbial communities from the Aspo Hard Rock Laboratory (HRL) deep subsurface site, Sweden - MM_PC_MetaG | ecosystem: Environmental > Aquatic > Deep subsurface > Groundwater...
GTATGATATAATGGTTATACTCTATCAGCAGATCCAGTGTATATCCTACGATCCCTTCATTGGAATTTTCAATGGGGACCACTCCGTAATCGATCTGGCCGGTCTCCAGTTCGGTAAAAATATCACTGAATGAAATGAGAGGGATATATTCGGACTGTGTTCCGAAGATATTTTCCGCTGCAATATGGGAAAAAGTGCTTTCAGGTCCAAGGTATCCGATCTTTAAATATTTTTGAAGCTTCCGTGATATTGAGAACATTTCACTATAGATCTTGATCAGGCTTTTTTCGGGAATATAATTTTTATTCATTTTCAGCATATTCTGAATAATGGATTCTTCACGTTTGGGTGAGTAGATGTTCAAATTATTGGTATTCTTCAGCTCTTTAACGGATTTAACGATATCAAGACGCTTATGCAGTAAATTCAGTATTTCCTGATCGATGGTATCTATCCGGTTGCGCAGATTTTGAATATCCGGTTTTTTTGTCATATTATATTAAGGCCTTTTCAAATTCTCTGATGGAGGTCCTTACCTTGGGTATGATCTCCTGGGTGGTCTTTCTGTCAATCTTGAACTCCTGGAATATTTTCCTGTCGCGTTTATAGAAACTGCCGTCCACACCCAAACCCAGCTTGGCGTCATAGGCTATCATGTCAGCTATATGGATCACCTTTACGTACAGTCCGTTTTCGGGAAACGCTTCATCAGGAGTATGATGGTGTTTACTCACATCAACGAAGAGCTCCGGCAGTTTCCAGTACCGGGCCAGTTCCGCTCCGACATCACAGTGATTGAACCCTAAGACCTCTCTTTCCGCAATATCAAAAGAGATCTCTCTCATCTTGACAAGGGTGGCTATTGATTTATTATACTTCTCCAGTGTTTTACTTAACACGATCTTACCGATATCATGAAGCAGTCCTGCAACAAAGAATTTTTCTGTATCCTGATAATTATGTATTTTGGTGATCAGAGTCGCGCTGACCGCCGTGGCCAGGGAGTGTTTCCACAGGTCCCCTTTGGAAAGGCCGTATCCGTCATACTGCTGGTTAAGGGATTTAAATGCTGATGCGGCAATAACAAGACTCTTCAGGGTGTCCAATCCCAGGATAATAATGGCTTCAGATAAAGTTACGATCTCTCTTGAAAATCCGTAATAAGCCGAGTTTGACATCTTCAGGACCTTTGCGGTCAGCATCGGGTCCTGGCTGATGATCTCCTTGAATATATCCGGATTTGAATTAGGATTTTCGATCTGCTCGAGAACTTTATTTACAATATCAGGAAGAGTGGGCATGTTTTCGGCTTCAGCCAGGATCTTCTTCCATAGTAATCTCGATTTTTCCTCATTAAGAGACTCATTCAAAACTTAACTCCTTTATCTCTTTAAGTGTCGGCAGTTCTTTGGTACTTTTTAAACCAAAATATTCGAGGAATTCTTTGGTAGTACCGTATTCCATCGGATTGCCCGGTACTTTTCTCCTTCCCATCACTTTAATGAGTCTTTTTTCCATAAGGTCTTTAATGGCATTATCACAGGAAACGCCCCTGATATCTTCTATCTCTGATTTAATAATAGGCTGTTTGTATGCGATAATAGCCAGTGTCTCCATTGATGTTTTTGAGAATTTTTGCTGGTGACGTGATTTATAATAGCCTTTCAGGAAATCCGCATACCTTATGCTGGTAGACAGTTTTAGTGTATTGGCATATTCATTTATCTGTAATCCTGAAGAGTGCTTTTCATAGGTTTCTTTCAGCTCATTTATGAGTGCTCTTACTTCTTTTATCTCCATGTCGAGCAGTTCCGAAAGCCTTTTAACCGGTATCGCTTCGGATTCAATAAAGAGTATCGCCTCGATCAGTCCTTTATAATAAGCTTTATTCTTTGTTTTTGGAGTTTCCATCTGTTTCTTCTCTTTTTAATATTTTTATATCGCCGAATAATTTATGCTGTTTGACAAAAATAAATTTCTGCTTTACCAGCTCGAGGATGGCTAGAAAAGTGACGATCAGCTCCCAGAGTTTGTGATTTGCATCAAATAAAGCTGAAAAAGCGATTTCTGATTCATAGTCAAGTTTTAATAGGATCTCTTCGATCTTCATGCTGACAGTGATCGTCTCCGGCATAATATATTCATTCTTTTCTGTCCCTGTTTCGCTTAGAAGCTTGTTGAAAATATTGATCAGATCAAACAGGTTGATATCCACCCAGTTCTCGGTATCTTCAAAGTCGAAAACGATCTGGTTTTTCGGACGGAAAAAAATGTGTGATTGCGTATTTTTCAGGTCTTCCATATCCAGGGAGGCATTCTTGAATTTCTGATATTCCAGAAGCTGCTGTACCAGTTCGGTTCTGGGATCTTCAAAATATTCTTCTTCAATATCAGACTGTACAGGTAATAGTGTCTTCGATTTAATATAAATTAGATTGGCAGCCATAATGATAAATTCAGCAGCGAGGTTGATATCCAGTTTCTTCATCAGGCTGATATATTGCAGGTATTGTTCCGTTATCTCATGTATGGGGATATCATAGACATCTACTTCTGATTTTCTGATCAGATAGAGGAGCAGATCCAGAGGCCCTTCGAATTTTTCAAGCTTAAATATGTGGCTCTTATCTTCATCCTCGATCACGGACTTGTATTCGTTTCTGTAATCTTTCAACCTGTTACCATTCATAATCCATCCCTGTTAACCTGTAAATCTCCTTTATGTGTTTTATAGCCACTTCGTTTGCTTTCTTATTATTATCAATAATAGTTTTATTAATAAAATCCATATTTTTTTTATATTTTTCTTTTTTATCCCGGTAACCAATAAGCTCATGGTTAATTGTATCAGCGATCTCCTTTTTGCACTGTACGCAGGGGCGTGTCCCGTCCTTACATCCTTTAGCTGTTTCCTTCTTTTTGGCTTCATTTATAAAGATCTTGTAGAACGGATATACAGTGCATTTTTCAGGATCACCGGGATCATCTTTGTATACTTTGGCCGGATCCGTAATGAATTTTTTTAGTTTTTTTTCCAGTACTTCCGGTGTGTCAGAAAGATAGATGGCATTATCATAACTTTTGCTCATTTTTCGGCCGTCGATCCCTGCTATCTTCGGGACTTCGGTTAAAAGAGGTGTGGGCTCCGGAAAGTAGTCTTTAAATATACTGTTAAATTTTCTTGTGATCTCGCGTGTTATCTCCAGGTGCGGGATCTGGTCCATTCCCACAGGGACCTTGCTGGCTTTATAGAGGAGGATATCCGCTGCCTGAAGTACCGGATACCCCAGGAATCCGTAATTGTTCAGGTCTGTATTTGTTAATTCCGTTTTTTTTTCTTTAAATGTGGGATTTCGTTCCAGCCATCCAAGTGGAGTGATCATAGACAGGATCAGATGCAGCTGTGTATGGGCCGGGACCGCAGACTGAATAAAGAGGACACTCTTTTTTACATCAATACCGCAGGCTAGAAGGTCCATATAAATATCCATTACATTATCATTTATCTCTTCTGCTTTACCCGAATGGGTGGTAAGAGAATGAAGGTCTGCGATCATATAAAAACATCTGTATTCTTCCTGGATCTTGACCCAGTTCTTAACTGCACCGATATAATTTCCCAGGTGTAATTTTCCCGTAGGCTGGATCCCGCTGAGTACTGTTTCCATATTTACTCCCTGTATTAGAATGGTTCCCTTAAGATTTTCGATGAACCCTGAGGAATTTCTTGTTAAAGAAATTTCACGGGGTAAACGGTTTAGAGGGTATAAAAGGGAACTTCAAGGATAATACATTTAAACCTTTTACCCCCTTATATAAATATATTCATCAGATTGGATACTATAATATCAATAAAGCTTGTTAAATTAAAGATTAAAATTAGTATTAAAATAATTATTCCTATTATTTCAAACCGGTGATATCCCGGATAAAAGATTGAAATCACCCTTCCGGCTGACAAGGGAATGAATGGCAGGAAATTAAAGAAAAAATAATTAAAATTGAATTTAGTAATGGTGAAGAACAAATTATAAATAAATCCGTCCGGTTGGGGCTTGTATAATATGATCAGTAACAAGAAGAGAATGGCGGCTATCAGATTAGCAGCCATACCTGTAAGTATGACGGTCACACTGTTCAAGACGGGATTTTTGAAATTCCGTGAATCAAAAGTAATACTTTTTGCCCACCCGAAACTGAATAGGATAAAACAGATCAACCCCAGTTTATCAATAAAAAGGAAGGGATTGAATTTGGAAAGGCCGGAATCTGAAGGAGTTGAATCTCCCATCCTTATAGCCATGAAGCCCTGGAAAAATTCATGAATTGTTATAGTGAAAAATATAGCAGGGATTATTATCAGTAATTCTCTAAGGGCATCTATTAAGGTGTTTATCGTCATGTGTTCTATCCGTCAGAAGTGATCCGGTTCTTCCCTTTGTTCTTTGATTTATATAAGGCATCATCGGCTTTTTTGATCAACTCTTCTTTTCTGATCATTTTCCCGTGTTTAAGAGAACTGATCCCCATACTGCATGTAACAAAGACTTGATCATTATTCAGGAGGAACTCATGACCTCGGATCGATTCCAGTATCCTTTCAGACAGATGCATGGCTCCTTTCATATTGGTTTCAGGCAAGATGAGAAGGAATTCATCACCGCCGTATCTGATAGGAATATCTATGCTTTTTCTGATGCTCATTCTGATGATCCGGCTTATTGTCTTAAGGACAATGTTTCCCGCAGGATGGCCATAGGTATCATTTACTACCTTGAAGTTGTCAATGTCGATCATGATGACACAAAGGTCATGGGCATGCCTCTTGACCCGGGCCATCTCTTTATCAAGTACGGTCTGGAAATAATGAAAATTATAAAGTTGTGTCAGGTTATCAATGATCGCCCAGTTATACAGCTGACTGTGCTCTATTTTTGATACGGCAAGCTTGGATATTATCGAGACAATATAATAATCAAATTCATCAAGATTTTTATTTTTTCTTTCATTAGCGACTTCGATCACTCCGAAGATGTTATCACGGATAATGATGGGAATGCTGATGATAGAATTGATCTTTAATCCGATCTTCTGATCAACAATGCCTTTATATATCTTTCTATCCAGTTTTTCCAGGTGGATAGGTTCTTTTTCTTCAAGGGCAATACCGCAGACATCTTCACCGGTCTTTATCGTGGTCTCTTTAAGTTCAGAATAAAAATCGTAAGGAAAAAGTTTTTTGTTTTTATAGACCATTACAAAACTCGGATACAGCTTTTTATTGTCTGCCTGGTAAAAATAGAGTGTCACTCTGTCTGCTCCGATCGATTCAGCCGTAAATCCGAGGAACATGGACTGGAAGGCATTTCTGTCTTTAAATTCCAGATAATTCAACAAGTCTGCGAATTCCCTAACAGCAATAATTCCTTTTTCTCTTGAATTGGTCTCCTCTTTCTGGTGATCCAGCTGAAAGATAGCGTTGAGCTGAAGAGAGTAGTAGTTAAGTATTTCTTCAATATGATCTACGTGGTCCGGGATAGTGTGATACTTGGATGAAAGGATAAGAAAATGGACTTTAAAACTGCTGTTATCTGAAATTATCTCGTAAATGATCTCACTATAATTCTTGTTTCCTTTAATAAAAGAATTATGTTCATGGATCTTTTTATTAAAGACTTCATTAAGTGTATTGTTCTCATGTAAAGAGTATGTATAATGGAATTTATATTTCTTATTGAAAATATATACTGAAAAATTGAGATCCTTTTTTATGAGATCATTGAGGTAGGTGAATGTATACTGAGTCAGGACCTTGGCATTAGTAATAGATGGGATCTTGTCAATAAATTTTCTATTTTTCATATTCTTTTATCTTCCTGACATAACTCTTTATATCTTTCTGGATAAAAAGATCATTACCTATCACCAGGATGTCTGCTCCGGCATCAATAAGCTGTTTGTAATTAGATAATCCGGCTCCTCCGTCCACTTTGATCTTATTGTTTGTCTTCTCATGAATGATCATCTCTTTCAGCTCTTCGATCCTCTTAAAAGAATTTTTAATAAATTTCTGTCCGTAAAATCCGGGTTCAACGCTCATTAAGAGTATATGGTCCACATGAGGCAGGATATCTTTCAGTACCTGCACACTTGTAGTCGGATTAATGGAAATGCCGGCTTTACATTTATGTTCCCTGATCTGCTGACTAAGACGTATGGGGAAATGTGTCGTTTCATAATGAAAAGTCAGGATGTCACTGCCGGCTTCTATATATTCTTTCACATAGTGCTGCGGATTTGTGATCATTAAATGGGTATCCCCTCTTAAAGAGGTCATTTTTTTTATGGACGAAATAAAACTCATTCCAAATGTCAGGTTGGGGACGAAATGTCCATCCATTACATCAAAATGGATATAATCCACACCTGCATCTTCGAGGCCCTTTATCTCCTTTTCCAAATGCAGGAAATCCGCGGCTAAAATCGATGGTGAAATTTCTACTGTCACTCTATATCCTTTTCTATGAACAATTCATCATTAATATAGATTTTTTGAATCCCATGTCCATAAATTTTTACAGGTAACTGTATTTTATTTGAAGAGGAAATGATGTCATTGAATACGGTTCTATCCGTATCCTTATTATCCGTGACCAGTATCTTGAGGCGGGCAGTGTTATACTTATCCGGGAGTTTAAATTCGATCATGTGGGAATTAAGGTCATATCCGTCTGCTCCTTCCAGCCCTTCTGTCCCTTTCGGCCCGAGGCTGATCACCAGCTTGATCTTTCTGCCTTTTTTTACTTTTTTCTGTTCTGTAATTGACTGGTAGGCAACAATTCCGCTGTGTATATTATTGAAATTCTGCAGCTCAATATCTACATTGAAACCCAGTTTGTTTAAGGAATAATAAGCTTTGTAAAATTCAGCATTAATGACTTTTGGAACCACCATGGTCTCTTTACTGCTGTTTAAAGAAAAAATTATAATAAGTGTTGTGATACCGGTGACAAACAGGTATAAGAAAAAGAATAAAGACATCTTCTTTATTGAATTGAAGACAGAAGGATAATTCACCGGTTCGGTCTTCAGTTTGCCTATCTGTTTAAATATTTTTTTAAGATTATAGAATTTTATCTTCAACATATGTAAATTTCTCCTTTATCCTTAATTTTACTCCGTTTAAAAAATCAGAATAGTTCAGGATCTTTTTATTTTCTTTCTGCAAACGAAGGATCTTTAAATATCCGGTTCCTGTTTTAATAACAATACCATTTTTTCTGTCTGCCGCTGCAACTTCACCTGGTTGAAAAGACCCATCTCCGATATCATTGTTAATAATTTCTGCATGATAAATTTTAATGATCTGATCATTATGAATTGTCCTGGCATCAAGTCCTCTGATGAGATTATAAATATCCTGCGAGCTTTTATTCCAGTCGATATAATGATCCTTTTGAGTGAATTTCCTTGCATAGAAATTTTTTACTGTATATGGATCCGATGGTTCCCGAATAAAATTTTCGTTGCCTCCTGCAGTAAGCCTGGATAGACTTTTTTCAAGAACAGAGACAGCCAGGGTTGACAGGTTCCTGTACAGGTTGTCGTACGTATCGCCCGAATTTATCTTTATCTTTTCCTGATAAATGATCCTCCCTGAATCGATCTTGTTTGTAATGATGTGTGCGGAAACTCCGGTATACTCTTCACCGTTTATAAGAACCCATCTTATGGGGGATGGCCCTTTGTATCCCGGTAACAGGGAAGGATGTACATTAATGGCATTTTTTTTTGGGATCTGTAAAAATTCTTCAGGTAATATTTTACCATAAGATACATCGATTATCAGGTCCGGCTGAAACGATTCGATAGCACTGATAAATTTACTGTCTCTCAGATCATTTGGCTGGAAATAATCTATTCCATTCTTTATAGCATATTCTTTTACTTCCGGACTTTTTATCTTTTTTCCTCTTCCATACGGTTTGTCCGGTTGAGTGATGATCGCCTGCAAATCATGTTTTAAATGTATTGCTTCCAGTGATGGTATAGAAAATTCCGGTGTGCCTGAAAATATAACCTTCATTTAATGATTATCCTTGAATATCTAATATTGTTACTCGATAATGTTATTGATCTCGTTTATTTTATCTATAAACAGAATACCATTCAGATGATCGATCTCATGCTGAACCACGCGGGCAGCCAGATCATAAATTTTTTTATGAAAGTATTCTCCATTTAAAGTGTATCCTTCTACTTCTATCCAAAAATGTCTTTTAACGGTTCCTTTTTTTCCCGGAACAGACAAACATCCTTCAATATCCTCTTCTGTCCTTCCTGACATGGAAAGGATCTTTGGGTTTACCAGTGTGATCTTAATAGGTTTAATAACGGGGTCATCGGTGCATTTTGTAATATCTATTGTAATGACTCTTTTTTTTTCTCCAATCTGAATGGCAGCCAGTCCTATCCCGTCATGTTTATGCATAATGTCTTCCATCAGACTACCCAGTTCTTTTATCTGGCTGTCGATATTTTTTACTTCCTCAGAAACGGACCTGATCAGTGAATCCTTAAAGGTTATTATCCTGTTCCTCTTTTTTTTCATGAATGTTAATATAATCCCGCAATAAATAATTTCAAGTAAAATTTATTTTGACTTTTGTTTTAAAATATATATACTTGTGACCAAAATGTGATGGTGACATAATAAGAGAGTCGGGGGACTTATATTACTGACGAGAAACAGGTATGGCAGAAAAGAAATGTATATTATTAACCAAACATAAAAGACTTCATACAGCTTTATCCCAGGCTATAAAACAGAAAAGACTTCAATGTGAGACGGAAATCTCTTCCTTAAGCAATATAGACCATATTGCCAGAATGATCAAACTCACAAAGAATACTTCCTTTTTAAGGGATGCCTACAGTGAATTTTTAAAGCAAAACAACAGTACACCTCTCTGTGTTATCCTTGATTACAGGATCGATTTTGGACTGCCGATACAGATGGATCCTGATCAGATGAAACTGGTTCGGACCTTTCTTATTTCAAGCCTCATCGTGAACGATATGACCGACTTGGAATATAATTTAACAAATATGATCTTTGTCGGTTCGCCGGTCCATTTAAAGCATTTTGAAAAATACAAGAGTGAACCGGAATCGATCTTTAAAGGAATCGAGACAGATACTCAAAAATTGAACCTGCTTCTGGAAAAGATCAGAAACAATAGAGAAGAGGCCCGGAAATATTTTTATTTTGATTACCTTATAATTGATGAGAGGAATGATGTCTTTCCTGCGGTAAAAAAGCTGGAAGAGATCATTGAGACGATCCATATAAACAAGCAGAAGCTGATAAATAAAGAAAAGACAAAGCACCAGACTGAGATAATATCCGGACAGTATGATGCTGCCAAAGTTTTATATAAACTATCCGCTTTCAGACTGTATCTGGAGGGGAAGATCTATAACATAGAGAACAATCCTAAATTTGATAAATATGAAGAGAATATTATTTATATTATTGGCCATTATGTGCATAACAACTGTAATGAGGTCAATAAAAAGATAGAGAAGTTCATTATTGAGTATCTTCCGAAATTACGAAAATTGTCTCTGGATACTGATATTAATATCAGCCTGAACAGCCATACTATTATTGACGGTGGAGTTACACATGGATTAAATATCTTGTTATCAACAAAACTGAAAGATTTTAAAAATATTCGGTTGATCACCTCACCGGTAAATTATTCTAAAATGGAGAGATCCCCGGGATTCATTTTCTTAAAAAATTATATTTTTAAAAAATTATAAGAATGTATCCATTATTTATTGGTTAAACGGCAACAGCCGCTTAAGAGCTTATTCACCTGCTTTATTATTTCAGGTATGCTTATGGATATGTAAATAAACTTAAAGGAAATTTGATCCCTTGTTTAAGGTTTGATATGAAATCATTTAGAAAATATTTGTGGTTCAATACTTCAGGCCGAAGAGACTATATTAATATTACGCGGGAAGTTTCAGCCTGTTTAAAAGAGAGCAAAATTCAGGAGGGCCTCTGCCTTGTGAATGCCATGCATATTACTGCCAGTGTATATATCAATGATGATGAAAGCGGTCTGATACAGGATTACGATGACTGGCTTGAAAAATTGGCGCCTCATGCTCCCGTGGACCAATACAGACACAACCGGACCATGGAGGATAACGGAGATGCTCATCTGAAGAGGCAGATCATGGGCCGTGAAGTGGTCGTTGCTGTTACGGAAGGGGAGCTGGACATGGGCCCCTGGGAGCAGATCTTTTACGGTGAATTTGACGGAAGACGAAAGAAAAGAGTATTGGTTAAGATCATTGGAGAATAAAGACTGATATGAGAATATTGATACTTGCAGACATACATTCGAATTTAGAAGCATTAAAAAAGGTTCTTTTCTATATAGAGCAGAAGAAGATCGCTATCGATAAATATTATGTGCTGGGGGATATTGTCGGATACGGCCCCTTTCCCAATGAATGTGTTCAATTGATCAGAGAACTTCCGGATCACAAATCCATTCCCGGGAATCATGAATGGGCGGTCACGGGAAAGGTCGATACGCAGTATTTTAATGCACATGCCAGAGAGGCCATTGCATGGACAAGGAAGATACTTAAGAACGATCATTACATTTATTTAGACGGGCTTCCATTAACTGAAAAACTGCAGTCTGATGGATTGAAATATCTTTTTCTGCATGGCAGTCCTGAAAATAAGATAGAAGAATACATATTTAACACATACATGGCAAAGCGCAATTTCAACTGTTTTAAGGAAAACATCTGTTTTTTTGGCCATACTCATATGCCTATTCTGTTTTTAAAGATGGAACACAAGATCGAGGCCATCCCTTTAAATGATGGTGATGTTGTCGAACTGAAAGACGAATACAGATATTTGATCAATGTGGGCAGTGTCGGACAGCCCAGAGATGGCGATCCGCGTGCAAGTTTCGGGATATTAGATACAGAAAGAAGAACTGTCCTGATCAAACGTCTTGATTATAATATTAAAAAAACTCAGAAACATATTATAGATTTTAAACTTCCAAGGGGATTAGCTACCCGGCTTTCAGACGGGCGATAGTAAGGATAGGCGAACTTAAAAATACTTGACTATATAAACAAATCAATTATTATTCAGCATAATTTATGAATCAGGAAGATTCTCCCAAAAAGATAATCAGGATGAAAGAGATCATGCGCTTGTTCTTTAAATATGAGGTGGATGTGCTTCCTGTAGTTGATAAAAAGGATAAATTTAAGGGATTCGTCGACAAGAACCTTGTTCTCCAGGATGCCACGGATTCAACCTTTATCGAAA
>Ga0180007_10006516_pt1 | contig 11377 bp, 16 predicted proteins | sample MM_PC_MetaG_FD_121122 | JGI IMG/M metagenome (GOLD analysis project Ga0180007, IMG submission 121122) | Groundwater microbial communities from the Aspo Hard Rock Laboratory (HRL) deep subsurface site, Sweden - MM_PC_MetaG | ecosystem: Environmental > Aquatic > Deep subsurface > Groundwater...
CGTACTTCTCGGGTAGCTGGGCCAGCGCAGAAGAAGCAAGGACCAGAAAGGCTAACATATATTTTTTCATTTTAGATTTACCTCTTTCAGAAAGTCGTCAAACCGTCCCTTGGTCTTGGACCATCCAGGTACGCTATCGCTCTCTTTCCAACCACGACAGCTACGCTGGTTCCTGAACTGATCCTGACGCCACCGCGATGGTGTCAGGTTGCCTCCGTGGCGAATGTCAATGTTGGGATGCTCACTCATCCAGGATTCAGACTTGAGGTCGTCCACTCGTTCAGCTCGGTTGTGACTTCCCGGCTCGAAACCAATCTTGCGAGAGAAGCCTTTTTCTTCAACCAAAGCCACGCGCCTCTGATAGTGTTCAATCAGTAGCTCTCGGTAAGCACAGAGTCCGCTCGTCTGCTTCGTATAGTAGAAAAGTGCATCCCCTGTTTCGGCATTCACCTTCCAAACATTTTCGTTGTAGTAGACAATCTGATCGCTCGGAGGCGTAAAGTCGAAGTGGCTCGGATGGTACGCAACATCATGCTCACAAAAGAACACCACGTCAGCATTGCTCACCTTCAATCCTGCGAGGATCTGGCGAAACATAGCGAGATAGCCCCGCTCAAGTCTGGCCATGACTACGCGGATGTCCCCGAAGTCCAGCGGCTTCAACCCCACGGTTACAATCTCGTGACCGTTCACGGCCTTGGTAAGTTGACGCTGACAAGCTCCCGCTATCGTGGGGTCCAGACGGTTGTCTGTGTACCAGACGACACCCTTGGTGGGATGAGCGATAGACGGGAAAGGCGATGGGCTGACCATTACCACCTCGGCACGTATTGGAATCACCACACCAGCAGCCTCAATTTCAGCCCGCGTCCTCTTGCATACTTCCTCAAACGTAAAAGTTTCTGCCATCGCAACCTCGGTGCGAGCAGCATCCGACCAACCATCAATGACCTTTCCGTCACCAGTTTTAACTTTAATAGGCCAAAACTTATCAACAAGCCATGATAGTGGGCGCACCTGTTTCGGCCATAAATTATTTCTCCACAGTTCTCGGCTGTATTTTTTTGCGCGGCTGACTTGTTTGCCTGAAATCTTGTATGGGAATGAAAACCCACCACGAGTGCGAAAAAGATGACTATAGTGCGTCCGTCTATTCGTAACCACGCGGCCACCAGAGAGCCAAGACTTGCAGGCAATCTCTGTACCCATCTGCCCCCAGCTCCCATAAGCCTCATCATCGAGTCCATCTAATTCCCAAAAGCGTTCCCGTGACATGAAGTAACACGCGCCCAAAAGCGACATCGTTTCAATGAAATCATCTTTCGTTGACGGCTTTACTCCATATTGAAAATGAAGCTCTGAATCGAAAACCCAAGAAGTTGTCCTCGTGCCTCGCTTCGGCTTCCAAACCATCTCACGGTGAAACTCTTCTCCGCCGCATTCACACTTCGTCAGCTCCGGCCCCTGGTATGTACGTTTGCTACAGCCGTCACACTGCCAATCAAAAACGTGCAGGTTCCTTTGAAGCGGTACCTGAGTCACCTTGTCGCCCAGCTCCGCCGCTGCCTCGATCAGCTTCGCGTCAAAGCCCTTGTCCATCGCACAGTGGGCATCGAGCTTCATTAGATATTTCGCTCTCGACACACGAGCCGCTTCATTTACCGCGCCACGCTGCCCGATACTGATTTCGCGATGGATCAACGTCACCCGTGGATGTATCGGTAATCCTGGATCTGACCAATAGCCATCGAGAACGACAATGATCTCAGTTCTGTCGTCGGAGTTCTCAAGGACATCCTCAATCGTGCGCTGGAGGAACATCTCGTTTCTGGCTGCGATGAGTACAGAAAGTTCAAACATCATTGGCCTACTTTATGCTTCCCGTCTTTGCGAAGTGTTTTAGCATCGGGGCCAGCTCTTTTGCCATGTCTCGGTTCAACAGCATCAGTCCGTCTTTTACGTGTCTTCCGTGGCAATCAATAAGGACACCAAAGTGAACATGATCACCGTCCAAATCCTCTTCAAGCACACAGTCTTGTTGGCCGAGATCGACGAAATCCATTCGATGATAATGACCCGTCTCTGACCATTCTGGATTTAATGCATCCTCTTTCATACGTCCTCCTGTCGTAGGAAAGTTCAAACAGCTAAACCCCATTTATACTCAACACGGAGAAGCCAGGGCAGACCCGCGTCTGAACATTTCTCACATGCGAAGCTAATCTCATTGCGCCCCGTCTCGTATCCAGTACCACCACATACCATTGGGGAGCCGCACTGGCATACATACCCGGACAGTCGCGCTGGGTTACCTTGCATCAATGCCATTGGTGGAACATTGGTTGTAACTACTGCGCCGGCAGCGATCATGGAGTAAGGGCCTATGTCTGTGCCGCAGATAATAGTCGCGTTAGCCCCTATCGATGCCCCGACTCGAACGTATGTCGGAACAGGGGCCCACTCCCCTTTGCTGCGAGGATATCGGTCATTTGTGAACGTCACGTGCGGGCCGATGAAAGCTCCGTACTCGATGTGGACACCACGATATAGCGACACACCATTTTGAATCTTCACGCCGCCGGCGATCTCAACCCCGGCATCCACGTAGACATCCTTGCCTATGACACAGTTCACTCCGATACGGGCTCCATCACGTACATGAGCAAAGTGCCATACTTGCGTACCGGCACCGATAACGGCACCTGGCTCCACTATGGCTGTCTCGTGGATCCCCATTCTGTCCCCTCGTTCGCTACCATAGCCTTTTCTTTGTTACAGGTTTTGAGCAAAGCCTTGCCCCAATCGTGGATTTCCTGCCTCGTTGAGAGGCTGTAATTCTGGAACTTGCGCTCCTTCGATGTTTTTATTTTCGCCATCGCTGGCGTATAGATCGTAGGGGCACCAAGGCGTCTCCGAAGCCTAGCCTCCATTTCCTTATCCTCGGGGCCGTAAAATTCAAAACGCTCGTCAAACCCACCAGCTTTTAATAGCTCGTCCCTAAGCACTGCGATAACGCCCCGTAAGCGTCTGGCAGGAGGAGTCAGCCAAGTAGCGCCTGTGTTGAACTCGGCTCGGATTTGCTCGAAGAAGTTTGGCTCCGGGATCAGGTCAGCAGATGAAATCACTATTACATCACCCGTTGCTTGCCTGATTCCGATATTCCTAGCATGAGCCATGTGGTAATGCTCCCTGCCGCGATAGACCGGAACCTTGAAATGCTTAGGTAGCAGCGGTTCTAGTGGCTGATCATTCGCGTAGTCCACAACGACAATTTCAACGGGCGGTGAGACGTTGGCTGCTTCTACAACGTAAGGCACGCACCGAAGCAGATCATCTACGCGGCGTGAGCAAGGTAGTGTGTATGAGATCAGCATTACTCGGTTGTCACCCTTGCAAGGATAGTTTTGTGGCCCATTGATTTCAGCATAGCTAATCGGTGTCCGCCATCATACAATCGCATTCTCTGGCTCACGATGATCGGCTCCCGCATACCATTGGCTTTGATATCTAAAAGCATATCTACCTTCTCTTTAACGAACCCTCTGGCAGTCTCTTCGCTCCAAGTTCCTTTCTTCCTCTCAGCCCAAGCCTTGAAATAGTCGGTGTTCGACGGATCGAATGGCACGTCGTTCGAGATATCGTTACAAAGGGCCTCCAGATGGGCGCGAGTTACCTTCCCTGGATGATGGCCTCTCTGAGACTGCCTTGTCCAAACATCAGCAATGGGTACTCGCCTTAGCTCGCTCTCAAAACTTTTGCTCCATATCTTGCGTGGAGAAGCGTCGCCCTCAACATCGAACGGCTCAACAGTGACGCCTGTGTCCTTCCACTTGTTGAAGTAGCATCCAACACTCTTCCTATCGCCCTTAGCTCTCCAGCCACGCTTCTGATCATCCCTCGATATAACAATGCAGATCCTAGTCTTCTGGATTAAGCGATCGAGATACCTCAGCCAGCCGTCAATAAACAAGTAGTAGTGAAACGTAGAAAGTAGCGTTACGTCAGCAACGGGCAACTCATCTATCTTGAAGGTGCCCTCATCGCCATAGGGGGGAGCTACCATTCGCTGAAGAAGTTTGTAATTGTACCCGATAAGATCCCGATAACGGCACCCAGCTTCGTAAGGGCTCCTATCCTTCTCCACACCCACAGCCCTGGAAAACCCGGCATCCTCAGCCATCTTCAGAAACAGTCCGGCGTTTGTTCCCATCTCCACGAACGTCATCTCAGAGCAGTCCTCTGGCAAGTGAGGCTTGATGTAATTGTCCCACTTCCCTTCATTCCAGTGTGCGCTACCAACGCGGTTTTCGTTTTGGCATTTGAACGGCTCATCCACTGGTATGTTCTGATAGATAGGACGCTTGCTCATAGGTTCAACTTCCCATCAAAGAGTAGCGATCCGTCGTCATTCCATTTAGCTTTCTTGTCCCACTCTGGAACTGGAGCAAAGTGATCTATAAGCCATTTAAATGGTCGGGTCTGCTTGTGCCACGCCTGATTGAGACACCAGCGATTCGTGTAACGTGTCGCCTTGTAGAAATCAGCCGTGTCTAAGCGGTATCCCCTGCCGTACTGCTTACCCTTCCTGAGATGCGCATACCATGTCCGCTTGTTGCGCTTGACCTGTCCCCCGCTCAGCCATGATTTGAGGCCCAGTTCTTGCGGCTCCTTGCCGAATGAGCCATAGCACTCCTCGTCCATTAGTTCGAGGTACTCAAAGTATTTCTTGTGAAGGAACCAGCACGAGCCTTGGAACGTCATCTCGTCATCGAGGAGCACGTCCTCGCGCTCTCGCATGCGGGCATTCCAGGGCTTCCCATTCATTCCAGCACCGCCCCAACCCTTAGCGTCATCGGGGAACCCTAAATAACACGCATCGATGTCAGGCTTACGTGACTCTTGTATGCACCAGTTCTCAGCGTCGAGTCTCTTCCTGCGCGGTATCACAACCCAGTCATCGTCGCACTCGGCGGCAAGTTTCTCGTCGAAGCCCTCATCGAGCAGACAGTGACCGTCCAGCTTCATGATGTACTTGCCACGCGCTACGGCTGCAACTTTATTGATCCCGGCCCGCATCCCTACACTCTTGCCGCTGTGGACCAGAACCAGCCTCTTGTCGTCTTCTAGTGGTGGATCAGGCCAGTAACCGTCGAGATGTACTACAACTTCAATGTCACCAGCGGCTTTTTCAAAGAGACTTTTTATCGTCGGTGCCAGGAACTGCTCGTTCCTCGACGGGATAAGAACGGAGATCATCCCTCACCTCTTAACATCACGTATACTTGTGTAACATTGGCGGGGCCAATCGTTGACAGGATACGACCCTTCTGGCTATTCGGCGGATAGTCCAGGTTTAATATCCTCAAGAGGCCCCGCCAAACTTGTCGTTAAATTCTTTCGAGCGAATTAGAGTCTCGCGCATATTCGCTTCGCTCATCCCATTCGCCATGAGGTTGTTGTAGTTCGAGAGCCCGCCGTCATCAGCGGCCCGCCCTAGAATCTCTTGATAGGCTAGCTGGATGATGGGTGCGAATTTGTATCTTGGCGGGGGCGGCGGCGGGGGCGGTGGCGCGTTGCCGCCTAGCTCCTCGGCGATCATCTCCTCGAGCACACCAGGTGGCGACTCAGGCCAACCACCATCCATCCCGCGCATTGTGTGGAGCGTCGAGTAGATGCCTCTCTCCCAAAAGCCGCGGTGCAACCTCACGAAGCGCCCCGCGTCAGTCGTTGCAAGCCCGGTCCATTTAGGAATCCTGGGTATCCAGTAATTCCACTGGCTCTGGGTCATGTGTAGGATTGATTCGTTGATGAAAATAGGGATGTTGTGCTTCCAGAACTTCGTGACGATCTCGCCGGGTGCGTTTTCCCAGTCTCCGTCACGCCTGGTATGGAGCCGGATATCATCCGGGCTTTCCATACCAAGACCGAGCCCTGGAGTGTATTCATGTTTGGGCTGTGACTGGCTCACGCCGAGGAGCTCCCCAGGACAATCGCGGGTATGCCAGCGGCGGAAAATATTCCTGAGCTGGGTATAGTTGAATTCATCGGCATGAACGCGGTACTCATTCGCCAGTTCGCTCAAGATATTCAGCCCACCGGGATCGACGCGGTGCTCACCTTCGCCGTCACCTCGAGTGCGAAGCAAGTGAAGATAAGCGCCCACATTGGCAATGTAATGCTCATTCCACACGGACACATCTCGACGCGGGTCACCATCACCCTTGCCCTTGATTGTCCACAGCCAAGGAATTTCTAGAACGACATCCATTTCGCGGGCGAGGCGCACCATCATTCTTGTTTGGACCTTGAAACCGTTCGACAGCCGGAACGCCGATCCTGTGGGGCAGCCAAGATCGACGGAGCATGTCTCGTTCGGGTGATCGGGATTGTCGAAGTATGGCGGCCCCCAGAAGCGGAGCTCTGGAGGAATCCTGAAACCGCGCACACCGAGTTGACGCCACTCGGCAATATACCGCTTGAAATTCGTGACGTGCTGACCACCTTTGCCATTCATCCACGCGGCAAAATGGTTTCGCCCCTTGAACATATCGACGAAAACAAGCTCGCGTGGCGTGACTGTCTTCCCGTTCAGCGTGTAACTTCGTCCCGATCTGCCGACAACGTATTGGCTCATGCTGTCCCCTGGAATCCCTCGTAAGTCGTTGATTTTATTGGGGCAAAAAAAAGATAAAATAATTGCATTTTTCCCTTGACAGAACCCAACGTTGGGTATATATTATAGGTATGATGATAAAGAGAAAGACGATGAAAACAGCCGAGGAACTGATAGCCGAAGCCAAAGCCGCCCACGACGCCAGTGTCGGGAGCATCTACAACGTGGCCGCCCTGATAGCGGCCGTGGAAGAGGGATTGGTGGACGGAGACAAAATCTGGATCGGGGGCAATCACTACGCGCACATAATCGGCGACGAGGTCAGCGTGCAGGCCGACGGCAAAGAGAGCCTGCGACAGACGATTGAGAGCCTCACCGACAAGCAAGTAGAGCAGATGATTGTGGCCAAGGCTGTAGCCATTAGCCGACGCGGCTCCAGCATGGGCACACCTAAATAGGAGGTCGAGATGAGCAAGACTTACAAGGGTTACGACATTATGGACTGCGACTATGCCGACAACATCGAGGCGGGGTGGAGGTACTACATCCGCACGGTAGACGGGGATCTCTCGTGGGACGAACAACTCTGCCCTCGATACCGCACCCTCGCCGATGCCAAGGCGGACATCAACGACAGGATCGCCAGGAGCCACGCCGCCGCCGCCATGGGCAGGAGCCGCAGCGAGGCAAAAACAAAAGCAGCACGCGACAATGGCCGCAAGGGTGGACGCCCACGGCACACCGATTACGACCGAGTGTTGACGCTTGGCTATCCTCGCGGGGTGCAGAATGAGGGAGACGAGTGCCCGAGCTGCGGCGAAACGGCGACCTGGCTGTCGTGTGCAGATTGCAACCGTGCCGCATTCATCATCGACTGCGAGCACTACGCCCAGCCTCGGCCACTTGCAGGCGGGAAGCATGGCTCGGATGTGACGTGCGCAGATTGCGAGCGACAACGCGACGCCGACGCCGAAACCGAGTGACCGCACGCCCCAACCCGAGGGCTGATCCCCTCGGGTATTTTTTTGTGTCATTGCTTCTCGCACCAAGCCTTAATGCCGTTTAGATTCTCACTGATATCCATCGCTGGCTCGAGCATCTCTTCCCGCCAATCGCTGAAGTACTCCCGCTGGACGTTTGTCCGTCCGCAAAACCGAGGGAGCGCGGGGCATCTTTTATTGACTTCCTGCAATCGCTGCATGTACCCGATGAGCTCCTGGTGGGTTTCTTTGTTCGCATCTATATCGGGCGACGTGCATTTCCCGCCGTTATTTATCACGAGGAATCCCCACGGGCCAGGTAGCTTCGAGCAGCAATGCACAAGCGCGTATTCGGGATTGCGGATCCCGTCCCAGATGAGCACCTGCTCATAGAAGCAAAGCTCTTGGAGTAGCCCGGCTCCTGTGACGCATCTGTAGTTTCCTTGTGCATCCTTTTCCCCAAGCTCGCCCGCCCGCGTGATAGTGATGTAATCCTCCGGCTCGACAGGTGGAGGCGGAGGCGGAGGCTCAACAGTTGTCGTGGTGGTGGGAGGAGGAGGCGGCTCAGGCGGGGGTTCCGGTGATCCGCCGCAAGCCGCTATACCCACCACCACGACAAGCAAAAGCAGCTTTTTCACAGCCTGACTCCTAAGAGGGCTACAACATTGGAGATCCTGTTAGCAATGGTCACCCCCGAGCCTCCCGCGAAAAGTAGACCACCGATGTATCCATCCATCGTCAAGATCGCAGATCCTGAATCGCCTCCAGCGGAGAACTCGCTACCGTTCCCTCCCCGGATCACGAGCTGATCCTCGAATGTCGCAATCTTGCCAGCGCCGTATTGGACTTTGGTCATCGTGTCGACGCCCTCAACGGTGCCGATAGTGTGCTCAGTCGTGCGGCCGGCCTTCTGCACCGTGTCGCCGAGCTCTAGGTCCCTGATGCCCTTAAGTTCTCCAATGTTGAACAGGTAGTCGAGCCTGACGTGGCCCTGGCTCACCGGTCTGGCGACTGCGGCGTCAACCAGGTTGGGATGAGGCTGATCGATCGCATGAGGCTTTTGCACCTGAAGGCGATAGGGACACCCCCACGCCTTAGCTATCATGTTGGCCGGCCATCTCCAGGCGTTCCACATGAACTTGGCGGCTTTCTTCTTTTCGCCGTTATCGCCGTCCCACTTGATGACAGCGAAGTCCTCGAGCCAGCCAAACTGATCAGTGCCGCTGAACCCACCATCAGCCTTGCCCGGCTGGATAATCATGTCGTTCGGCTGGGCGTCGTTACTGTTGGCGAGTACGTGATTGTTGGAGAGGATGCGATACTCATCACTCTGGCCACGCTTGACGTAAGCGCCCAACGTGCCCGCTGTGATTTTTACGTGGCCGATCGAGAATCCTGGAGGACACGGCCGCATTCGTTGAGTGAGATCCTCTGTAACGTCACGAGGAGCCTTGATGTCCCGCTCCTGCACGTCGGTCATGTGCCCGGCCGCTTTCGCAGGAATGAGCCGTTCAATCCTGACGCTTTTCTCGGTGACCTTCTTTTTAACGCCCACAACGACGCACACCTGGCCGGTATTCTCTCCGTTGGTGTACTGATACCCGAGCCCTACCGATGTCACGTCGGGATTCTCGGCTAGGCTTTTCGTCGCTTCCTGCAATCGCTTATTCATGTCTCTCACCTGTTCATGGCGCGCTTAGGCTGCCACTCAAGATGCATATGCTGTTTGTGCTCGCCGCCGTACACCACATCAAAATCACAATACGGGTCGTCTGCCCCCAGCGCCTCACGGACATCCATGTAAATAGCTTGGCGGTCTTCCTCGGGCACACCCACAAAGCCGTAGTCCTCAGCATTATCGATGTAGTGCAGCGATCCGTCCTCGTGCGTCCCGTCTTGACTATGCGTTATCCGGCAGATCGAGCCTCTGAATTCAAAGGCATCGATGACGCGCTCCCGTGCGTAGGCCATCGCCTGATCGCCATTGCCGAAGCGCGCACCGTCGAGAATTGCTCGTGCCATTTAGCTCACTGCTTGTTTCAGAGTTTCCCCAAGGTCCAGAATCCGCCCCGCTCCAAGGCACCCGAAACAGTCATGCTCATAGAAGCTGGTTCCTTCACTTGTTCCGCAACCGCTGCCGAGGAGCATTTTCCCAGACCCGCTACAGGTCTGACATGGTTTCCACACCCAATCGGGCGAGCTGCATGTTTCAGTCAAGATTACCCAGGTCATTTTCAGAACTCGTATCGATAGAAAACCGCAAACGAGACAGGCCGGTACTTCTCGAACATATAGATCTCGAGATCGATCCAGCCTGGGCCAGCCTTTTCCTTGGCCCCGAAGACCAGCCGTGCCGAGAAATCACCCGTAAAATCTTTGGAACCGCCCTCATAGACGAGAAGATCCGTACCGATGAACATCGATTCCCAGACTTCGCCAGGCAGTTGCATCGCAGACATCTTGACCCGGTTGAGACTCCACACCCTGAAGTCAACTTGGCTGATGTCCTGAACGAGAATGTTGCCGTCTTTGTAGGAAAATACCGCCGCTGGATGAATCTCTATGCCAGCTCCGGTCATGATGTTGTCATCGTAGATTTGGACGCCGTGCCACTGGATCGCCGCAAACGCCGAGTCCCACGATGCGATGATGCCGTTTTCGCCGATCATTGCACCGCCGCCTAGAGAGATTTGGGTTGGCTCGACACGGATGGTTTGTGCCGAGGCCATCACCGGGAGCAGGAGGCAAACGAGAACCGCGACAAGCCGCTTCATTTCCATCGCCCCTTTGCCTTGCCGGACTGCTTGTAGACTTGGTGTGTCACCACGGCCACCGCACCGCCGCCTCCGATGAATTCAAGAATCGGCCCGAAGTCGACCGGGTAGCCGAAAAAGTTGAGACACACTTGAGCTAGCAGGCCCAGCCCATACGGTCCGAGTGTGGCAATGATCGGAATGGCCCACGGGTAACGCTCGCGCAGTATCGGCATGAGCCAAGTCAGCAATTGAACGACAATGAGAACACCAACGGCAGACACGGCGGTTGCGCCGACCTCGCCCCAATCGATGATCGCCTGTAGAACCGAAACAAACATCAAGCTCATTGAACACCTCCACTTAAAATCACTTTGAAAAGCATGGCGATGGTTATACCCGCGAGAGCAATAAAAAGAGGCGTGATAAACCAAAGGATAACGCGCATCCCTGTATTGATTTTTGTTCTCACTTCTTCTACTGCTGGGCACGGAGTCGAATGAATGGCTTGGACTGCTGGGCACGGAGTCGAATGAATGGCTAGGTATGCCTCACGGCTTTGACGGACTTCAGCGACGAGCTCCTTTTGACCTTCTTTTAGATCTTTGAGTGTTTCGAGAACGTGCTCCTGTTTTTCCTTCCATCCATTAACAACGTCGGCAACATCGTCATCGGTTCGCCTAACTTTACTCCGTCTTTCTTCGCCTGCCATAAGTTTCTCCATGCGCCAAAGAAAAAAGGCCGCTCCCGCCGTGCGCACGGAAACGGCCTTGCTCTTTGGCAAACCCAACAGGTAGCTAATCCGTTGGGTTAATCGATTACTTCATGTCTTTAGTCTCCATCAATACCATCAAAAACTCAACGGGAAGGGCATTTCAACAAACTCAATCCCATAACTATAATGCTCCATGAACTTTCTATTCACGCTCAGTTCTGTCGGGAAGTATCCAAACATCACCGTGGATTCTGAATCGATTGGTACGATAACGAAAGGGTCAGCGCCGCCGCGAGCACGGTCGAGCATCTCATAC
>Ga0180007_10006517_pt1 | contig 11377 bp, 9 predicted proteins | sample MM_PC_MetaG_FD_121122 | JGI IMG/M metagenome (GOLD analysis project Ga0180007, IMG submission 121122) | Groundwater microbial communities from the Aspo Hard Rock Laboratory (HRL) deep subsurface site, Sweden - MM_PC_MetaG | ecosystem: Environmental > Aquatic > Deep subsurface > Groundwater...
AGCGTGCTGGATCTTGACGACATGGCAAGCGGGCCTCTTGAACTGGTGTCGCAGTTCGAGGCCGCCTTCAATTACTTGGGCAAGCTCGACGGCCGATTGTTTTTCTGGACAGACTTTGACGCGCCATTGGGACGAATTGTGGCGATTGATCTGACGTCTCCCAGTCGTGATCAGTGGCAAGAGGTTGTTGCGCAGTCAAAGGGTGCGATCACGTGGGCCGACTACATTGGTGAGCGCTTTGTGGTGAGTGCACTTGTCGATGCGCAATCCCGTGTTCTTGTCTATGACATGGATGGAGCCGTCACCCATGAGATCACGCTTCCTGGGCAAGGCACGGTGCCGTTGGTCCAGGGACCCTCTGAAGGATCGGATGTTTATCTTTGGTACTCCGATGTGGCTTGCCCGGCGATGATCCTCAAACACGATCTGGCCACTCAACTGACCATCCCGATGCGAAAACAGCCGCTTCCGTTTGATCCCTCCCTCTACATCACTGAACGTCATGTCTATGAGAGCGCGGATGGAACGAAGGTTCCCCTCTTCCTATCTCGCAAGAAGTCGACAGTCCTTGGGCCAGATACTCCGACATGTCTGTATGGCTATGGCGGATTCAACATTCCGATGTCTCCAGATTTTCGCCTCGATCACTTCACGTGGATGGACATGGGTGGGCAGCTGGCTGTTGCCTGTATCCGTGGAGGCGGCGAATACGGCCAGGAATGGCACCAAGCAGGCGCGTGCGAAAATCGACCCAATGTTTTCGAAGATTTCATTGCCGCTGCGCAGTGGCTGATCGACACGAAGCGAACATCGACGCCCAAGCTAGTCATTCATGGCCGCAGCAACGGCGGATTGCTTGTCGGCGCCTGCATGACCAAGCGGCCCGAACTGTTCGGCGCCTGTCTTCCCGCAGTGGGTGTCCTCGACATGCTGCGCTTTCACAAATTCACGGTGGGTGCGTTCTGGGTTTCCGATTACGGCTCCCCTGATGATGCTGACATGTTCCCCATCCTGATGAGTTATTCGCCGCTACACAACGTGCGAGAAGGCGTCGTCTATCCGCCGACATTGGTGACCACGGCCGATCATGACGATCGCGTGTTCCCCGCCCACAGCTTCAAGTTTGCGGCTGCGTTGCAGCATGCACAGTCTGGCACAAATCCAATCCTACTGAGGATTGAGTCTCGTGCCGGTCATGGCATGGGCAAACCCAAGGGCAAGCTGCTCGATGAAATCGCGGACAACTGGATTTTCGCTTTCGCAGCTCTGGGAGTTGCCCCTGCACTGAAATAGGTACCAGGACTGAATCGGCATCTCGGAGCATGCCGCCATTCAAAGCATCCCCCGTGACTCGCGTCGTCACGGGGGATGTGCATTTGATCCCGAACTTTAGTCAGAGGGAGTAGCGTCGATTGCCTCTTGTACGCGCTGCTCCAGAATCTCCAACGGCATGCTGCCGTCTTCAATCACCAGGGAATGGAAATCGGCAAGGACAAAGTCATCGCCCTGCGCCTGCTGCAGCCGATCACGCAGTTCGAGGATTTTGAGGAATCCTGTCATATAGGTCGTCGATTGGCCGGGCCACACGATGTAGCGTTGAACCTGATATCTCGCATAAGAGAGTGTCTTGCCCGTGTTGGCGACGAAATAGTCGACGGCCTCATTGTAGGTCCAACCCATGGCATGGATGCCCGTATCGACGACGAGGCGGACTGCACGCATCATTTCATCGGATAGGCGGCCGAGATCGCCGTATACGTCGTCGTCATACCAGCCCAATTCCCAGGCCAAACGTTCGGCATACAGAGCCCAGCCTTCAGTGAATCCCAAGAAGACCTCAATGCTTCGAAGAAGAGGCAAGGGGAGTTCAGAAGCCAGTCCGATCTGAAGGTGATGGCCGGGAATGGTCTCATGATACGTGAGTGTCGGCATCGAGTAATAGGGTTGAGATCCGCTGGCCGGTGCAGCGAATTCGGCGGGTCTTGCTCCGCTTGAGGCGCGGTAATAGCCGCCCGTTGCGTCAGGAACAACCACGACCGTGGCCCTTGGAACACGATTGAAGACAGCGGCGACGTCGATTTTCGCTTGCTCTAGGATTTGCTCATAGGCATCCACGATGGCTGATCCGGAATAGGACCCGCCGTCGCGAGAAACCTGGGCATAGATCTGGCTGATTGTCAGCTCTTCACTGTATCCAGCTTGAACGGCAGTTTCGTGGATCTGTTTCTGTAATCGAGCCACTTGCTCCAATCCTAGCTGATGAATTTCAACCGCTGTGAGATCGGTCTGAGTTTGATGACGAAGCGCGTAGTCGTAATACGCAAGCCCGTTGGGTTGTTCTCCGTATCCAATCGATTGCGGCGCGATCTGCCGTAGCTCGTTCAGCTTGTCATACAGACGGCGATAGGCCGGGATGATCTGCTCTGAAACGATAGCAAGCGCATCGGCCAGAAGATCGGTTCTTTCAGACGCCGAAAGGCCTGGGATCGATTGCGTCCCAATAGACAATGTCGTATAGAAGGGATGAGTCCTTGCTGAAGAATAAACCAACCCCCCAAGGCCAGAAACGGCTTGCGCAAGGATGAGATCGGGCGCGACGACGCCCCGCTCCGCTCGAGCCGCCAATTCCTCGATGAGTTGATCAAACTGGGTTTCGACTTGGCTCAATCGCGACATGTAGTCTTCAACGTCTCGTTCACTGGACAGGGGATGTACGACCGTCAGCAAATCGTAGGTCGCCCAGTCCTTGCTCGTGATGTAGTAGTGGGTGACAAGATAGTCCAGATCCGCGAACTCATGTCCACGAACGAGATCGTCCCAATACCAGGCACAAACATCATAGGTCAGCTGCTGTGTTGGTGTGAGCGAGGCTCGAGCGTAGGTCTTGAGCTGTTCGTTGATGAGCGACTCGATCGCGCGCGTTTCTTCGAGGTATGCCTCGGAATAGTCGTTGAGGCGATCATTCCTCACACCCAACGACCCGGCCATGCCGTAGTGGGTCAGGATCTCAGGAAAGCGGAGCAGGTATTGACGATAGGAAGTATCGATGAACCGATCGAAGCTCAGTCCGTCGAGTGCAGCCGTGACCTCGATGAGAGAGGGAGGTGACCACGAGGGAGCATACGAGCTATCGGCCGATTGTGCGAACGCAAAGCCAACTACCGCCAATCCAGCAACTGCAATGAGCCCAATCCAAAACGCGTTTCGCATAGAGATCGCTTCCTTGCATCCGGGATGATCTCAGAATAATGCCGGGCTGTGAATAGGTTGTGAAGATGCAGACTTGCTATTTATTGGAAGCCTCATCCACAGAAGACACATTAACGGACAAGTACGCGAAAAGCGGACGGTTGGATGCCGACCGATGAATGGAAGCGAGATCATTCCAAGCGGAAGATTTGCTTGGCCTTGTCCACTTGATCGACGGTGAAGATGAGCTTGCTCTTCTCGACACCTGCATAGATTGAGAGCACATTGACGTGGTCTTCTTTCAGACGGCCCAGCAAGGTCGAGAGCTCACCAGGGTGATGTGGCAGATCCATTTCCAGCGCTTCACGCTCCTCAAAATCGACGTTGAGATCCTTCAGGATTTTGCGAGCAGAGCCGTCGTTGTCTGTGACCATGCTGATGACACCCTCGTCGAGGACGGTCAGTCCTGCGATGCCTTCAATATTGACATGCTCTTTCTTCAACTCTGCTGCGATCTCCACCAGTGCGCCGGGGCAGTTCCCCATCAGAAACGAGAACTCTTTCATATGTCCACCTCCGAGACATGCTACCATGCGCGGGCCATCCAGGTGAAGCGCGAAGACGGCCCTCTGCATCGCTTGTTGAAGGGATTGACGGCCTTCACTGTCGGGTGTAGGGTGAATGATTCATCGTGATTGAAAGGATTCCCATGCGGTCTCAGATATTCGCCCTGCTCACGGCTGCGGCTTGGGGGATTGGCGGCTACTTCGAAAAGAGAGGATTGATGTTGGGCAATCTGTCTCCCCAGATTGGCATCACGATCCGTACGGCTGTGGCTCTGATTATTTTGGCTGCAGTCAGTGCGCCTCAGTGGAAGACAATTCTAGAAGCCGGTCCCCGGCCTGTGCTTTACGTTGTGCTCGGCGGCGGCGTTCTGGCAGGAGCCATTGGCATGCTTTGTTTTTACGTGGCTCTCAAAGGAGGGGCTTTGAGTCAAGTGATGCCGATTGCTTTCACATCGCCGCTCTTCGGCGTGCTGATGGCTGCATTGCTCGGTGGATCGTCTCTCCAGCCAAAGCACCTTATTGGCATGGCGCTCACTGTGGGTGGGATCGCGCTGGTGTCCAGTGGCTAGCTGAAACCTAGCCTTGGCGTTCGACGCATTCTTGAATGGCCAAGCGGTGACGCCAATGGGCACGGCTGCGAGCGAGTTGCTGGCGTAGGCCGCTTCGGATCGGGGTTCTTCAGCCCGTTCTGTAGGCCACGAATGCAGGAAAGCGGCGAAGCATCATGCATTGGGCGCTCATCGTGTGCCCTATTGGGCGACCCTGGCATGCTCCCTCGCAAGTCATGGTCGACCACGTTTGCGACCCATTATTGACACCGACAGGATTGCCTTCATTGATTCCCAATATGCTGTTGACGTCAACGTGCGATCCAACATGTCCGGGTCCGCGCTGCCGTTGCCAGGAATTACGCGGGAGGAGTTACTTCACCAACAGAACAAGGAAATCTGCAAATACATCAAGATACACATCCGAACACTTTGGCGGTGCTTCCGTAGAACCTGGCGTCCAGACGCGTTCACTCGGATGGGGCGCATCAATCCAACTCAGGGAGACAGGAACTGTCCCTCTGCCTATTACCTTGCTCCTCTCCGAGAGGCGTGGAATCGGGGTCGTTCTTGCTATGAATCATTACGCAGGTCCAAAGATGAGACTCTGTTCGTTGGCGTGGTGGACAGGCAAGTTGGCAGGAAAGGCAGCCAATGATTCCCAGCGGCGCTATGACGAGCTCAATCATCAAACACTGACAGCGCTGAGTGCTGGAGATACTCCCTTCGAGAAGGACAAAGAACTCATCGCTTTTCTCTCTCCCTATCGGAGGTTTCCGGAATACTGTTAAAAGAGTGCCAAGAGCAGCGATGGGAGGGAAACCGTCATTGGCGGAAGCGTTTCTCTCGTCAATCTACAAAGCGTACAGTTGACTCTTACTTCGGCTACTACTGTGATGATTGGAGGGGGCCTCGATCTGAAGAAGTACGAACATTTCCTCGAGTGAATCCGAACGCATTCTATCCACGAGCCTTACAGATGGGTGCTCTTCGCGCCAACTACAGCTGAGGGCCTTGAGGTGTTTGCCATTCGATGTCTGGAGATACTGGATCAGGCTGGCTCTCAGACACGTTGTCTGCATGGATATCGGCCATGATGAAGTTTTCGGGAGGGATAGGCGCATGGAAGAGCCTTCGGAGCATAGCCAGTTGCCCGGCGTGAGATAACGCATCCGAGAGAGGTCCTTGCAGAAAGCGCTCAGGCGACATTCGAGAGAAGTCGCCTGTCGTGAAGTGCCAGCTAAGGCTTTCGAGCATCTCATGGAAGCGTGCGACTTCTTCGTCGAATGCGGGGAGGGAATCAGGCCAGTACTGCCCGCCAGTGAAGAATGTACGTGCGTAACCCAGAACGCTGGTCATGTGCCTGACCAGCTCGAGTGGATTACGTATGTCGGGAGCAGCTCTGAATTCACCGAAGTCGCCTGGTGCCCCTCGCAAGGCCTTTTGTGTGCGATAGGCCAATGATGCCAGAAAGTGGCAAAGCATCTCACGTTTGTTGTCCAATCCATCCCTCCTTGCCGCGGTGACGTTGTCACTCAGTCGCTCATACCCTACGCTTGAGGACCAGCCCATGCCAATGAAAGGAATACTCTCCGTGATCCCTGAATACACCATTCGCGAAAGTGCCCGCGCCAAACACGTCCGGTTTCGCGTGACAGTCGCCGATGGGTTGGTCGTCGTTGTGCCCCAAGGATTTGATCGCTCGCGCATTCCAGAGTTGCTGGAGGGGAAGCGCGCGTGGCTGGAGCGGGCACTGCATCAAATCGAGCAGCATCGCCAAACTCTGTCTGTGTCGGCAATGCAGCCGACGACGATTGAGCTTGCCACGCTCGACCAAATTTGGCGACTGGAGTGGATGCAGTCCGATTCTCCCACGATTGCACTTGATGAACGCTATCCCTTCGAACTGAGCATTCTCGGCCCAATTGACGACACGCGCGCTTGGCAGCCGGCTCTCAAGCAATGGCTGATCGCTCGGGCGCGTGAGGCGCTGGTGCCATGGACGATGGATCTGTCTCAAGAGATGGGTATTCCCATTCAACGCGTGACCGTTCGTTGCCAAACGACGCGGTGGGGCAGCTACTCCAACAAGGGGACCGTCAGTCTGAATGCGCAATTGCTGTTCTTGCCCAGGCAGGTGACTCAATACGTACTGATCCACGAGCTTTGTCATGCCAAGCACCTGAATCATTCCGTTCGGTTCTGGCAACTCGTCCGGCAGTGGGAACCAGACGCCAATAGGCTTCGATCCGAGTTGAAGGTGGCGGGGGGATTTGTTCCTGGATGGCTGCGATTTGCCGATCACTCGTCTGGCAGTGCCGATCGAGAGATCGCGTGAACGAACGCATTCACTACCTCCCTTCTGAGTACGTGATGGCATATGTGCATCCTGTGCGATTCCATTTCTCTTCTCAAGAATGTTCTGCGAACCAGGCGTTCGTTCAACATCTTGGCGCCGAAGCCTTTCAGTACGCCACGGAGATCCTTGACTTTACGCCCGCTCGGCAAGTGCATGTGTGCTGCTACCACGATGTCGCGACGAGCTGCCGCGCTCTGGGGCGCGAGGTTTCTCCCACGATGGCTATGGCCCCACTCTCGGATGAAGCGTGCGGTCTCGCCATCATCCACTCTCCTTCTCTTGATCCGATGAATCGGGACACGTCACGCATGATGCGAATTCTCGTCCATGAGTTCGTGCACCTCCTCGTGGCAGAGAGGTCTGGATCCATCAAGATCTTGGGAGATCACAACCGGAACATGCGCATATCCGGCTGGCTGAATGAAGGCATCGCTGAAGCAGTTGGCCTTCAAGCGATTGGAGCAGAGACCCGAATATCATCAATGGCAGAGAGGTTTCAGATGGCTCAAACCGTCTACAGTTTTGAATCGCTCTCGCAACAGCTAGACGACCTCGATCATGCCGTTCGCTCCGAGGCATTCGTGTACGCGACCGGCGCAGTTCACCTGCTCTGCCATCGAGCTGGCGGAATTCGAAACGTCTTTGATCAGATTCTTCAAATCGAGGAATTTTTCGATCCAAACGACCGCTGTTGCCCGTCTCGACTTGCTGAGTATGACCGGTGATTCCGCCCTACGCGGCTTGTTCTAGCCCTCCTCCCCCCCACAGCGACTGCATCTCCTCGTGCCTCTCCAGCAATTCGCGCAGTGTTCCCACGCCCTCAATGACTCCGTCCTTGAGCAGGATGATGCGGTCCGCTCGTTCGAGAGCGGGCCGTCGGTGAGAAACGACAAGCGTGGTGCGATCTCCGCGTGCGAAGGTGCGATTCCACAGAGTATTCTCAGTCTCGATATCCAGAGCGCTTGACAGATCGTCGAATACAAGCAACTCGGGATCTCGGATGAACATTCGCGCCGCTGCTGTACGCTGTCTCTGCCCGCCGGACAACTTGACGCCCCTGGCGCCAATGAGCGTGTCTAGCCCCGCCTGAAGATGAGGAACGTCCTCCTCCATAACGGCCAAGCGAAGAGCCTCCTCAAGCTGCTCCGACGTCGAGGGAAGCCCCATACGGATGTTGGATTGCAGGGAGTCAGAGAACAACTGCGGAACTTGGGGCGTGTAGGCGCAACGTGGAGGCACGAAGAACGTAGCCGGATCCATGACCTGCCGACTGTTCCAGGTGATGCGGCCGCGATCCATGGGCAACAAGCCAAGGAGCGTCCGCAGCAACGTCGATTTTCCTGCGCCAATTCGCCCTGTAATCACGACGAATTCTCCCCGCGACAGTGAGAAGGAAACATCCTGCAGCGCGAATGCGTCGGTTGATCTGACTTCAGCTCCTCCCTCTGAAGGCCAGCTGAAGTACAGATGATCAACGCGCAGGGTTTCGAGTCGGTCCCTGTCCGTTCGGCTGGGGGTGACGATCTTTGGAAGCGGTCCGCTCATATGAATGGGGGCGTGTCGAACGACTGAGGAAGCCGTCTTGTCATTGGCCAGATGGGCCATACGTTCCATGGACACGGCGCCTTGTTTGAGGTGCATCATGAAGTCGCCAATCACGGCGACCACCTCAGCCAACACGCCAACATAGATGACAAACACGGCGAAATCGCCGACTGTGAACGTCCTGGATTTCAAACCACCAGCTGCAGCCAACAGGATCAATCCCGTGCATAGCGTTCCCGTATTCCAGAAGAATGAGTGGAACGATTGACTGAGCAGGCGATCGCGAACTGTCGCATGAAGGCGTGCCTTGTTGAGTTCTCGCACATGGGCGAGAACGTGCTTCTCGGCTCCCGCCAATTGAATGGTTTGGACGCCTTCCATCGCCTCACCGATGGCCCCCGTGACTTGTTCCGTTGCTCGGCGGGCGGCTTCTCTGAAGCGACGTATGTGCTTGGCCACCAAACGTGCAGCCAAGATCACGGATAGCAGCGGAACTACGACGATGGCTGTGATGCGAGCGTCAATGGCGATCAGGACGACCAACGCGACGCCAGCATAGGCGATGAATGAGATCTGATCGACGATCCAGCTGATAGTATCCTCGACCATCTGGGCATCGTCGCGAAATGTATTGAGAGTTTCCCCTGTCGAACGGCCCAATGTTTGGGCACCAGGCTGGTTGAGGATGCTTGCCAACAGATTCCTGCGCAGGAGGGAGCCCATGTTGTAGCGATGCCTGATGTCGAGCAAGGCGCCTGCCAGAATGGTCAGGATGCGGGCCACGCCCGCGGCGACGACCAGCGCAATGATGCCCCACAAGCTCAAGCTGGCAGGAGACGAATCAGTCAGAGAGTCGAAGAACAGCTTGGCGATGTAGCCAGCTCCCAATTCAGTCAGCATGATGGAGATCCATGCGACGATGTCGGCTGCGTACAGGCCTGGGCGGTACTTGATGAGTTGCCACAGCACATGACGCATCTTCATACCAACACCTCCTCCATGCCCGCTTGCAGCAAACGGCTCAAGCGGGACGTCGGATCAGCCATCAAGGCGTTGCGCGATCCGAATTCGGCAATCTGCCCGTCATCGAGAATCATGATCTGATCCGCGCGTTCTACTGTAGACAGGCGATGAGCGATGATGATGGCCGTTCGATTCTCCAGCAGGCGATCGACGGCAATCTCCAAGAGATGTTCCGTAGCCGGGTCGAGACGAGATGAGGCTTCGTCAAGAATGACCAGCCCCGGATCGGCAAGAAACGACCGTCCCAGAGCGATGAGCTGGCCCTGCCCTGCCGACAATCCGCCGCCGTCTGCAGCCAGCATCGTGTCCAGGCCGTTGGGCAATCCCAGGACCCAATCCCGAATTCCCAAATGATCGAGGGCATTCAAGACGCGAGCGTCTGTCACAGACGGATCAAATAGACGGACGTTGTCACGGATGGAGGCTCGGAATAGCTGAACCTCCTGTGGCACCTTGCGGACGGCTCGTCGAAGATCGGCGATCTTCACGGATTCCACCGGCTTCCCTCCGACATGAACGCCGCCATGCTGTGGATCGTAGAGGCGAACCAAAAGGCGGGCAAGCGTGGTTTTCCCGCTACCTGTTCTGCCAAGCAAGCCAAGCACCGTCCCCGGAGCGAGATCGAAGTCAATATTGTGCAATGCTGGCACCATCTCAGGGGCAGCTTCCTCCTCATCCTGTGGCATTCGAGCGGCTTCGTAGGCAAAAGATACGCCTCTGAAGCTGACGGCCAATGGGCCTGACGGTAGATGCAGCGTTCCCTCGTCTGTCAATTTGGATTGTTGATCCAACAGCGTGCGAATACGCCGAATACCAGCTTCCGCCCTTTGTAGATCTGTGATTTGCGTTCGGATTTCCGAAATGGGGCCGCGCAGCAATTCGGTGTAATGGAACACCAAGTACACCGTGCCGATGGTGATCACCGATGCCCGCCACAACGTTGCTCCCACACCAAAGGCGACGGCATGGCCGAAGGCAAACAAGCCAACGTTGGCCATCCACATGGCATAGCCACCCAGACTCGAGCGCAACCGGACTGGATACATCCTTTGGACGAATTCGTAGAACCTGTGCATCACATGGCTAACAGCGCCATTCCCTCGAATGTCCTCGCGCCCGGAAATGTGCTCTCCGAGAAAGCCGAAAAACTCTGCCGACAACCTTCGGTACTGAGTCCAGTAGGGAACAGCCAGCTTGCGAATCCAGATCAGCAGGAAGAGCGTGATGATGGCGAAGACAAAGATGGGCAAGCCGATGCGCCAATCCTCGCGAAATAGCAGTGCCAGGATTCCCATCACCAGAAGACCATTGCCAGCCACATCGATCACGAATCGAGAGAAGAAGTTGGACAGCGTGGCCACGTCGCCATCAATCCGTTCAATCATCTTCCCCGGCGTGTGATCCTTGTGAAAGGTGGCATCCAGATGCAAGGCGTGATCGAGCAAATCCAGCCGAAGGGCATTGGTCGCCGTCCAGGCGACGGTTTCTCCCACATACGTAGCAGCCACGGACAATGCCTGTGTGAGCAACGCGATGCCAAAGAACAACAAGGCCAATCGAATGAGAATCGACCATTCGCCCCCTTCGATCGCTGTGTCAATAAACGCGCGCAGTATCTGAGGATTGGCTAGTTTCAAACCAATCGTCACGAGAATGAGAAGGGTGAGGATGGCCACCCATCGCCACTGCGTTTTCAGATAGGTCGAGAGCAAGTTGTAGTACTGCTTAATGGGCACTTTCATGCTTTGATTCCTTGTCAGTTTGAACTGTTGTAGCCAAGCGCATAGTGCGGAGTGAACGTTGTTGGCTCTAGGTCCGGGGCTTGAGTCAAATCAGACTGACTCGGTGAAGGCTTCTTGGGGGTGACGACGAAGGGATCTTGTGTAGATCAGTTCGATGGAATCAGCGGGTGTTCACCATGCCAAGGGGACCTGCGGACCGGTTGATGTGTTGTTCTCGGATCATTCCGCACCTCCTTCTCTTGGCATGTTGGAGCAAACATGCGTCATTGTCGTTTATATGAATTGCCCAGCAGACTACAGGATGATGACCCTTTCGTCAAGGAAATGATTCCCAAAGAAGTCTAGCGAGGGATTGCAGGCCGCCCCATGATCGTCGATGCGATGGTTCCTTCTCTCTTGCATGAA
>Ga0180007_10006518_pt1 | contig 11377 bp, 10 predicted proteins | sample MM_PC_MetaG_FD_121122 | JGI IMG/M metagenome (GOLD analysis project Ga0180007, IMG submission 121122) | Groundwater microbial communities from the Aspo Hard Rock Laboratory (HRL) deep subsurface site, Sweden - MM_PC_MetaG | ecosystem: Environmental > Aquatic > Deep subsurface > Groundwater...
AAGAGCAGGCACCTGGACGACAAGGCCAGCGCGGGGGCCCTCCTGGCGCTCGCCAGGTGCGTCCGCGACGAGGGGCCCGCGTTAGACAGGGAGACGTGGCTCGTGTTCACCAATTACGAGGAGGTCGGCCACGGCGGAAGCGCCGGCCTGCCCGCGGACGCCGTCGAGCTGCTCGCCGTGGACATGGGGGCCATGGGCGACGACCTGTCGGCGGACGACCGCTGCGTCTCCATATGCGCCAAGGACTCCGGCGGCCCCTACGACCTGGAGATGACCGACAGGCTGGTCTCGCTCGCCAAGACCCTCGGCATCCGGTACGCGGTCGACATATACCCATTCTACGGATCGGACGCCGGCGCCGCGCTGCGGGCCGGCTACGATATACGGCACGCCCTGATAGGGCCGGGCGTCCAGGCCTCGCACGGCTACGAGCGCACGAGCAGGGAGGCTCTGGGCGGCACGCTCGCCCTTATCAAGGCCTATTGCCTCGGCCTACCGCCTGAGCGCTCGTAGTATCCCGTCCTACAGTTCCAGGGTCGCGCCTACGGTCAGGCTCGTCGTCGCCAGGTAATTGGCGGTGGATTTCTCGGTCGACTGGGTCCAGTACAGGCTCGGGTATCGGGACACGCCGGCCGCGGAGCCTCCGACGAAACGGTAGTTCAGGTAGGCTTCTAGTTTTTCTCCTAGCCTAGCGCCGGCCCGGATCGAGGCGTCCAGTATCGAGCCCTCGAACTCGAAGTCGGCGCCGTTGAAGAAGGCGCTCGACGCGAATATGCCCGTCGCGTCGAGCGCGACGAAGAAGCGGTCCCCCAGGGGCAGCCTCCCGGCGATCGCGAGCGCAGGCACGAGCCCCAGGTTCTGCGATACGGCGCGCTTCGACCCGTCGGAGCCCGAGAAGCTGATCGAGGCGTTCCTGAACTGGAGCGCCGCGCCGGCGGAGAGCGCGGCGCCGCCCTCTATGAAGTCGTATAGGTACGTGAACCGGTAGAACGGGAAACCGTAGACTACGTCCACGGACTCGCCCGCTACGAAGTCGACGGTATCGATGGTAAACGGCTCGCGGGCCGTTATTCGCGTGGCGAGCTCGAGCGGCTGATAGAGCAACCTAATCTCGTGCCTATCGAGGACGTCGATCACGGCCGTGAACCGCTGGAACGGGAAGAGTATCTCCTGCCCGCCGTTCTTCACGAAGTCGAATACCGTACCGGACTCGCCGACCCGGTACGTATGGTAGAAGACCTGGAGGGCGCCCGATTCCGCCTCCGCCCTGACGGCCACGGGATTTTCCTGGGCGGCCAAGGGAGCCAAGGCCAAGGTCGATGCGAAGATTAAAACCGCGGCTTTAATAGTTCCCATGATATTCCTCCTGCTATATTAGCTTGAGTTAATATATACAAGAATCTCGCCCGGGGCAAAAGCGCGTCGCGGCTAGGAGGCGCCGTCTACCCAGAAACGGCCCAGGCCCAGCTTGCGGGCCTTCCCGAGAGCGGACTTGGCCCTCGCAAGGACGTCAGCGCTGTCGCCGCGCGGTTCCCACGCCTCCCGTATCCGCGCTAGCCCGTCGGCGCTCGAGCCTCAGGAGCGGGGCGGCGCATAGTACCGCTTGCGAATTCTCGATATAGGATTAAAATACATTATCATGGAAGAGTTACCCAGGACCGGAATAGGAGAGAAGGGGCGGCTGATCGCGACCATCACCCTCCTCCTCGTCGTCGGCTTCGTCGGCACGAGCCTCTTCGCCTTCTTCTCGGCTCGGAATTCGGTACGGGCCTCGATCGAGCGCGATTCGCTGCCATCGGCGGCGGATTACGTGTACTCGTCCCTCCAGAAGGCGCTCGTCGAGCCTATTTTCGTGTCTTCGATGATGGCTAACGATACCTTCCTCCACGACTGGGCGACGCGCGGCGAGCGGGATCCCGAGGAGGTCATAGCCTACCTCTCCGAGATCAGGAACCGCTACGCCGCCTTCACGACGTTCTTCGTCTCCGAGGGAAGCTCCCGGTACTACCAGGCGGACGGCGTCCTTAAGTCCGTGAGCCCCGGGGAGCCCCGCGACGAGTGGTATTACCGCGTTCGCGGCATGGCCGACCCGTACGAGATAAACCTCGACCGCGACATGGCCCACGGAGACGCGCTGACCATATTCATCAATTACCGGGTGCTCGATAGGTCGGGCGCCTTCCTCGGCGTCGCCGGGGTAGGAATATCCATAGACTCGATGAACGGCCTGATCGAGACCCTCGGCCGAGAGCACGATACCGCCGCGTACTTCGTCGACGGGGCGGGCCGGATAGTATCGGGCGCCCCGTACGGGACTAGTATCGAGCCGGCGTCAGCCGGGGCCGCCGCGACCGTGGCCGGCGACGCCGCGCTGAGGGCCACGGCGGAGGCCGCCATGGCCGCCGGGGGCGGCTCGTTCCGTTACCGCCGCCCCTCGGGCGAGCGGCTCCTCTACGTCAGGTACCTCCCGGAACTGGGTTGGTACCTTTTCGTGGAGGGCACGGAGTCGTCTTCCATGGCGGAGGCGAGGCGCGCCCTATGGCTCAGCCTCGCGGCGTTCGCCTTCATCATGGTCGCCGTCATCGCGCTCGTCGCGGTGACGATAGACCGCTACCAATCCAGGCTGGAGCGCACAGCCTCCTACGACCAGCTGACGGGCGCCCTCAACCGGATGTCCTTCGCCGTGCTCTGCGACCACGCCGTCAAGGAATCCAGGCGCTCGGGCTCCCCGCTCTCGGTCGCTATCTTCGACGTCGACGACTTCAAGCGGGTCAACGACCGGCACGGCCACGCGGCCGGCGACAAGGCGCTCAGGCTCGTCGTCGCCGGGGGGCAATCGGGCCTGAGGCTCTGCGATCCCCTGTGCCGCTGGGGCGGCGAGGAATTCGTCGCGCTATTGGCCTCGTGCGACGAGGCGGGGGCCGTGATCGCCGCGGAGAAATTCCGATCCTCCGCGGCCTCGCTGTGCGCCGCCGAGGGGCCGTCGCCCGTTACGCTGAGCGCCGGCGTGGCGACGCTCAAGCCCGACGAGACGTTCTACGCCCTCGTCGGGAGGGCCGACGAGGCGCTCCTGTCGGCGAAGCAGGCGGGCAAGGATAGGATCGAGGCAGCCAGGGCCTGAGCGCCATGCCTGGGCTCTCCAGTACCCCCCCCCGGGCTCGGAATACGCCCGTAGGCAGGCCGGACGACGCTCCGCGCCGGCGATCCGCGGCTAGATAGGCGCGTCCCTCGGAGAGCGATAGGGCGATATGCCGCCTGAGCAAGTTTTATGCCGCGGTTTCCCTGTCCGGCGCGGGCGACCGTGATATCATTAAGTCGATATATTGCAAGGAGGATTCGCGATGGGCGATCCCGATTCGGTGCAGCTCTCGAGGCTCGTGGACGGGGAGGACCCTGCCGCGGTCATCGCCGAGGCCGAGCGAATTTTTAAATTCTGGTTCGACGAGAGCGCCTGGGCGCCGATCGGAGCGGCCGCGTCCGATATCGTCGGCATGTTCGAGGGGCGATTCCCCGGATACCGCGCCTGCGACACCGACTACCACGACATTCGCCACACGACGGCCGTCCTGCTCGCGACTGCCAGGATCATAGACGGCCTGTTCATCGATAGGGGCCCGTTCCCCGCCGTGATCGCGAGGGACCTCTTCGTCGCGGCCGTATGCCACGATACCGGGTATATTCGGACCGTGGGCGAGGAGGGCGGCACCGGAGCGCGCTTCACGTCCGTCCACGTGCGCCGCTCCGCCGACTTCATCGTGGCCAACGCGGCGCGGTGGGGCCTCGGCGCAGAGAGCGGCCGGAGCGCCGCGCGCATGATATTCGCCACCGGCCTCAAGGGCGAGTACGGCGAGCAGGAGTGGGCGAGCCCCGAGGAGCGCGACGCCGGGGCCGCGCTGGCGAGCGGGGACCTCGTCGGCCAGATGTCCGACAGGGCCTACCTCGAGAAGCTCCTGTTCCTCTACTACGAATTCAAGGAAGCCGGGTTCCCCGGCTACGAGACGGAATTCGACATTCTCCGCAAGACGATGGGCTTCTACGAGATCACGGTCGCCAGGCTCGACGACGGCCTGGGCGGCGTTAGATCGTACGCCCGCAGGCACTTCGCGGAGCGCTGGGGCGTGGATAGGGACCTGTACGCCGAGTCGATGGGGCGCCAAATGGACTATCTCCAGGGCATACTCGACGACGCCACGTGCAATTTCAGGAAGAAGCTCAAGCGGATGGACCTCGAGCTTCCCCCTTCCCGGAGCGCCTAGCCTACTTGCCCGATACGCTGACGCCTCCGGCGAGCATGTACGGCAGGACGGCCGAGCCGTAGTCGACCCGTTCCCGGGATACGGCGCGAACCGAGCCGAAGAGCGACCCGACGTTGCCCGCGACCATGGTCTCGCCCACGGGACGGACTATCTTGCCGTCCTCTATGAGGTACGAGTTCTTGGCCACGCCCGAGAAATCGCCGTTGTCGGAAGGCGAGCCGCCCGAGAAGCGCGCTAAGAGGAGGCCGCGCTTGACGTCGCGCACCATGTCCTCGAGCGCCGACGCCCCGGCGTCGACGACTATGGCGCCGCCGCCAGAGGGGCAGCGCGGCTTGCCGGTCTTGTTGGAACCGTAGAAGCCGAGCGTGAAGTTCCTGAGGACGCCCGCCTCGATGACCGCGCAGTTCTCCGCCCGGAACCCGTCCCCCGTATAGGAGTAGCCGGCCTCGATGGCCGGGCCGTTAGGCTCGGAGCGCACCGTCACCAGCGGCGAGACGACGGGCTGGCCGAGCTTGTCCTTCCAAGGGGAGTTGCCGGTTATGAGCGGGTAGTCGCCGAGGTATACGCCGTCGACGTAGCCTAGGAAATCCCCGAGGCAATCCGGGGTCAGGATCAGGTCGCCCTCGAAGGCCCCGCTTACCGGCGACACGCGCGTCTGCTCCGCCGACTGCCGCATCAGCCCGTCTATGGTGCCCCAGTCCTTGAGGGCCTTGCCCAGGGTCCTATGCGCTGCGCCCGAGTAGTTGAAGCTGGACGCGTCGGCGCCGTCCTTGCTGGTGAACATCGCGAAGAAGCTGTAGAGCCCGGATCGATCCTCGAACTCGGCGCCGTTGGAGTTAGTGTAGAACGACTCGCCCCGGCCGAAGTCGAGCACGCACTGCTCTAGCCTGGTGGTGGGGTAGGCCGACCGGGCGTAGTCTATGAACTCGCGCAGCCTGTCGTACATCGCCTGGCTGTCAGGCTCGGCCGCGCCGCTGCGGAAGCGCTCGATAGGGCGCGCCGGCGACACGTCGTTGGCCGGATCCGGCTCGCTGGAGCGCGCCATGGCCATGGCGTCGGCGGCCGCCTCCCGTATGGAATCGTCGTCGTAGCGGTTGATCGAGACCGAGCCCTTGCGCCCGCCCACGTGCGCGGTGAGGCCTATCGAGACGTTGACGGTAGTCCGGTAGAGGCTCATGCGGCCCGCGTCGACGTTCAGCTCGCTCTGCTCGCCCCTCGACAGGGACGACTGGGCCTTGTCCGCGCCCGCCGCCTTCATGGCCTCCACGGCCTTCCTCGTCAGCTCTATCCCGTTGAAATCGCCCATCACGCTCGCCCCCCGACGTTTACGCGGCAGCGGACGGCCGGGCCGCCCATGCCGACAGGTATCGACTGCTTCTTCCCGCACATCCCGCCGCACGACCAGCTCATGTCGTCGGATATCGCCGTGACCGTCTTGAGCATGTCGAACGCGACGCCCGATATGGTCGCGTCGCGGATCGCCTCGCCTAGCTTGCCGCCCTTGATCTCGAAGCCCATGACCACGCCGAACATGAACTCGCTCGTGGAGTCGGCCTGGCCGTTCGACGAGCGGAGCAGGTAGTAGCCGTCGTCGACCGAGGCTATCATATCGGCGAGCTTGGAGCTCCCGGGAAGGATCGCGGTGTTGCGCATGCGTATGAGCGGCTCGTCGTAGAAGCCGTAGGCGCGCGCGTTGCCCGTCGGATCGACGCCGAAGTGGGCGGCCGATTCCTTGTTGTGCATGTACGAGCGAAGGACGCCACGGTCTATGAGCACGGCGTCGCGGGCGTCGATCCCCTCGTCGTCGGTCCACAGCGGCACGGGGCAGGTCTCGCCGAGGGCCGTGTTGGCGAAGTCCACGAGGGTGACGAGCGGGCTCGCCACGACCTCGCCCATGAAGTCGGCCGCGACCGAGCCGCCGAGCACGCCGTCGGCCTCCACCGTGTGGCCGATGGCCTCGTGGGCCAGGATGCCGGCGAGGTCCGAGTCCAGCACCACGTCGCGGGTGCCCGGCTTGGCGTAGACGCCCTTGGATTTGCGGGCGAGGTTGTCCGCCAGCACGTCAATATTAGGGAAGAGGTCGGAAGGGTCGTCGAAGACGTCCTCGAAGTGGCCGCGGCCGCCGTAGACCTCGTAGAGATCCACCGGCTCGCCGTCGGCGTCCACGGTGAGCGATACCATGAGGATGGACCTGGGGACGAGAGAGTACGCGTCCGCGCCGTCGGCGGTAAGCAGGGTCTTCTCCATGTCCAGGCAGGAGAGGCTAACCGAGCGGGAAGAGAGGCCAGGGAAGTATTTCTGGCAGTAGGCGTCTATGGCGCGGATAAAATCTATCAGGTCCTTCTGGCTCCTGCGCGGCTTCTTCGTGCCCAGGTCCATGACGGACCGGCCCGGCCTGGAAGGCAGGGGACCCTGGGTCAGGGCGCCGGCGGATTCCTTGGCGCCGAGGAAGCGGGCGTTGGAGACGGCCCGGTCCACCGCGGCCTGGATCGACCCGTCGCCCAGCTCGGGCGAGGAGGCGAAGCCCCAGACGCCGTTCTTGAAGGCGCGCGCGGAGACGCCGGACTGCGCCCCCCTGGCGTTGCCGACGACGTCCCCGTTCAGGAGGCTTATCCTCATGGTCCTATTCTCCTGCACGCGCAGCTCGGCGTACTCGTCGAACCGCGACGCGTGGCGGGCTATCCCCTCGTATCTCATTAGTCATCCTCCTCGGGCGCTACGTAGTAACCATACTGGGATAGCCGCCGCGGGGCAAGTGCGGGCTCGGCCTGCGGGCTTGGTCTGCGGGCTTGGTTCGCGGGCGAGGACGTTTGCGGGCGGGGACGTTTGCGGTATACTGCGGGCCATGATCGACCCGTCCGACCCCCGCTCCGCCTTCGCGGGCCTCCGCGACCGCGACTACGCCCGCTCCGGCCTCATGGTCTGCGAGGGCCGCATCGTCATCGAGAAGGCCCTGGAATGCGGCGTCCGCCTCCGATCCCTGCTCTGCGTGCCCGCGGACGAGGACGAGTGGCGCGGAGTCTCGGACGCCGACGGCCCGTCCCGCGGGTTCTCCGTAGCCGCGATGGCCCGCGCCGGGATGGCCGAGCTGCTAGGCTTCTCGTTCCATCGAGGCACCCTCGCCCTGGCCGACCGGCCGGCCCCTCCCGACCCCGAGGGCGTACCGCCGGGCGACGCCCTGGCGCTGTGGAACGTCACCGATCCCGACAACCTGGGGGCGCTCGTGCGCAGCGCCGCCGCGCTCGGGGCCGCCCGCGTCTACCTGGGCCCTGGCTGCGCCGATCCCTACGGCCGCAAGGCGCTGCGGGCGTCGATGGCCTGCGCCCTCGGGCTGCCTATCGTCCCTCTATCCGGCGTCGACCAACTGGCCTTCGCGCGCGGCCCGGCCGGGGGCGCCGCGCCGGGCGGGGCGAGCGGCGGCGGGAACCTGCTCGCGGCGGCGGCCCTGGTACCCGGCGCGCTCGAGCCCCGCGCCGCGCCGGGAAGGGCCGGCGGCCGCCACGTCACGCTGGTACTCGGCAACGAGGGCTGGGGCCTCCCCGCCGACGTCGTCGCCGCGTGCGACGAGCGGGTAGTAGTCCCGATGGCGGGCCGGGTCGACTCGCTGAACGTCGGCGCCGCCGGCGCCATACTGATGTGGGAACTGTTCGGCAAGGCCGGCGCCCGTACCTAGAACCCGGTTTTTCTCCGGTTTGACTTTATCGTCTCGCCGGAGTAGAATCGAAGGCTGTATGAGTATGCCCCAAGCCACTGAATTCGGCGTAGATCAACGTATCGTCTATCCAAGCCAAGGCGTCGGAAGGATCGTGGAGATCCAGGAAAAGCGCTTCAAGGAAACGAGCGTCCTCTACTATATCATCTACCTCGAGTTCTCCGACATGACCGTCATGGTCCCGGTGGACAAGGCCCGCGATCTGGGCATCAGGCCCATCGTACCAAAGACGGAGGCTGAGCGCGCCCTCGAGTTCATCTCCGAGGAATACGCGCCGATTCCGTCCGACTGGAAGCTGCGGTACCAGATGAACCTCGACCTCCTCAAGAAGGGGTCGGTGATGGACATAGCGAGCGTGGTACGCTCCCTGTACCACCGCTCGAAGATAAAGGAACTGCCTATACTCGAGCGTAAGCTATACGATTCGGCCCTCAATCTCCTCCAGGACGAGGTATCGTTCTCCTTGGGCAAGTCCAAGGACGATATCTCCGACCTGATACGCGCGCGGCTAGAAGGCTAGGGCGTGCGTTTCGCGGCGGTCGTGGCGGCCGCCGGGAGGAGCGTCCGCTTCGGCGGCGTCAAGAAGGAGTATAGGCTCCTCGGAGAACTCCCGGTCATATCGCACTCCGTACGGCTCTTCCTCGGCATGCAGGAATGCGCCGCCGTGGTGGTCCTCGTCCCCCCGGACGGCGAGGCGGAGGCGCGGGCCGCGCTCGGCGACGAGTTAGCGAGCCGCGCCGGCCCCCGGCTCATTTTCGCGGAAGGCGGCGCCGAGCGGGCCGATAGCGTCAAGGCGGGACTGCTCGCGCTACGCTCGGTCGATCCTGAGTACGTCCTCGTGCACGACGCGGCGAGGCCCAGGGTCGGCCTCGAGCTCGCGCGGCGCGTCCTCGCGGAGACCGCGCGCTCGGGCGCCTGCGTGCCCGGCGTTCCCGTGACCGACACTATCAAGCGCGTCCGTGCCGACGGCTCCGTGGCCGAGAGCCTGGAGCGCTCGTCCCTGCGCGCCGTGCAGACGCCCCAGGGCTTCCAGTACCGCGGCCTCCTCGCCGCCTACCTGTGGGCCGGCTCGTCGGCCTCTAAGGCGACCGACGACGCGGAGATATGGTCCATGGCGGGCGGCTCAGTCGCCGTCGTGGACGGCGAGCGCGATAACGTTAAGATAACCTTCCCCGAGGACCTGCCGTGAGCGTCCGGATAGGCCAGGGCTGGGACGTGCATAGGCTGTCGCCGGACAGGCAGCTCGTGCTCGGCGGCGTCGAGGTCCCGTCGGAGCTCGGGGAGCTGGGCCACTCGGACGGCGACGTCCTCTACCACGCCATCGTCGACGCCATGCTCGGTTCGGTCGCCGCGGGCGACATAGGCCGGCATTTCCCGCCATCCGATCCCCGCTGGAAGGACGTTCCGTCCAGGCTGTTCGTAGGGCGAGCCGTCCAGCTGCTCGCCGAGGCGGGATGGCGCGTCGTCAACGTGGATTCCACGGTGATCCTTGAGCGGCCTAGGCTGGCCCCGCTGATCGACGACATCCGCGCCTCGATAGCCGAGGCGCTCGGGCTTCCCGTCGGGGCCGTATCGGTCAAGGCCAAGACGCACGAGGGCGTCGGCCCGGTCGGCCGCCTCGAGGCCGTGGAGGCCCAGGCCGTCGTGCTAGTCGAGCGCCTCCCCTAGGGCCGCCGCGGGTCGCGACGTCCCTAGGGCGGGGGCGTCATCGCCGTTTCTCGAGTATCTTGATCGATTCGGGGAAGTAGATATCCTTATACTCTATGAATCGAATGAGGTAATCCCTGTCCCTGCCCTCGATCAAGGTATCCTCGCTCTGAAGGTTGAGGCTGAAACCGTTCGTCCCCGTGCCGATGAAGCCGCTATCTATATCGTTGATGTAGGCGATGCCGAGCAGCAGCTTCTCGTCTCTCTTCGTTCCGAGCGCGCCGGTACCGCCGACGTATAGCTTCTCCTTATTCGCGTCGCTTATCCTATAGACGTACGTCGCCTCGTCTAAGCGCGCCCAGTACCCCAGGCCCTCGTCGGCCAGGCTCTTTATCCTTGTTCTATCGCCGCCGCAAGAAATTACGGCGATAGCCAGGAGCGCGGCAAGAATCGCTGCGCCTGCGTTCCCTCGAATCCTAGTCAGCGCGGCCATCGTTCGCTCCTCTCCCCGGTCAGAGTTTCTTGACCGACCTCCGCAGGCCCTCGAAGAGGCTGGCCCACGGCGATTCCGCCCGGTAGAATACGGGCGGGTACCCGAGCGGCGCCTCTATCGTAACCTCGCCGCCCCTGAACTCCCTGGACGTCCACAGGTGCACCCAATGATCGGCGGGCAGGTACGCGACCGACAGCTCTTTCCCCGGCTTGGTGACAGGCGCGACGAGCAGGTCCCTGCCGTACAGGTACTGGTATGAGAGGCGCCTGAGTCCCGGCTCGTCCTCGTAGTGGAGCCAGGTATGCCTCATCGGGGGGACGCCGTCGGCAGCGTACTGGGCCATGGCCTCGGAGTGGTAAGGGGCCAGTCCCGTCCAGATGGCGCTCATCCGTGCGAAGTGGGCCAGGATGGCGGGATCGGACCAGAACTGGGCGTTAGACTCGGGCCGGTTGCCCTCGTGGGTGCGCATGATGGGCGTGAACGCGGCGAGCTCGGCCCAGCGCATGAAGCACTCCCTCGAGCGCTTTATCCACGCCACGGTCGTATATCCGCCTATATCGCTGTGCCAGGCGCCCGATCCGGAGAAGCCCAGCGATAGCGCCGCGGGGATGACGCTGGGGAGTCCGTCCGTGAGGCTCCAGTCCACCAGCTGGTCGCCCGCCCAGAACGCCGGCGCGTGCCTGGACGAGCCGGCCCAGCCGGAGCGCAGGAAGAATACCGCCTCGCCCTCCTTGCCCGCCTCCTTGATCGCCTCGGCGTTGGCCTTGGCCCAGAGCACCGGGTACTCGTTATGCGCGAGCAGGGGATCGCGGCCCCCGTGCAGGACGGCGTCCGCGGGCAGGTACTCCCCGAAGTCGGCCATCCAGCCCGCCATGCCGATGCCCAGCATCTCTCGCTTGATGACTGACTTGATCCACGCGAAGGCCGCCGGGTTATAGAGGTCGACCATGGCCGCGGGGAAGGTGGTGACCGTGACGAGGTAATCCGTCCCGTCCTGCCGCCGTACGCAGTAGCCGGCCGCGGAGGCCTCGGCGTAGAGCGCCCCCTCGACGGAGAGGAAGGGGTTAATGTAGCCCAGGAACCTCACTCCCTCGCGACGGAGCCTCGCGATGTCGTCGGGGAGTTCGGGATAGAGGGCCTTATCGTGGATCCAGTCCCATTGGAGCTGCTTGCCGAAGCTCGTGACGCGCCTGCCGCACCAGTCCTGGGCCCAGACCGCGCCGACCTTGACGCCCGCGGCCTTGGCCGAGTCGAGCTTGCCGCGTATCT
>Ga0180007_10006519_pt1 | contig 11376 bp, 7 predicted proteins | sample MM_PC_MetaG_FD_121122 | JGI IMG/M metagenome (GOLD analysis project Ga0180007, IMG submission 121122) | Groundwater microbial communities from the Aspo Hard Rock Laboratory (HRL) deep subsurface site, Sweden - MM_PC_MetaG | ecosystem: Environmental > Aquatic > Deep subsurface > Groundwater...
CCCCTGCCGCCGCTGCCACCGAGGTTAGAAAAACAGGCCGCATCCGGCGTTTTCCCGCATCCCTGGCAATCTTAACCATATCTGGATGTTTATCCTTTTCCCCTGCAAGCAGATGATCTGCATAATCCATGAGGATAATCCCGTTCCTTACCACAAGGCCGCTTAGGCTTATGACACCCAAAAAACCGGTAAATGAGAAGGGGTTCTGGGTAAGATAAAGCCCAAGAATTCCCCCAAACCAGCTGATGGGGATTGTAAAAATAATAATAAGGGCTTTGGGAGCGGTCTTGAACTGGAAAAGGAGAACCAGGAAAATACAGACAAGGCTTGTCACCAGTGCGGCTGTAAACTCTCCCATAATGTCCACCTGATCTTCAAGTTCTCCCCCGAAATTGATGGAGATATCATCGGAAAGGTTTGCTCGAAGTTCATCCAGTTGAGGCTTTATGTCATTTAAAATTTTGTTGGGCATTCTTCCCATCTGGGCTTCACTGCGCACGGTGATGGTTCGGACCCCGTTTCTTCTGACGATTTTACCGGTCTGCCATTCGGGAATGATTTTGGCAATTTGTCTCAGGGGAATCCTTGCGCCTGTGATGGAAGAGGTGATGTAGATATTGGCAATATCATCAAAATTTTTCCGGTATTCCTCTTCGTGTCTCAGCAGAATTTCAACGGGGTTATCCCCTTCCCACAGGGTGGAAATGTGAAGCCCTTTGAAACTGACGGCCAGCATCTGTCCAATGTCTTTGCTGGAAAATCCCATCCGGTTGGCAATTTCTTCATCCACCTCTATGGATATCCCGTAATAATCCTCTTTAAAGGTCGTCCGGACAAAATTGGTTCCCTGGGTGTTTTTCAAGAGTTGCTTTACCTTTTCTGCGATTTCTTTGATTTTATTTAATTCATTTCCCACAACTCTTATCTCAATGGGGGCATCCACCGGAGGGCCCTGCTGAAGCTGTTTGATAAGAATCTGCCCGTCGGGTATAAAACCGTCAAATCTCACAAGCAGTTCATCCACCAGTTCCTGGGTTGCTGTGCTGGAAATCGTGTTAATGAGAATCTGGGCGTAATTTTTGTCTGGCGGTTTGGGTGCATAGGTTAAATAAAACCGGGGAGAGGAACAACCGATAAAGCTTGATACGGTGGTTATTCTGTTATCTGCTTTCAGAAAGGTCTCGATTTTTTGGACGGCACGGTCTGTTGCTTCAAGATTGGTGCCCTGGCGCATATACACTTCAAGGCAGAACTGATTCCGTTCGATCATGGGAAACATTCTTATTTCCAAACGGCCCATTAGGAAAATGGTGCCGATAACGGCAAGAATCCCCAGGAACACCGTCAGTCTGTGCATTTTAAAGGCTTTGTCCAGAATATAATCATATATGTTCTGCAGGATATCAAGGAAGGAAACCCTTTTTTTCTTTTTTGAGTTCAATCCGGTTTTTATAAAAAGATAACACAGGAGGGGGGTCAGCAGAATTGCGACAAATAAGGAAACGACAAGGGCAACGGTTACGGCAATCGGCAGGGTAAAAAGAAATTCACCTGCGTTTCCCGATAGGATGAGGTCCACGGGAACAAAGGCGCAAATAATGGCAATGGTGGCCGTAAGTATCGGGATAAAGAGCTCTTTGGCACTTTTCCAGCCAGCCTCCCACCGGGGCAGACCATGGTCCAGTTTTTCAACGTAATCGTCCACAATGACAATTGCATTGTCCACAACCATTCCGAGCACAACAATCAGGCCGGCCAGGGTCATCTGCTGAAGCTCAATATTCAACAGATCAAGGAATGCAAAGGTGATGAGTACGGTTATGGGGATTGCAAGGGCGGCAACGGCTGCCATGCGAAGGGGCAAAAGAAGCATGGTGACCATGATGACCGCTGCAATGGCTATTAAAAATTCCTTGAGAAAATGGTGAATGCTTGTCTCAACAACAAAGGGCTGGTCAATGATTTTTTTTACTGTGACATCCGAGGGGATTCGTTTGGTTGCCAGTTCCAGTTTTGCGCCCACTTTTTTGCCGAAATCCACTATGTTGTATCCGGCCTGCATTTCCACTGACAGCATGAGCACCCTGTGTCCGTTCACCCTGATAAAGGAATCAGGTTCTTCATACCTTCTTTTTACCTTTGCAAGGTCCTGGACACGAACCACCTCCCCCTTGGGAGAAACATACACCTGCTGGGTTAGGATCTGTTTTTCAGACGTATATTGATCTTTTGTATGGATGGGCGCTTCAGAGTGGGTTGATTTTATCTCGCCGGAATAGGTAATTGTGTTCTGTGATTTCATGGCCTCAATCATCTGGGGAAGGCTGATGCCGAACTGGGATAGTCTTTGGGAATTGCTTGTGACATAGATCTGCTCTTTTTGTTCGCCATAGCGTTTCAGCTTGGACACCTCGGCCAAGGGCCTTAATTCATCCTCAATGATTTCAATATAGTCTTTTAATTCAACATATGAATGCCGGTCAGATTCGACAGCAATGAGCAGCGCAATGGTATCTCCGAAATCACTGTTGATAATCGGGCCCAACACCCCGTCCGGCAGTTGTGTCTGTTTAAGTTCATAAAGGCCGTGCCTGACCTTGGACCAAAATTGATCCTTGTTCTTTATCCATCCCTGGAGTTCTATGGTGATTACACTGAGGCCGTCGGAGGTGGTGGAAAAGGTTTCATCTTTTTTAATTTCATCATAACGGAACAGGTATTGTTCAATCTTCTTGGTAACCTGTTCCTCAACCTGTTCGGCTTTGGCACCGGGAAACGGCATGATGATAAGCCCCTGGCGAATGGTCATTTTCGGGTCTTCCCGCCTTGCCATGTGGGTCAGGGAATACCCCCCCACAATTACCAGCATCAAGGTCAGGATCAGTGTGATCTGGCGATGCTTCATTGCCGCTTCCACAATATTCATTGGCTTCCCTTTGTTTCAATGTATTAATTTATGGTTGTTATCCGACATCCGTCTGTCAGTTTATGCTGACCGGCCAGGACCAGGATATCCCCTGGCACAAGCCCCTTTTTAATCCGGATTTCATTTCCATGGACAGTTTCTGTGAAAACTCTTTTGCGAAAGGCCCGTCCATTTTTGGGGTCTGCAAGAAAAACATAGGTAAGGTTATCGGGGTCCCGGACAATGGCCCGGCCCGGGATTGTCAAGATTTCAATCCTCTTGTCAGTTTCAATGGACACTTTTGAGATCATGCCGGATCGCAGGCGATAATCGGAATTGTCCAGAAAAATTTTTACGGTATAGGTTCTTGTCTTTGGATCAGCAACTGCGCCAATATGCTTAACCTGCCCGTAAAATTTTTGATCCCCCAGGGCAGGAACCGTCACCATGGCATTTTGACCAATTCTTAATTGGGCAATTTCTGATTCCGGGATTGATGAGCAGGCATAGATTTTGTCATCTTTCACAATGGTGAGGACAGGTATCCCCGGAGAAACCATCTGGCCTATTTCAAGGGCTTTCATTCCGATTACGCCTGCAAAGGGTGCCCTTAATTGTGTGTCCCTGACCTGTTTTTGGATGATGTTCCTTTCTGCCCTGGCCTGGTCCAGCCCCGAGGTAATTTCAATCAGGGTTTTTTCCGGGATCACCCCCTCTTTAAACAAAGGGCTTAACCTGTTGAATGCATCCTTGGCTTTTACAAAATGTGCCTGGGCTATTTCAAGGCGGCTTTGGAAGTCATCCATTTCAACCTGGGCAACCACCTGATTTTTTTTGACGTAATCTCCCAGGTCAACCGTTAGTTTTACAATTTTTCCAGGAACCTCAAAGCTTATGGGTGCGGTTTTTTCTGCTTCAAGAAAGCTGCTGACCATAATTTCCCTGGTGTCGGAAACCATTGTGACTTTCTGGGTGATCACCCTGACCGGTTTTAATGAATTGTTTTCAATGGCATCGGGTTCTTTACAGGAAGACAAAAAAAAAGTCATCAGCAGGATGGTCATGGGAAAAACCATTGTTTTGATTGGCAATAATTTGAAACTAACCATGGGAAACTCCCTTTGTTGCGGATTTGATATTATTTTGTGTGCGATCAGTTCTGTGCTATCCAAATGGTGTGGTGGATCATCCCAAAATCCTCAAGTCTGCTGGCAAGGCATGATCCCAGCAGGGTCTTTTGCCTGGAAATTTTCCGGGTATCCCAGTGAATATGGATACTAAGATCTGTATCAAGACTTGCATGGCAATAAATCTGAATTGCCAAAGGGCCATTTTCCCGGGCGGTTTCCGTCAGGGGGCCCATGAGTTTATCAACCAAATTTTCAAAGCTTTGTCCGGCTGTTCGAAGTGTTATTATTTCGAGCCATTTCATTTTTTGTCCTCCAGGGTCAAGTGCTGTTAAATGGGGATCGCATAAATTGTGCCGCAATTGAATCCTCTGAAATAACAAACTGTTATCCATGGAGGGCAGGGGAAAATTGTCTTATGCGGCGATTTTTGTTGCCATATAAGACAACTCCGGCATATATTGTCAAATCCGGCGGTTTTCACAAAACCCAAGAAGGAGTGTTGATTGTGGATAAAAAAAATATTTTTTTCAGGGAGGTCACCAAGCTCATCTGCAGCAGCCTGGACATTGAAGTGGCCCTTGTCAGATCTCTTTCCTATTTGGGGGAAAACCTGCCGGCAGATGAAATATTCATCTGTTTATATGAGCAGGGGTTAAGTTCCATCAAGGTTGTTGCCCAGGCAACAACGGCGTCTGGGAGGCTGTTGAATGTTCTGGTTCCCGTATCCGGAACTGCAAGATCGGAAATCGAGGCAAGCGAACTTAAAAAAGTAAAAATTATCAATCAAACCAGGCTGGATGCCATTGCAAGAACCATAAAACCGGTCCAGGACGGAGCGGAAGACTCTGCCCTTGTGATGCCCCTGAAAATTGAAGAAAAGCTGCTGGGGGTGCTTTTTGTTTCTGCCAATGGCAGGGATCGATATACGAAAAAAGACGCTGACTTGCTATCCCTTGTGGCAGATCCCTTTGCCATTGCCATGTCAAATGCCCTGCGGCACCAGGAAGTTACCCGGCTCAAAGATATGCTTGCCGATGATAACCGATATCTGAGACGCGAGCTTCGCCATCTTTCAGGTGATGAAATCATTGGGGAGGATTTTGGACTCAAGGAAGTTCTGGAAATGGTCAGGCAGATCGCAACCCTGAACAGTCCGGTGATGATCTTAGGGGAGACCGGAACGGGAAAGGAGTTGATTGCAAATGCCATACATTATTCCTCCCAGAGAAAAGATGGGCCACTGATTAAAGTAAACTGCGGTGCTGTCCCTGAGAACCTTATAGACAGTGAATTCTTTGGTCACGACAAGGGTGCCTTCACCGGTGCCATTTCCCAGAAAAGAGGAAAATTTGAGAGAGCCCATAAAGGAAGTATCTTTCTGGATGAAATAGGAGAACTTCCCCTAAATGCCCAGGTAAGGCTCCTTCGCGTCATCCAGAGCCGGGAGATTGAAAGGGTGGGGGGTACAAAACCGGTGCCCGTGGATACAAGAATCATTACAGCCACCCATAGAAATCTAAAACAAATGGTGGACAGGGGCCAGTTTCGTGAAGATCTCTGGTTCCGGCTTAATGTGTTCCCCATAACCATTCCCCCGCTTCGCCAGCGGAAAAATGACATCCCTGCCCTTGTGCAGCACTTCATTGAAAGAAAATCAAAGGACACGGGAACCCTCAATCAGCCGATTCTGGCGCCCGGGGCCATGGACAGGCTTATTGACTATTCTTGGCCAGGGAATGTAAGGGAACTTGAAAATGTGGTGGAACGGGCGTTGATTCTAAGCCAGAACAATATTCTGACCTTTGATCATTTTGAAACTACAAGGCAGGAGAAGGGCTTTCAATCACCAAAAAACATGAAGCTTGATTCCCTGGACCAGGTCATGATTCAGCATATAATGCTTGCCCTTAAACACACAAAGGGGAAAATTCATGGTCCAAACGGGGCTGCCGCCATGCTCAAAATAAACGCCAGCACCCTAAGGAACCGGATGAGAAAATTTGAAATTTTTTTTGGCCGGAAAAATCAGCCCTGGCAACAAAAACAGCTGTCAGAAAAATGAAACCAGGGGACTGAAAAAAGCTTCCGTCCATTTCGGTATTAAACGGACTTCTTATGAATCAGTACACGGACTTTCCCATCACATCATTGCCACCATCTGGTTCCGGCCTGATTGTTTGGCCTTGTAAAGGGCGGTGTCAGCCCTTTTAAATACAGTTTCGTAGTCCATGTCAGCCGCCATGGCATGGGTGATCCCCAGGCTGAGGGTAATCGGTATGGTCTGTTCTTTGTAAATAAATTCCGTTTTTTCAACAAGCTGTCTGAGCTTTTCCCCCACAATTCTGGCCTCCTGGGATTCAGTCTCGGACAAAAGAATCACAAACTCATCCCCTCCGATTCTGGCAAGGATATCGGTATTTCTCAGGACCGGTTTTATCTTGACGCAGATTTCCCTGAGACACTGGTCTCCAATGATATGGCCATGGGTATCGTTGATGGTTTTAAAATGGTCAATGTCAAACACAATCAGCGAAAAGGTGCGCTTATACCGTAAAAACCGTTCCATTTCCTTGGTGATGCAGAACTCATACGCTTTTTTGCTGGCCACTCCGGTTAAATAATCGGTGTTGACTTCATTTTTCAGGAGATGGTTTTTTTCCCTGATTTCGTTAAACCCATCCCTGACCTTTTTCATGCCGCTTTTAAGCGTGGCAATTCGTTTTTCAATTTTTTTTCCGGTTATAAAATCTTGGATTTTTTTTTGGTGCAGGGTTTGGGAAATAAGTTCGATTTTTTCATTGATAGTATGGGAAAGCTCTTTGATGGGAGACCCTATGGTGACGGCAGCCTTGAGTTCCTGGATATTGGATTCAAGCTTGGTGTTGAAATCCTGGTTCATGGCATGATTCTTCTGGAAGGACTCGAGTGAACTGAAGATTTTTTTATCCATGTCCAGGATTCGTCTGCTGATCTCTTCGGCAAAAAAAACAGCCTGGGCCTTATCGTTGCTGGACTCTGCAATGTATTCCTGGAGCAGATTCAGCATGTGGCTGCGCAACTGATTGAATTCCTTGACGGTCTGGGCTTGGTTGGTCCTGGTTTCCAAAAGACAGATATTCTCCCTGTAGCCACTGCTCAAGACTTTTTTGAGTTCGCCTGCAACTTCCAGATAGATCTCCTTGCTGTGGATGAAAAGGGAGAGGTACTTGTCTTCCAGGAAATTATCCTCCCCGGGAGTGTTGAGCCACTGGCCCATGAGACCGAGGAGTCTTGCCCTGTCGTTCTTTTTGCTGTTGTCTCTTGTCTCCGAAAGCAGAGCGGTTTTGAGCTGTTCAAATCCTTGTTCTATCAGGGGAAGGCTGGATTTTGTTCCCAACAAGGCCCTGAATTGCTTGACGGGCAATGCCATGGCCTGGCGATCCGCTTCCCGGAAACCGTTTTTGTCAATAAACGCTGCAAGGAAAAATATGATTTTCCGGTAGGATTGATCGGTTTGTGCATTTTTTTTTTCAAGTTCGGCGATCTCATGGGCCTGGGCTGCTTTTTGCGCCGCTTCTTCTTCCAGAATCGTTTTGATGGCCCAGCAGGTTTCCCTGGAAACCTGCTGGGTTTCAACGCCGGATTCAACCAGTGTGTTTAAGAAAAGCGACAGCTCTTTTTGGGTTCTGATGTCTGTTTCACGATAGATGGTCACGGTGTTTCCTTATCCTGTCATGCAATTGATGGTGTCCATGCCAGAGTATGGACAATGACCTCTCTATTACCCTTTTCTCATATTTGGGTCAAGTTGAACGACAATCAGTTCCGCCATAAGGAATTTTTTTCAAATCCTTGAAAGGAACGGGTCTTTCTCTCCTGACGTCCAGCCCCTTTAAGCCGCTCCGACCCGCCGGGGTGTCCAGAAAAAGTCTGATTCGGCAGGTTTCTAATGTATTATCCGGATCTTCTGTCGGCCAACTCTAGCGCGGCTCAAACAATATCAGGAATTCTGGCAGGTAATATAAGAAATTTCGAATTTTCATTCGAATTGAAATTGATCCGAAAATCATCTTTCTATATATTTACTGGAATATGGAAGGATGGCTTACACTGCTGTCTCTGGACTATATAGTTTAACACGAACATCTGCGGCTCATCCGCCAGCATGTTCATTGTTGGGACTAAATCGCTTAAAATGCCCATTTCACCCTTAAAAAGAGCCTTTTAAGGATATTTTCCTGCTGTTTTTCAAAACTATTAAATGTGTTTTCAATATGTTAGCTCGGTCCGACCCCTACCGAGGCCCCTGAATCAGGGTTCGGGATTGTATCCGGTCGTACTGACCGGATGGGCCGGGTCCAGGAAACTGCCGGGGATATTGGCCACGATCTCCAGAAACCTGCCGGCAGACAGGGAGAACGTCATCATGTCTTTGGGGATGAAGTTCCTTGCAAAAGGGTCTGACAAACCTGCCACGGCGTAGGGCTGTTCCTGGAATCCCTGGTCGTAGGGCAGGGTGAACAGGGACTGGCAGCCCGAAGCAAATGGGATCCGGACGTTGCCGCTGTTTTCTTCCCGGTCGTAGCCCGCCATGGCGGAGAGGACGGTGAGTCCGGCCACATCCGGGAACAGGTTTACCACTTCGACAATTTCTTTGTCCCGGACCCGCTCCTTTGGGGCCATGCACAGATAAGGTGCCTTGGGCGGGTAAACCCTGTCCCGGGATTCCCTGCGGTAATCTTCTGCAAGAGCCCGGCTTTTTTTAAAGTGCTCCTCGTCCGCAAGGAAGCGGCCGCTGTCCTTGGCAATGGGTCGGAATCCGAAATACTCAGCCGCGCCCACACAAGACTCCCCCCGGTCCATGGAAAAACTTAAGGGACGCCCTGTCTTTGCCACAAGTTTCAGGTACATGAACATGCAGACCCATTTATCCCGCTTGAATGCCAGGGCGTCCTCCCCGGGATTATCAGTGAAATACCAGCACATGGCCGGGTAGGGGAATGCAATGCGGGCTTCCAGGGCATCCAGTCCGGTTTGTATCTCTTTTCCATTCACGGGGCCTCCTTTTCAGTCAATAAAATAAATCTGTCCCTTTTTTTTCCAAGCTTTGGAAAAAGCTTCACCAAAGGCGATATGCAGTCCGGTTTATAAATTTGTTATGAGTTGAACGTCATCACAACCTCTGGATGACCAGTGTGCTCATCTATTTGTTCTTGTTCTATTTCAAATCCACAACGTTTATAGAACTCAATGCTCCTTTGATTCTCTTTATATACTGTAAGGTTCAAATGATCACGAACATCTTTTGCTTTTTTTATAAGCTGTTTACCGATACCTGTTCCTTGAAAGCTTGGCGAAACAAAGAGAGCTGCCAAAGTATCATTGAACAGAGATATAAATCCCTTGATTGTTTCCTCGTGCTCATAGACATAGTTTTCGGCTGAAGGAATATAGATCTCCTTCATGTCTTTGACTTTTGATTCCCAAAAGTCATTATCTACAAAATCATGAGCTTTTATCGAGGCTTCAAGCCAAATGCTAATGACTTGATCAATATCTAATAATTTGAATTTCCTTATCATATGTTTTTACCTCATAACGTTGAAATCAGCTGACCAGAGCAGTTTGCGGGGTCCGCGGGTGACCTTGGCAACTCGTTGCCAGGGTTGAGAAACAACACGAGTTGGATGAACAACAATTCCTTTGGCCTTGTCACTGTCCAGCAACCGCCGACGCCTATAACAAGAGAACGTTGCAAAACTGGAATGATTCAAAATATCAAAGATCTTACACCGCATTCGCCCGGATATTTTGTCTGTTGGTTATTCTCATGATGGTAAAATCACCTCTTGTTGCTCCGCATCACAGGCAACGAGTTGCCTGTGCCACCCAGGGTGGTGCTATGGTGTTATTTGGTGCCAGTGCCACCCGCGGTTTTTGTCTCTAACACCCAAAATCTGCGGCTTGTCCGTCAGCATTTTCTTTGTTTGGACCGTATCTTCACCCCTCAAAATCCAGGTAAAGTCCCTTGTGCTGCAAATCTATCTGAAAAAATGCTGTAACTGGGCTATGTTTGATTTTATAACTTCAGTTAAATCTTTATATATCTTAGACTCACCGTAGTCTTTCTCATGTGCCAATATTAAACCATTCAATTCTTTTTCCACAGCCCCACACATTTCTTTTGTTAATTTTTTCAATAGATTTGGTCGGACATTCATGTCCTTGGCAAACAATTCAAAAGAATGATCTTTAATCCGTTCGAGCCTGAAATTTTGTCCAATTGCCATTGCAAATTTATTATCCAAAGGATAGATCTGAGTCGAGAGCAAGTCATAAAAGGGCGCCAATTCAAACCCATCGTCATGTAAAATAGAAAAATTTTTACCATGGGCGTCATGGTTACCAATTATATAATTAAAAACCATCATACGTATAAACAAAAGCCTGTTCGCCACACCTTCATTTGATAAATATTCATCTATTAATTCTCTGCATTCTGCAAATCCGGGTCCGCCAGTCTCTTGATATTTTCGCTCAGCCGGATACCCCATCGCCTGACAAAAATCCTCTTGATGAATACGAACAATTTCTTTGTTAAATACCTGACGATCATATCGATCCACTACAAATAACTCATGACCACCAATCCTCATAATTTTTGAATTTGGAATTGGGAAACCTGATCGCTGGGCCAGTTCCATGCAGAAGGCTTCATTTCTTGGGATATCAGTAAAACCAGTATCAATGGGTTTAATAATATGTGTCGTTGCAGAACCTGAATTTTTCGGCAAATAAACTTGCGTTCCTTTAATATAAACCGGTAATTTATCCTGTGCCCCGGCCAGGGATAGTTTTGCCTGTTTTATTTCAGGATATAGCTTGTATTTTTCCGGATCAACCTGCATTTTATCAAGCACTTCTATCAATTCCTGTGTTATGTTTTCATATTGACCAGGGGTAAAATCAGGCTCCTGATCTTCAGGTATGATAGAAAGTGCACCTGCACAATCTTCTCCGAAGTTTTCTAAAAAAGAATACGTATCTTTTTTGTCAAATTTGTTACGGAACGCTAATATTGTTCTCGTGTTGCTTTCTGGAAGAAGATTTTCAAAAAAAGCAGTACTGATAGCCGGTGCAAATTTTTCTTTCCTGCAAGGAAGTGAAAGAGAAATAGGTGCAGATTCCTTTTTTATCCAGTCTTGAGAATATTGAAATACGACTCTGCCATTTTTGTGCCGGTCCAATGTGCCGACCGATCGTTTATTCCAAATAACTTGTAATCTATCTGTCATTTATCAGTCTCTATCGAATCTGGGGTCACATATAGTTTCAGACCTAAAGCACGAAGCAATACAAAAG
>Ga0180007_10006520_pt1 | contig 11375 bp, 21 predicted proteins | sample MM_PC_MetaG_FD_121122 | JGI IMG/M metagenome (GOLD analysis project Ga0180007, IMG submission 121122) | Groundwater microbial communities from the Aspo Hard Rock Laboratory (HRL) deep subsurface site, Sweden - MM_PC_MetaG | ecosystem: Environmental > Aquatic > Deep subsurface > Groundwater...
GCCCATTTCTGTGTGCTGGACTGTGATGATGAGGAATACAATGCTGCTAAAGAGGCTCTCTTGCCCTTTGCTAAGAAAAGCCATCGGGCAAGCGATTTGGGATTACTAGAGGAGGTAAAATGATGGCAGAGCAAGTATATCACACTCAGGTTAATGGTAAGTACCACATCGTAATAGAGCGTGCTGCCAGTAGTACGAAGAGTATAGACGGGTTCAAGGTGGAAGCTAACGGCGACTACTACGATGAGGTTACTAACCAGGCCGAAGGATTGTACCAATGGGCTAAGGAATTAACAGAAGTAAAAGAAACAGAGGAGGAGAAATGAGTCCAATACAAGGATTAACAGAACAGAAGCGATTGCCTCGATTAGGCAAGATACATCTGGGAGTCAAAAAGACTAATGCCAAAGGGACAGAATACCCATCACCTACAGATTACTTTGTCTGTCCTCCAGAGATACAAAAGGTCTATGGGGAAAAGCCACAGAAGCTAGACATTATTATTCCTGTTGAGGATGAGGATATGTGGGCGAGTCAGTACTACCGCCAATATTCACGCACGAGAGGCTTAGTCTGTAGGGGAGATGGGATAACTTGTCGGCGCATGGTAGACACGGAGACAGGGGATACCGCTAACAGAGACTCCAAGACTATCACATGGAAAGAAGAATTGCCTTGTCCGGGGCGAGACTGTCCTGACTATCAAAGGAAGGCATGTCAAGAAGTCATGAATCTACAGTTTCTCTTACCGAGAGTGCCTGGGCTGGGCATCTGGCAGGTAGATACTGGCTCAATAAATTCTATCCGAAACGTGAATAACTGTGCAGCTATGGTACGGGCTGTCTGTGACAGGATTAGCTGGATTCCACTAACACTTACATTAGAGCCGACTGAAGTGACTAACCCTGACGATGGCAAAAAGAAGATTGTCCAATGCCTGAACCTGCGGTCTGACAAGGGTTTACCAGAATTACTAGAGGCTAGCGGAAAGGCTAAAGCCGACCTCTTGATAACAGCACCCATAGACAATGAAGCCCCACTTGATAATGAGGATAGCAAGGTTATTGAGGGGGAGGTCGTTGGTGTGAGAGAAGAGGAACCGGAACAGGAACCGCAACCAGAGCCACCAGAACAGCCAACACGCCCTAGTGCTGGTGAATCAAGTATCATAGACCTTAACTGGTGGGAAGAGACCCTTACTAAGCTAGAGGAGCACGGCGTTGTTGCATGGGAACGAGAGAAAATCCTGAAATACATCAACACGTTACTACCGGAAGAAGAACAGCAGGATAATATCTATAAGGCTCCCAAAGCACTAGAAAGAATAAATCCAGCCAAAGCAAAGGACTTGGTAGCTCAGGCCAAGAAGAAACTCAAGGAGCTAAACTAAATCGAGGGGGTAGGTGAATGAAATATAGACCTGACTGGTGTCCAAGGTGCAGAGATTACGCTCCCGAAACTACAGGGCGCCCGTATAAACTATGTTACCGGGGGAACTCTGGACTCATTGGGGAGTCGCATATAAAGTGCCCTTGGTTCCAACCTAGAATAAGCAAGTCGAGGAGGTAGGTGAATGAGACTCACGTTTCGGAGTGATACCAAACACGTCTTAGTCTTCCAGCGAAAGGAGTAGAGATGATTAAAATATATCAAACAAAGTTTGCGGGTATAGATGCCCCAATTGGTGAAAGAGGTAATTGCTGGCAAGCTGCGGTAGCTTCTATTCTTGAACTTCCGCTTGATGAAGTGCCTGATATACAACTATACGGTCATGACCTTATATGGTTCGACGAATTCCGTGAGTGGTTGGAACAATACGGGCTTGGGGCGATAGGTTTATCCACAGGTGGCAATATCACTCTTCAAGGATACCACCTAATGGAATGTAAAAGCACTACACTAAATAATGATGAACTCCATGTAGTAGTAGGATTAAATCAAGAGTTGGCACATGACCCAAACCCAAACGCTGCTACTCTCGGTGAAGTGGTGGACTATATTATCTTCACAGCTTTAGACCCAGCAAGGGAAAGGGAATCATTCCAGAGACACTTGAAAAACATAACCGATAAACGCCTGAAGACATTGGAGGATAACACAATGACTAAGCGATGTAAGCACGAATTTGAAACAAAAGAGGGGTATGCCGATGACATTATTTGTCATAAGTGTCAAACTATCTGGACAATAACAGACTATCTTGACTGGAAAGCCACTCAAATAATGACCTTGCCTTTGGAAATCAGACGGCTAGTTTTGAAAAGGCAAGCTGCTGCTTTTTTAAGGGGGGATTAACCTGTAGTAGAGAGTGAGTTAGTCTTCCAGCGAAAGGAGTAGGGATGGGAGTAGATTTAATTAGCATGAGAATAGCAAAGGCATTTGTACGAAACTACCATTATGCCATTGAAAGTCCGTCATCCTGCAAGGTCGCAATCGGGTTAAAGGAAGACTATTTGAAGGGTGTGATTATATTGGGCTATGGTACACGTCCAGCACATACAATTAAACGACTTTTTCCCTCTTTGAATTGTTTTGACTATTTGGAAATAAATAGGCTATGCTTACTAGATGAATGCCCCAAGAACTCAGAATCACAGTTCATTTCACAATCCATAAACTTGGTTCTTAAACATTACCCAAAAATTAAGGTTATCTTCAGTTGGGCTGATGGGTTACGAGGAAAACCCGGATATGTGTATCAGGCAAGTAATTTCCTATATGGTGGGCATATATGGTCGGAATTCTATATTACAACTGATGGCGAAGTAATACCGCCACGTTTACTAATTACCCGATACGGGAGGCGTGATAAGGGGTTTACTCAGTCGCTAGGATTATTAAAGATACATGGCTTTCAATACCGGTATTGCAAGTTTGTTTGTGGTCACAAGGAACGTAAGAGGCTCCTAACAGAAAGCCCCTTCTCGTGGACGCAAGAATACCCCAAGCTCAATGATTTGAAATGGGTTATAGATGCGGGGGAAGGCTCAAGAGAGAGCCGTGAGTTACCCAAACTCAAGGGATCGGGGCAGTTCCGATACCCCGCTCCTAAATTACAAGGTCGCCTACTAGAATGAGTAGTATTCCAGCGAAAGGAGTAGAGGGATGAAGAAGTTAATACAGAACCCGATTTTGTCTATTGCAAGCTTAGTGTTTACTGGTTGGGGATTGTACCTGCTGATTACAGGAGATTTAACCAACGGGTTGTTAGCCCTTATTCTAGGGGAATTGATTGATATTCCAAAGAAGAGGTTAGTGAAATAGTCTTAGTCTTCCAGCGAAAGGAGCAGCCGTACTATTGGAGGTTTAGACATGCGTAGCTATATTGATGTTGTCTACGATGAGAAAGCTCGGCCGTATACTCAATACCCACTTCAGTTATGTAGCTATTTATTTCATCGCTTTAATATGAAAGAAGGTGGCAGGTTTCTGGATGTTGGGTGTGGAAGGGGTGATTTCTTGATAGGTTTCAAGGACATGGGATTGGCTGTAGAGGGTTTGGATATTGAGATGCCCCATTCCCCGATATTGAAGGATATCGAGGTAAGATGCTCTAATTTTGAAAGCGAGCCTTTTCCCTTCAATAGTGATACGTTTGATGTAGTATTTTCTAAATCAGTTATAGAGCACCTTTTTGACCCAGGGAATTTTATGAGGGAGAGTTACCGTGTTCTTAAACCTGGAGGCAGAATCATACTGATGACTCCAGACTGGATTTCACAGATGAGGATTTTTTTCGATGACTACACTCATCGACAGCCATACACTGTTACTGCCGTTACGGATATTCTAGCTATATTTGGCTTTAGAGAAGTTAGCTCCGAGATTTTCCATCAACTTCCTGTCTTATGGAAATATCCATCCTTAAAAGTTTTGAGTCGTATTTTAAGACTGTTTGTGCCAGTGACAACAAAAAGTCGAATTAAGTTTATCCGCTGGTCGGTAGAGCTTATGATTCTGGGCACAGGCATCAAATAAATTGAGATAATATTCAGCCGTAATAAACGAGTGATACCAGCGAAAGGAGTAGAGGATGAGTAAGACAATCGTACTTTCTTGGGATGCAGTTGTGGCTATCGGGCAGATTATACTACATGAGGGGGAACCAAGCCTGGTTGTGAAATCTATGCCCGAAGAAGAGTGCATTGTCCTCTTTATTAAGAAGTCTGAATGGCCGTCAATTAAAAGACAAGCCGAGCGAAAGGAGTAGAGATGATAGAGTCAGAAGAAAAACGGAAGAGACTAACTGACACAGTAACCCGATGGACTCAGCACACAAAGGTTGACCACCTATTGCGAGATGGCGATGTTCCCGGGCTAGTTCAGTCAATCCTCCAGGAGTTTTATCATATTCATTTAAGTTGCGGGCACATGGTTGCTGAACTTGATGAGATAACTACTCTTAGTTGGAAGGACGTTGAAGGTGAATGCTATGGTTCTGTGTGCAAGGAATGTGCTGAGCGGTACAAGAGGGAACTGGGAGCATGGGAAGTTGTACCGTATAGCCTCACCATTGACACCTAGTGGAACTAACTATTGACAAGGCTTGTAAAATATGGTAGGCTGTTAGTATGTCCCACGAAAAGAAAGAACGCAATCGGCTCATTTTGCAGTATCTCAAGGATAACCCTGATATGAGATTGAAGGAAGTAGGTGCCATCTTTGGCGACATTACCAGACAGAGAGTATCCAAGATTAGAAAGGATGCTCATAAGGAGTAGGGATGACGTACCAAAGAATAGCTGAAGATGAATACCAGAAATTTCTCTTCCAAGTAAGGGGACAGTTCATGGCTATACTTAATGTTTTTAACTGCTACGGTATGAACAACGATGTCCTGCAAGCAATCGATGAGTGTACTAGGGTAGCTGAGAACTTTGGTATGGCAGTCAGAGGAAAAGACAAGCCGATACATATAATGCACGAACCGAAGAGACGAGCTACAGAATAATGGAAGGAGTAGGGATGCCTAAATTTACTGACGCACAGATGATAGATATATTAAGAGCCAGGGAACGATTACTGGCAATTAAAAACAAGGCACAGCCTTATCCCGAATATCCTTTTGAGGAGCCACCTCGCCCGGAGCCAGCGCCTACGTATACAGGGTCTAGGCTAATGCAATTAGAAGCTGGGTTTCTCCACCTACAGAACAAACTCAACGAGCATGTGGACGCAGCTAAGAAAGTCAAAGAGAAGAAGTATACTAAGTATGCGGAATAGGCTCGTATTGTGACAGCCGTGACAGTTGTGACATCACTGTGACAGTTGTGACAAAGGGAAGATTTATGACTCAACCATCGCTGAAGGAAAGAGTTTTAAAATACTTAGTACCTGCTCAGGGTAGGCGGGTTAGTCTTAAAGATGTGAGGCATGATTTGAAGATAGAGCCAGGTAGCACAGATGATGATAATTTACGACAACTCTTTTCTCGTACCTTGGTGAAGGAGAGGATTGTCACGCCATCGGGCTATAACGATGGCAGCTACAGGGTTGTTAAGCAAGTAACTCCAGTCAGAGTATTTATTCCAGACAGAACACGGCGCCCTCCCTTCAAGCTGATATTCCCTAAAGACTTTAATACAGGAATGGAACTAGATTTCGCTCCGTATATAGTAGTACGAGAAGGGGACTTAATAACGCTTGGTGGTGTTAAGAGTAAGGGTAAGACACTTCTATGTCTAGGGTTCACGTCAGAGAATATAGATTTCCGCCCTATATTGATGGGTAACGAATACACGCAGATGGCAGAGGACGGTGGATTTGACGTTGCACCGAGGTTTTTAGATAGGCTCGATACTATGAGTGAGTGGGTGGAGTGGACTAATGGGAATGGCGAGGATAAGTTCACGTTGCTGCCGGTTAGTGGGGATTACGCTGAACATATAGAGCAAGGTAAACTAAATATTATAGATTGGATAAACCTAGATGGAGACAGACAGTATGATATAGGGAAAGTACTTGAGGGGATTAAGAAGAATCTGGGTAAAGGAGTAGCCATTGTTGCCTTGCAGAAGGGGGAAGGGGCAATAAACCCCAGAGGTGGACAATTCGTCAGGGACTTCTCGGACGTGGAGATTATACTGGACGGATTTGGCGAGTACGATGATGATATTCTTCTTACTATTAAAGGAGCTAAGGAAAAGACAAAGCCTATTGTTGGCAAGACTTACGCTTACTCAATAGCTGGGCGAGGCACAAAGATAATCAACTTTCGAGAGGTGAAGAAGTGCCCACACTGCCGAGCTACTGGCTGGGTTAAAGGAGTCAAGTGTGACACGTGCTTGGGCAAGAAGTATATTGACGCTATCACCGCTGGTGTAGAGGATGTTCCTTTTTAAGGGGGTTACAAACTTAGAGCCAAGTTAAAGGAGTGGAAGATTAGATACCCACAGGCTGCCTGAGAAAGGAGGAAGTAACTACATGATAAAATCGTTGAGTAATGCACAACGAGCAAGATTCCCTGAGTTCGTTGACAAGTGGACTAAAATTGGGTTATGCACAGACCCCGCAGACCGTCCATCTGCCGAACTCGCTATTAAGTTAATGTATAAATATGCGAAGCTAGAGGAACCCCGTATAGTTTGGTGTTCAAGCCCATTAGTTAATGTACTAACCAGGGCTTCCGTTTTGAAGGTCGGGGCTTCAGTCAGGACTTTAGTCGAGGATTCAGTTAGGGATTCAGTCTGGGCTTCAGTCGAGGCTTCAGTCGGGGATTCAGTCAGGGATTCAGTCGAGGCTTCAGTCGGGGATTCAGTCAGGGATTCAGTCGAGGCTTCAGTCGAGGCTTCAGTCTGGGATTCAGTCGGGGCTTCAGTCAGGACTTTAGTCGAGGATTCAGTCAGGACTTTAGTCAGGGATTCAGTCGGGGCTTCAGTCAGGACTTTAGTCGGGGATTCAGTCTGGGCTTCAGTCAGGGCTTCAGTCTGGGCTTCAGTCAGGGATTCAGTCGAGGATTCAGTCGGGGCTTCAGTCAGGGATTCAGTCGAGGCTTCAGTCTGGGATTCAGTCGAGGCTTCAGTCGAGGATTCAGTCTGGGCTTCAGTCAGGGATTCAGTCGGGGATTCAGTCTGGGCTTCAGTTAAGGCTTCAGTCGGGGATTCAGTCTGGGCTTCAGTCTGGGCTTCAGTCAGGACTTTAGTCGAGGATTCAGTCGGGGCTTCAGTCAGGGATTCAGTCGAGGATTCAGTCTGGGATTCAGTCGAGGCTTCAGTCGGGGATTCAGTCAGGACTTTAGTCTGGGATTCAGTTAAGGCTTCAGTCAGGGATTCAGTCTGGGATTCAGTCTGGGCTTCAGTCTGGGCTTCAGTCAGGGATTCAGTCGGGGATTCAGTCTGGGCTTCAGTCAGGGCTTCAGTCAGGGCTTCATGTTATGGACAGCATGACGCAAGTTGGTTAGGTTTCTATGACTTTTTCAAGCAAGTTTTGAACCTAGATAAGCAGACGAGTAAATTGGAGGGCTTATGGCTATTAGCCCAATCAGCAAATTGGGCAATACCGCTTAAGCACATTTGTTGGGTAAGTGAACGGCACAATATTTTACGGCGTGACAATGATGGTAGATTGCACTGTGCGGATGACATAGCTTTAGCCTATCCTGATGGTTGGGGTGTTTACGCCCTGCACGGGGTCAGAATGAAACCTGAATATGTCCTAACTCCCGCTGACAAGTTGGACACTGAAATCATCTTGAAGGAAGGCAACACTGAAGTTAGGCGTGAATTGATACGGAAGGTGGGAATAGAAAGAATAATTAGCAAGGCGAAAGTTGTGGACAATTGGAACAATTACAGATTACTTGACTTTGCCAAATTCTACGATGATGAAAGTTATGTGCCATTTCTTTTAATGGTGAATCCAAGCACGGGAGGGCAACATCTTGAGCGTGTTTCCGCCGAATGTAAGACAGTGGAACAAGCTCTCAATTGGAGAAAACCTGAGGCATTGCAAAGGATACCAGTGTCTGATAACGGAGAGGATTGGTATCAACAAGGTGATGTTTGTATATGGCCTGAAAAAGCGATAATTATCAAACCGTTACCTATAGTAATAACATAAAAGGAGGATTGCGATGAAGAAGAAGCAAATAGAGGGCGGGATATTAGCTGAGGGAGAAGCCACAGGACATAAGCACCGAGTATCGGTAGCTGTAATGGAACGAGAAGATGGTGTCAGGGAGTTCGAGGGAGCAACAGAAGTATTACATGAGGAACATAAAACTATCTCACTCCCTAATCGTAAATGGAACTCAGGTATTGTGCGGGAAATTGACCCTTACAGCGATATGGTAAGACAGGTTAGAGATTAGATACCCACAGGCTGCCTGAAGCTGGCTGGTAGGGTATATGAGTGATGTCCTAGTCCACTTCACTCGGAAGAGGCCAGTTAATACAATCGGGTAGCGTTAATATAGCTACTGGTAAAGCGTACAGTTACTTTCCTTGTTCGTCATGTAGCACAGGAGCCGTACTAGGTGGCTCCATAATAAAGGAGAGTGAAGTTTAACAACAGAATATGATTGCTGGTGTCTCCTGTAATAACTATCGGTAGTCGTCTGTCGGCGAAAGGAGTGTGGATTTTACCGAGCCAGTAAGAGTCTGAGCCGAGGAGTGGGTGTGGCAAGGTTGAATACGTCAAGGGGAGTATTCCCTGAGAATAAACACCGAAGGACAGAGGTGAGATTTCTAGGGTCAAAACGCTCTGGTGTAGGCTCAGAACGAACTGTCAGGGTGGAGTGCTGATAGTGGTGACTTGGGGTATAGCCTCTAAACCGCACCACCGCACAAAGCCCTGGCAGGATAGGAAGGAGGTAGGTGATGGGGATTCACTTAATTATGTTTCTTGTAAGTCTTCTAGCAAGCCTGATTTTGCTGGTTGCTGGTTTTGTTGTGTATCATTGGATACGATTAAAACGAGTGAGGAATACAATTAGACGTGGCCTACAGGAGGGAAAGAAGATATGGGTAAGTGTGCCAGTAATTTGTCCCTACTGTAAAAGTCGTGTCGATTTCGAAGGTCACTTTGTTGCCATCGATGATAAACGGAAAGTGCGATGTCCATTTTGTGAGCAATGGGTATTGCTTTCTCTGTCGTAAGGAGGTGAAGGATGAACAAGAATAAGATTATGGTACTAACTGAAAAGGAGTTAGCCAAGGCATGGTTGGAAGCAGAACAGAAGATGGGTTTTTTGACGAATGTGTCGCTAGAGGAACTTGTAGCAAACAAAACCATCTATGACGAGATATATCAATCTCATGCAAAGGCTACTGCTGAAGCCCAGCTAGACAAGGCCATAAAATGCTTCGAGGCAGAAATAGAGAAGGCTCGCAAGGACGAGAGGGAGAAGATACTAGCAAAGATAAAGAGAAACCCATTCCGATACCTTAAACCTGCTTGGGATTCTATAAAAAGAGAATACAGTGGTGATATTGAGGTACGAGAAAGGGAGTGGCAAGCCCTGGTTGATGACCCGATGCTAGACAAGTGGACGCCCCACGCAAAACACACTCGACCTTAACAAGTAATCTATTAAGTGAGGGAGGAGAAACTGATGCACTGGTTTGAAGTGGCAATAATACTCTGGATAAAGGATAAGATAGAAAGGTTGTGGCCGAGATGACCAAGACAGGTATAGAATGGTGCCGTAATCCAGATGGCAGCCATGGATACACGCTAAATCCCATTAGGGGGAAGTGTCCTATAGCTTGCCCATATTGCTATGCTCGAAGAATGTATGACAGGTTCAAATGGAACCCTGAACTGAGGTGGGATGCTAGCGTAATGGAGCAATTACGAACTCTCAAAAAACCATCAGGCATATTCATGTGCTCGACATTCGAATGGTTGTGGAATGAATCTTGGGCACAAAACATTATCTCATGTTGCAAGGCTTATCCTCGACACCGCTTTTACTTGCTAACTAAGTTACCCAAGAACTTGGCTCAGTTCAGCCCATTCCCCGATAACTGCTGGGTGGGCGTGACTGTAACAGAGCCAAATACTGATGATACTCCATTAGCTTATTTCTCAAAAGTAGAGGCGAAAATAAAATATATATCATTTGAGCCTTTACTGAAGTGGACTGTAGGTATTAGTACCCGATTAGTTGATTCGTTCTACAAAGCTGGTATCAAGTGGCTCATTATCGGTGCCTGCACTGGTAGTAAGTCGCAGATGAAGGAACTCTGTAAGAGACATCCTGACCTGACCCTGATGCCCCATGAGAATCGATGGACTGCTCAGCCAAGAATAGAGTGGGTAAAGGAGATAGTCAGGGCTGCGGATAAGGCGAATATCCCTGTGTTCCTCAAGAATAACTTGAAACCATTAATTGGGGACGACCTGAGGCAGGAAATGCCATGATGAAGGTAACTGAAAAAGAGTTTGCAAACCAAATCGAAGGACTACTAGATACCTTCCATTGGAGATGGTGCCATTTCCGCCCAGCAAGCACCAAGCACGGCTGGACTACCGCATTGTCTGGCCATCCAGGGTTCCCGGACTATATTGCAGTTAAAGACGGGAGCGTCATAGTGATAGAACTAAAATCTGAGAAGGGCAAGGTCTCACCTGACCAGCAACTCTGGCTGGAAGCATTCAAACAAGCAGATATCGATGTATACTTGTGGCGCCCTTCAGACTTTGACTTCGCTGTGAGTAAACTGAGGGGGTAGAGTAATGAAAGAGAAAGTATTAACCTTTTTGGTGCTTACAGTTGTTATCACGGGGTTTGTAGCCCTTGGTTTTGCCATACTATGGCTGTCCTACCTCGGCTTCAGACTCCTGTTTGAGTAAAGGGGGGAGACATGACTTGGCAACTCTACGGCTGCCCTAGATGTAAAGGAGCCATCAATACTGTAGATGGTACTTGCCTTAACTGCGGTTACAGGGGCGAGACCATAGATGCTGCAACCTTGCCGAAACACTACCTAAAGAAAGCAGCGAAACACAAAGGAGACCCAATAGCACACGGCAAGAGAAAGAGGCAAATCCAAAGCACTTCAGGGATAATACAAGCAGGGCTTCCGTGGAGGATATGATAAAAGGAGGGAGATATGATTAAGATAACATTCACCTGTGAGATATGTGGAGCCGTAGAGGAGATAGACTACAATGCTTTGGAAAAAAAAAGAATTGTGCCAGTTTGTAACAAGTGCTATACCGCATTTGTGAAAAAGAAGGAAAGAATTAAGTCCAGTATAGTGAAGCTATACTCCCACTACCACATTGATTGCCCTGACATGGATTTCTACCTGTCGAAGTAGATAGCGATGTGGAGCCATGAATAGAATACTACCCAAAGTGTATTTACTTGCCCTCTACGTCCATCCTGTTGCGTGCTAGGCGTGGTTATGGCTTCTTTTCTCTCTCCACAC
>Ga0180007_10006521_pt1 | contig 11373 bp, 9 predicted proteins | sample MM_PC_MetaG_FD_121122 | JGI IMG/M metagenome (GOLD analysis project Ga0180007, IMG submission 121122) | Groundwater microbial communities from the Aspo Hard Rock Laboratory (HRL) deep subsurface site, Sweden - MM_PC_MetaG | ecosystem: Environmental > Aquatic > Deep subsurface > Groundwater...
GAGCTACAAGCCCATATTATATACCTACTCAGCTTGTAGCGATATGGATGAATTATTATAAAATATCTATCTATTTGTATCAAAATCAATGTTATCCACATAATGTTCAGGAAACCGACCAAAAATCATGAAAAATGGTCGGAAGTCTGAACAAAATCAAAGTCTTTTTAAATCAAATGTATCTAAATATCATTATGGCTGATTTGGATCGTCTCTACCGGTTTGCTCTTGAAAATTCCAATATGATTAAAGATTATCGGAAACGCTTTGTTTACGACGATTTAAAGCAGGTTTTGAAACGGGAAGGACGCGAAAAAGATAAAAAACAGATTATGCTGATTTATGGATTGCGAGGGGTAGGTAAGACGACATTGATGCTTCAGTTATTTACTGAATTACAAAATACATTTTATTTTTCTGCCGATTCAATACTGGTAAAAACAGAGACCCTGTTTAATATTGTTGAGCAGGCCTATCGCCAGGGTTATAAAACTATTTTTATAGATGAAATCCACAAATACTTGAATTGGGTAGATGAAGTCAAGAATATCTATGACAGTTTTGACGTGCGGATCATTGTTTCAGGTTCATCTATTGCTTCTATAAAAAAAGGAGGTATTTCTTTAGGAAGAAGAGCTTCAAATCTGCCCGTTCTTCCTCTGACCTTTGGCGAATTTTTTTATCTGAAACAGGGAATACGTTATTCTGCTATTATGGGGGATGTTTTAGACAAAAAATCATCAATGCATTGGCTTTCTGAGCATCCAAATGTGGAAATGCACTATAGAGAATATCTATTGACTGGTGGGTTTCCGATAAAGATAGGTCAAAAAGATACGATCTTCAAAATCATAAAAAAAATGATTTATGAAGATGCTCTTGCCGAGTTCAGTCTTACCAAGAACAAAGTTGACATCAATGACAAGTTACTTGGATTTCTTTCGCTTTCCAAACCAGGTGAATTTAGTTATACCTCGTTTTCTTCAATATCCGGACATGCAAAATCCAGTGTTTATGAAGCTGTACACATGTTGAAAGAACTTGAGTTAATCAGGGTTCTTGAAGAGAGCGGACCAAAATCTCATGCAAAATCAACAATCAAACTTTTATTCTCCCATCCAAATCTGCGTGTAGCATTTGCAGATCAGCTTCTCAGTGAGGCAGAATTTGGAGCCTTACGCGAAGAATACTTTGTTTTTCATATGTCTAATCTTAGCTTTGCTGTTTTTATACCAAAAAAACTAAAGAAAACACCTGATTATGAAATCAATATAAATAGCAAGAAAATATTGTTTGAGATTGGAAGTGGATTAAAATCAAAAAAACAACTTATGGGTCGCAGTGGGGTCATAATCAGCGACGAACAACTCATAGTGCTCGGTTTTGTTCAGGAAACCGACCAAAAATCATGAAAAATGGTCGGAAGTCTGAACATTTGTTATATCTACCTGTTCTTATATATCATTAATTTACAAATAGTATGATTTGTCTATTATTCTGATCTAAACACAATAACCCACATCTTTAAAAACACTTCCACAACCATATATATAAAGAAACAGGTGATATGCCTTGAGTAGACAAAGATATACTGTACCGCCCATAAACGAACTAATTCCTGCTGCACTTCCAGCATTACTCATGCGAGCTGGAGTTATTGACTGTGGACTTTTACATTCAAGACAAATAAAACCTACTGAAGATAATCTGCTTTCTCATCTTACTAAAATTGAAACTTCAATAAAACAAAAAACAATCGTTCAATATCTTCATTCAGAATTCGGTATTCTTTTCACTGACCCTCAGGCAAAATTTGTTGCTGCAATTGCAATCAAAGCAGACCAGCTCGTATTTCATGAAATAAAACTTGAAGATGGTGCTGTTCCTGATAGTGTGTTGAATGACATTCTTGTTCTTCATTGTGGTGCATTTTCTGAAATCAAAGAAAATGAAGTTGCATCACTGATCATTCGTCTAGCTAATCTTAATGGTTTCGAACTGGCTGCAAAAAAAATGGATAGACAAACACAGATGGTACTGGCAGTTGAAGAAGTTTTCAAGTTCACAAGATCAAAAGAACTACTAGAGCAAGATCCAGATCTTGATCTTTATATGGCATATGGGCATGCAGAACTTGATATCAACATTGCCAGAAGACTGGTGGCATTACAAGGGTCAAATGTGGAAAATATCCTGCTCAAAAGAATGGCAGAAATTGATGGCGAAGATAAAAATAACTGTATTCATATGCTCCAACGAGCATTAATAGTGGTAGATGAATTGCGTGTTGGCGAATTGCTGGCACCTGAATTAACACTATCTCCAGCACCTGAACTTGTTCCAGATGGGTTTACTTCTGAAGTTGATGCAGAACTCGAACAAAAACTTTTAGAACAAAATCAATCAGAACAAGTATCAAAAATTGCACGTTATCTTCTTTGGGGAACTTATCAGTCCTCAGATGATGTGATCCCAATGCATCTAGAGCAGTTAAGAAAACTAAGGGAATCGTGTACTGATAAAGATTTTACCAATATACTGATCTCTATAGCGGAGGAAATCGTTTCAGACTCTGAAACCAAGCTTATGAAACTCCATGAACAAGAACGCAAAGAGTTTGAAATAGAAAAAGAATATGCTGTGGCAGAGAGGCTGATTGAAGTGTATGAACTTTTTGATCAAACCTCTATGTTGGCTTTGCCAGTTCCTGGTGATATCTCTTTGCTGAAAAAATCATTAACTGAGAACGGTGTTGACAATATCTGGGACATTGCATTAGATGTGTGCAAATCTGCCAAAGAAAAAAATCTTTTATTGGTTATGGTCAACGATTCAAAACATATCTCAGACTCAAGAGATTTGTTCCAAACGTCGGAATAGAGCATAATCCACGTTTTTGTATAAAAAGGAACATTTAAATACATATGTCCACTAAATTAGATATAACAACACAATACATATTAACGATGAGGTGAATTTGGGTGGGAGGAGATATTATGAAAAAAGGAAGCCAAACTGGAAATCAACCTAATGATACTGTGACAAAACGATCATTGCCTAGTGTTCTTGCTAGAATGAAAGATGCAGTTAATGCGCAACTTGTTGAAAGCAATATTACTCGTTCTGTTTCTGCGTTGGTTCTTGCAGTGTGCCAGCATGTTGATCTTGCAATGGAAGAGTCTCATAGTGCACTTCTTGAAAATTTAATTGATGTGAAGCAGACTGCAGGTGCCGCATCCTATGATGCCACTGAAGCGAAGGGTGCAGCTAGTAAAGCAGCAGAAAGCGCAAAGACGGCTCAAGAAACAGTTCAATCGCAATCCGAAACTGTTCTAAGTTGCGTAAAAGATCGCGTATTAAACTTATTCGCTAGCGGGAAGACTGAAGGCAGTGAGGGGACTGAAGGCAGTGAAGTGATTACTACTCTTGTCAAATTTGCAACTGGAACATTACCTGGATTGTTAGGGGATATAAAAAGCCTCAAATCTAGCGTGAAGACACTACAAGAAGCACCTGTAACATCTACAGAACCGACAATTTCAGCAAACGAAGTCACACAACTAAGACAAGAAGTTGCAGATCTTCAGGATCAGGTTGCACAACTTAATGAATCATTGGTATTGATTAACACTAATATTGCTGGAATTATTGATTTAACTGGAGGCGAATAAAATGACTGGAAATACTATTAAACCTGATACTGGCGCTACGTTATCGCAAGCACAATCAGCACAGCAAAAATTAGCTAGATTATTGGCAGCGAAAGCAGCAAAAAAAGCAAAAGCTGCAGTACGATCAGAAGGTCTTGGGGGAATAGAAACTCCGGTAATCTCTTCACCTTCTGCAAAAGAAATCCCAGTTCTACAGCAGCCGGTTCAAACTGAATCTGTAAAAGAATCTGTAGAAGAACCTGCTGATGCCGAACCAACAGAAACAGCAGAGCCAATTGAAACAACAGAACCAACTGAAACGGATACTGGAGCTAGAATCACAACCATACCTGAAGCAGAAGTGTCAGAAGCAGTACGTGGAGAAGAACCAGAATCTTCAGAGGTAGCACGTGGAGAAGAACCAGAAGATTCAATACCTCCCGCGACTGATTCTTCAGAAGATTCACATACGTTCTCTCTTACAGCGTTAATGTCAGCAACTTCTGATGATGGCTTAGATGCTGAACTTGAAGATCTGTTCTCTTTTGGTGATGATTCAGAAGATGCAACTCTTACATCTCTAGCTAAACCCTCAGATAGGTTATTGTCTCCTGAATCAACACCTCAAATGATCTCAATGCAAGATGCACAAACAATGGCCGAAGCTGCTGCCAAAACCGCAGTTGCTGATGTTTATACTTCTTTAGGATTAGTTGGGGCAGATCCAGCTCAATCACTGACCGATACAATAGCTCGTGCTGTAAATAATGCTATTACTAATATGTATCAAGCGTTAGGTTTGCAATCATCTGATCCACAAACTTCATTGATGGAAATAGTGGGTGGTGCAGTTGATAGTTCTGAAACGGTAAAAGGATTATCTACTAAACAATCTGGTCTTGAAACTGCAAATGGTGAACTTGGAGCTAAATATATTAAACTCGATGCAAAAGTTGGCGCAAATGAAATTGCAACTCAGGGTGTATTGAAAGTATTAACTGAAAGCGTAAAATCTGCCGCTAATGATGCAACTGAATCCATTGAAACCCTTAGGGGTGTTCTTGGCGAAGATTTGGGCGGAGCTGAAATGTTACGTATCGCATTGATGCATGGGGTAACTGAAGCAGTAATTGATGTGTTAATTAAGCAAGATCGTACTGGCGATGAATTCGCAGAAGATGGCGAGTTTGCAATGGCATTTGGTGTGGCTAATTTGTCCGAAGCTTTGACAGATTTGGTGGATTCCGATGAAGATGAACTGATTGCATTGTTAAGCCTCAGTATTGCAAGAACGTTGTCTAAACTAGATCCAGCAGATGATGAAAGAAAAATTCATGCGCTAAATACTTGTGATCTAACTGAACTTGGCAATACTGTAAGAACTGCGGCTAAATCTGAGCTAGAAAAACTCACGTCAGAAGAAGATACAATACCAGGACAAGAGTTAATGTAATTCGGTGATACCTATGGCACAAAAACTATCTATTAAAGATCATGCACAAGCGATGCTTACTCTTACAGATGCAGAAAGAATAATCTATATGAAAACAAATAAGATCCCAATTCCTATGCGAGGTAAAATCAAAGCCGCGATTTCTGCCATTGAGATTGCTGACAAGATTGCAGGTATAAGAAAAATACAACATCAAGCACCTCAGTTAGAACCTGCACAAGGTACGTCTCCGGCAATTGATCCTGAACTAACAAAACCTATTGAACAAGACAAACTCACTAAATTGGTAATCCAATCAACAGAACCTTCTGTTACTTTTGCTCCACCTGATGTTCTGGCTACAGCTAGATCAGATCCAGTAGGGCCTACTGCTTCTAAAGCACCAGCTTCAAAAAAACCTCCTAAACTTGAAGTTGTGGATACTAGTGGTGAACCGAATGGTACTATGCCATCAATTTCTGAATCTGAAGCTTCTGGTGACTCTTTTACTGGATCTGGTGATCATTCTTCTGGACTTGATTCGGATGATCATGATACTGATGAACAAACAGACCCCGACATTCATTTATCTCCTCTAACTGGTAAAGTTCCAGAACTTAATGATCCTGAACTGACAACACCTAATTCGAGGTGGTCACGTAGTGAGCGAGATTCTAGAACACTTCGATATCCACCTGTTCCAAGAGTGCCAGGTTTACCATCTAGACTTCGAACACGCCTTGATCGATCCAAATCATCTGATCCTACTCCATCACGCCCTAATCCAATGAGTCCGTTGGGTAGCGGTAGCGTGAATGATATTCTAAACAAGCCTCCTTCTAGGTTATCATCATTGGATGGGTTATTCGATGATAGCAATGAAAGAACTATCCCGCTTAAGCCTCCTTTTCGATCATCATCAACTGATGGGATTGAAGATGGAGAACGTACAATAAGCGATTTTAGCCTACGATTTTCATCTACTGATCCTTCTACAACATCTCATGTTTTAGAATCCGCTGATTCAACTCCTTCATTTGGGACTGCAGAACCAGCCTCTGAGTTACCTTTACCATCAGCTCCAATTCCATCTGAAGGGACCATGGAACTTAACTCTGACGATCTTTCATCTTTTGATTCAGATCTACCTCCTATGCCATCCTCTTCTTCCAGAGTACCAGGATTCGGTACCTCGTCTGCATCAGAATCTGATGAAGGCGTGCAAGCGCAAAATGATGATATTGTTGGTTTAACTCATGAGGGTGCGTTTGATGCTGTTGCTGAATCAACCGGGGATCTCAGCGGTATCATGAGCGACCAATTTGATTTTGCAGAATCTCACCTCCGATCAGTTTATGATGATGGCCGCGAGTTCACCCCAATTGATCTGTCAAACATGCTGGCAATTCTTGGAGATCGTAGTGATGTCGGTGGCATAGGTAGACATTCTGGTGGAGACGCTGAAATCCATGGTGATTTTTCCAGGATAGCAAATCATACTGATCTGGTTCTTGGTTATATGCGACCAAACGGTCTCATAAGTTCTTTTGAACCAGCAAGAGAGTTACCATGCATTAAAGATAACGGCGATTGTTTGTTTGCTTTGAGAATTCAAAATGGAAGAATCGTTGAGTTGTCAATGATAAACGAAGATAGTGAAATCCGTAAAGTGAACAGCGTTTTAATAGGTCTTCAGGTAAAAGAATCAAATTCTTCTGAATCAACCCCTAACGCATTCGAAGCGCCGGCAGATTCCGAAACGGGTGAATTAACCCCACCAGATTGGGCCCCAACAGATTGGCCACCTACGCACAGTCGCGATGATGGAGTGAGTGGCGATGGTTCCCTCCAATCCCCCCCAGTTAGTTGGGATGACTATGATGAAGTAAGTGACGATGATGGACCAGTATCCGTAGATTTAGATGATCATACTATGTTTATTCGTTCTGGGTCTTTAAGATTACCTGAAAAAATTACCAAGGCGATAAAACTGGGTGACAGTTCTGCCAATGATACGCCCTATAGTTTTTACTGTGGTAGGTTCGTTTACGATGAAGCTACAGGTGATGGCGTAGCTGTATTCACTGACGATAAAGGAAATAGGATCAATATCGCTCCCGGTCATGAATTTACTGATGAAGCTAACGTGAAGGGTAGTAGAAAAATCGCACTAATCCGCATAACAAATGATGGCAAGGAAGTGCGTATTACACAAAGAACAACTTCGAAACTTGGTATGTTCTGGCACGATCTCTGGCCTACTCAAGCATTAATGCCTTTGGCTCTTGTACCTGTGGCAGTTCATTCTTCGCTTTTGGTACCTCAGCTTCAAGAAGCAGTTGGCAATTCAACTGGTGAACTTGCAGCTAGTATCATAACCCCATTGACAACGACTGTTATCTTATTACTATCAGTGCTTAGTTCCAAATTACCTGGATTTATTGATTCATTTAGAAACAAAAAAGGAGGTATATCTTCATGACGATACGTAGAACACCATCAAGATTAGCAAGAGCAGTTGCACCATTACTTGTAGTGGCAGTAACCTGCGTTCCATTTTGTATGGCTGGCGGATTAAGTGCTAGGAGCTGTTTGATTGAACCACCTGCACGGTCTGCAAGTGTTGAACCTCCAACTACACCATCTCAAGTAATTCCAGTGCCAGTACCATCAACAAAAACCATCTCTGTTCAACCACTACCTACAGAACCTGTTCAAGAACCTGCTCAAGAACATACACCTCCGGCAAATACTCCGGGAAAATCTTCAAAATCTAACGATCGTCACTCAAAAAGACGAGATCGAAAATCAGGTAAAAAAGCCGTAATTAGTGCTGCTCCTAACCGCCAAGATGCGGCATTAATCCCAGGAGGGCCATGCGGAGATGATGAAGTTACTACTCCAGCTAAAAATAGGTTTCAGACCCGGGTAAATCGCCTAGATCTTAGTGGTCTAGCTCATGATGCTGGCTGTGATCTTGCTAAAAGTTCATTTAGAGTTACTGCAATTGCCATTGTTCAATCGGATGGGTCTGTTAATCATTTTTCTGGCAGTTGGGCTTGTAAAGGTGTTGACAAATCTACCGGGCGTTTGACTCAGGCACAACTTAAATTACGTTCATTTGATACATCTCCACTTGATGGTATGGGTTCTCCAAATACTGGATCATGCAGCATCTCAGGTACTGTAACACATGCACATACTAAAAACTCCGAGTGATTTATTGTGGGGGGGCATTCTTTAGGTGGTGGAGGTTCAAGATCTGGTCAACAGGAACATCCAGATCGCTCTTCAAGATCTACCCAGCCAGCCATCCCAAGACCTAACCCTCAGGCACCACTGCTTGATAGATCTGTTTCTGGTTCAGCTTCTCAATCAACCGGTGCTAAAACTTCATCAATTGATACTCGGGATGTGCAAATCACTACTCTTTTATCTGCTGTCAAAGATCAAATTACCATTATCCGTGGGAAAATGAGACTTGACCATCGGAAGAACTCAACAGATACTTTCCTTATTGATGCCGGAGATCGTGCAATTTTATTACTCGGTGTTCAAAAACAAGATTTTCGTAATTTATGTCTTTCTTTAAAAGAAGAACCTGACACCAACTCCAGCCAGGAGGATCAGCTTAAATATTCTCTTGGTTTGCTCTATAGATTTGTTGATGAAGTTAATGCTAACCAAGCACTTAGTGAGCAGCGTGAATATGATCCGAGTTCCTATGCCCGATTATCATTTCTTGAACAAATCAAAAGGATATATGTGAAACCATTATGTGTTCTTACTTTGGCAGGATTTACACTATTATTAAATTCATTTAATGGTTTTGCACAAATCGCTGATGGTATTAATTCTATAAAATCTTCATTTAACTTACCACTACCAATAATTAACACAACTACTGCCATGATTATTTGGTCTGCCCCTGCCGCTTTAATTAGTCTAATTGCCGCATCCTGTGGTTTAGTGAAAGTACGCAATTATGTTAAGACACTAAGGGAACGAAACTCTACCAAAAATGATGAGCTTACCCAAGCTTTCAATTCAATAAAAACAATACTTTTTCAATTAAGACAAGATAATCCAGAAAAATCTTCTGGGGATGGATTGATTAATCTCATTAATGAAGGCAATGACACTCTTTTTTTCAATTTACAGAAATTATCCCAAAGCAGGAAATGGTCAAAGAAACTTTTTACATATACTGAGCTTAGTAGGGATGTCGTTGACTACGTTCTTAAAAACACGGCGGAATCTGTTCAAAAGCGTGTTTTGTCTGATGGGCTTGGAAAGTACATCTCTGCTGTAGATCTGTTAGATACGCCTGAGCCCGGACCAAATCTATGCGGAGTTCAATTATCAATGGTATGTCGGGATAATCCATTTTTCACTGAACTATTAATCAAGATTTTTGAAATGAAATTCGTTGTCCACGCACATCCTGATATCGTGAGAATATTCAATTCTATAACTATTGAAAAAAATGATTCTAAACCGGAGGTTAGATCTGAACATAGAGGAGAGGAGTTTTTTCTTCCATTAAAAAATGCTTATAATGCCATGAGACTTGGCGGTGATATTAAATGAGACGATACTTAAGAGCAAGCAGAAAGAATGAGGGGGGCAGTACACATTTTCGCGGTCGTATGCCCATGGCAGAAGGAAGCGTAAGCAATAAGTTTCTTGGTGGCGGAACCGTTGCTTTGATTGTTGCGTCAGCACTTGTAATAATTTTTAATGGAAGAACCTGCAATACAGAATATAACATAAACCATCCAGATCCTACAACCTGTCCTCAATCACAAAAATGCATTGGTTTTGATGGCGTTTGTGGGGATAATGAGTCAGCAGATATCAAAGCTGCTACTTTTGATCCAGCGTGTCTACTAGCCAAATGCGGTGGTACTCCTGGTTCACTTACTCGTGCTCCTATACTATCATATAGTGATGGAGAAAATACTGCAACCATTGAACCAATTTGTAGTCCTGCTGCCTCCATATCTGATTGTGAAAATGTAGGGCCAAGTAAAGGTTATACGGTATGCAATTGCAATGCTTTATGCAGTCCACTTGTTTACGCACCCCCTTCTCCAGAACCTACAAAACTTCCAGAACCTTCCCCACCAGAACCATCACCAGAACCTCCTCCAGTTACAATAACCAAAGTTCTTCCACCTCCAGAGGTCGTAGCATGTAATTCTAATTTGCAAGTAGAATTGCAAAGGGCATTGACCACTGCGTTAGGTGGTGGTGGTGCTGGTAGTCTGAAGACTGAACTTTGTTCAGAAGGTGGTAATGGTCAAGTAAACATTATTGCAAATTTCAGTCCTGCTAGTGAAGGGGGGCGTGGGGTATTGGGCGGTTCTGCCAAATGTACTGATTCGTTTGAACAACAACAATCTATGGCTGGCACTACATTAATCAAAACCCTTGGATTGAGTGTTAGCGCTACAAATTCTGACTCTGCACCATGCAAAACATCAGCATCAGGTAGGTTTGGTAGATAGATTTGCAAAAATTTGCGTGGATGTTACCTAGGACCTATCACTACCACCTGTAGTTATCAGGATTTAAAAATCATCTCTGCAAGGTAATCATATGGTAAAATACGTTCTGTTTGATATAGACGATACGTTATTTCCATCCACTGAGTTCTCGTCAATGGCAAGAAAGAACGCGTTGAATGCCATGATCAGCATGGGCATTAATTCTGATTATGATACACTGAATAAACTGCTTACTGAAGTCATAAAGAAAAAAGGTTCTAATTATCCAAAGCATTTCAATGAATTGTGCAAGCAACTTAATGTAAAAGATCCTGGTCGTTTTATTGCCGCTGCCATAGGTGCATATCACAATACCAAATCTTCAATACAAGTATTTCCTACAGTGACTCCGACACTTATGAAGCTGAAACAAAACGGATACAAACTTTATGTGGCAACCAGCGGAAGTTCGATCAAACAATGGGATAAGCTTATTCGCCTTAATATCGCGCTTTATTTTGATGGTGTTTTTGTTTCAGAGGAAATTGGAAGAGAAAAAGATCTGTTTTTCTATAAGAAAATCCTAAAAACCCTGAATTCAAAACCAGAAGATTGCATCATGATCGGAGATCGCGAAGATGCAGATATCTTACCAGCACAAAAAGCCGGATTGAAAACAGTTAGAATGCTTGCAGGCAAATACTCTGGCGGATCATCGATTGCTGATTTTACTATAAAAGACATAAGCGAGTTGTTGCAAATTATCAAATAATTCAAATCAATGGTAATCGGATTGGCCTCA
>Ga0180007_10006522_pt1 | contig 11373 bp, 16 predicted proteins | sample MM_PC_MetaG_FD_121122 | JGI IMG/M metagenome (GOLD analysis project Ga0180007, IMG submission 121122) | Groundwater microbial communities from the Aspo Hard Rock Laboratory (HRL) deep subsurface site, Sweden - MM_PC_MetaG | ecosystem: Environmental > Aquatic > Deep subsurface > Groundwater...
AAATTCAAAAGTTTTATAAATTTGAATTTGGAATTTGATTTGTTATTTGAGTTTTGTCATTTGAATTTCATTTAACTTCCCCCTTATAAATCCAAACTTTTACTCCTATATTCCCGTAAGTTGTAAAGGCGGCTTTTTGACCATAATCAATATCCGCGCGCAAGGTCTGCAAAGGGACAGAACCGGAAACCCTGGTATCCGTCCGTCCAATGGAACTGGGTCCGCTCAAAACTCCCGAACAAGTTATTTTTATGCCTTTTGCCCCTTTTCCCATAGCCTTCTCAATCGCCCCCACCATAGCTCGCTTGTACGGAAACCTTTTCTCTATTTGACGGCATATCCCTTCGGCTACTAAACTTGCCGAAGTCTCATAATCTTTAATCGTTTCAACCACAAGCTCCACCTTAGACTTGGTAATTTTAGAAAGCTCATCCCTCAAAACCGTTGTGCCAGACCCCCCTCTTCCAATAACCACACCCGGTCTTGACACAAAAACGGTTATTTTAAGAGCGGAAATAGATCTATCCAACTCAATCCTACTTAAACCCGCCGAGGCGAGTTTATTTTTTAAAAACAATCTAACTTTTTTGTCTTCCAGAACATTTTTTACCCGCTCTTTTCCTTCCGCATACCAATGCGCTTTCCAGTCTTTGGTAATGCCCATTCTAAATCCTTCCGGATGCATCTTATTTCCCATTTTTTTTCACCTTTCCTTTCTTAGAACTTAAGGACAAAACCTTTTTGGATTCTGAATCCGAGGATTCTATATCCTTGAGTTTAGGTTTGGTCTCAACTTCAACCAAACCTTCTAATTTCATAGTTACATTAGTAGTCCTTTTCATAATTTTGTGATGCCCCCCTCTAGACACAAATCTACCCCTCTTTAAAGTAGTTCCAGGTCCTATTAATAATTCCTTTATATAAATAGTTTCTTCTTTTAGTCCCTTCGTTTTAGCATTCGTCTTTGCCGATTCCAGCAATTTCAAAAGCGGACCTGCCGCTTTTTTTTCGGCAAATTTTAATATTCTTTTAGCGGAGATATAATTCTGGTTCCGTAAAACCCTAGCAACCAACATCACTTTCCGCGGAGACATTCTTAAATTATTTAATTTAGCGCTTACCATATTATTTTCCATATTGTTTATCAGCAGGTTTAGAAAACCCTTTTTTGCTATGTCCTTTAAACACTCGCGTAGGAGAAAACTCTCCAAGTTTGTGCCCTACCATAGATTCGGTTACAAAAACCGGCGTAAATATTTTTCCATTATGCACTTCAAAATTAAGTCCCACCATTTCGGGAGTTATGGTACTCCTCCTTGACCATGTTTTTATAGGTTTACCGCCGTTACCTTTAGCTACCGTAACCTTTAACAATAGTTTCTTGTCCACAAAAACACCTTTTTTTAAACTTCTACTCATTTTTTCCTCCTTCTTTGTAAAATATATTTACTGGTCTGCTTTCTTCTTCTTGTTTTTTTACCTTTAGCCGGTTGTCCCCAAGGACTTACAGGAGATTTTCTACCTACTCCGGTAGTGCTGTAAGAACCGCCATGCGGGTGTTTGTAAGGCATAGCCACTCCTCGCACGGTAGGACGAATCCCCAAATGTATTTTCCTTCCAGCCTTGCCCATTTTAACATTTTTAAGGTCTTCATTTGTAAGCGCGCCAATAGTGGCAAAACAGCGGGATAATATCTTCCTGATTTCTCGGCTTGGGAATTTTAGAGTGGTGAATTTATCGTCCGCAGACATAATAACCGCCCCACATCCTGCCGCTCTAACCAATTGACCCCCTCGGCCAGGATATATTTCTATATTATGCACAAAAGTTCCAATTGGAATGTTTCTTAAAGGCATAGCATTGCCCACTTTAATCTCAACCTTTTCCCCAGATTCCACTACATCTCCTTTTTTAAGACCTTGCGGAGCCAAAATATACCTCTTTTCCCCATCCGCGTAGTGCAATAGAGCAATATTAGGCCCATGCGTTGGGTCATATTCTAAAGCAAATACTTTGGCAGGAATATCTTTTTTATTCCTCTTAAAATCTATAATTCTCAAAAACTTTTTCGCGCCCCTCATTTTATGACGGGTGCTGATTCTGCCTTTGCTTCGCCCCGCAGGACCGTGTAAAGGTACAATTAAAGATTTTTCAGGTCTTTTTTTATCCACCTCATAAATTACATCGCTTCTTAATCTACGACTGGATGTTGTTGGACGACTTCTTTTCAAACTCATTTCTTTTTATTCCTTTCCTTAACCTCAAAAATCTCTATTTTTTGACCTTTCTTTACTTCCACCACCGCTTTTTTAATGGGGCTCTTTCGGTAATTATGCTTCCTGTTAACCATACTTCTTTTTTGTTTCGCGGCGGTTTTAAGAGTTCTAACGCTCACCACTTCAACCCCAAAAATCTCCTCCACCACATTTCTTATACTGCCTTTGGTAGATTTTAATCCCACTTCAAACAAATATTTGCCTTCAGATGCAAGTTTCATAGATTTTTCTGTGATTATTGGTCTTTTGACTATTGTTGTATATTTCATTTTAAAAATGTGTCGTAAATAATATCCAAACTAGGTTTAACAATAATTAAAGTATCCAAACTTAAAACATAAAAAGCGTTAAGTTCGCAAGCAGGTTTTACAAAAATATCTTTTATGTTCCTTGCAGACTTATTTATTTTATCGTCCCCTCCTTTTGGAATCACCAAACCTACTTTGCCTAAAATTTCCAAATCTTTTAGCAAGCCCGCCATTTTTTTAGCGCTGTAAGTATTAAATTTCAAATCTTCCAGCACAATAATTTTATTTCCGCGGGCTTTATCGGAAAGGACGGAAAAAAGAGCGGAAGTCCTCATTTTTTGGGGCATTTTAAGCGACCAATCTTTAGGTTTAGGTCCATGCGCAACGCCCCCGTGAACCCATATCGGAGACCTAATAGAACCGTGCCTTGCTCTGCCAGTGCCTTTTTGCTTCCACGGTTTTACGCCGCCCCCCGACACTTCGGCGCGAGTTTTTGTTTTAGCCGTTCCCCTCCTTTGGTTTGCTAAATAAACACGAACATATTGTGAAACGAGGTTTTCATTAAAATCGCAACCAAAGACCTCCTTTTTAAGGCTAATTTCGCCAACCTTTTCTTTTTTAGTGTTATAGATATCAACTTTCATTATTAAACTTTAGTAAAACTTTACCATTTCTAGCCCCAGGCACAGGTCCCGAGATTGCCACAATATTTTTTTCTTTATCAAAAGAAACTATTTTAAATCCTTTAACCGTAACCCTCTCATTACCAAATCTCCCCGCCATCCTTTTGCCTTTATAAACTCTGCCCGGCGTAGTTCCCGCCCCTATGGAACCGGGGGCGCGGTGCCTGTCGGATTGACCGTGAGTTGCGGGGCCTCCGTGAAAGCCGTGTCTTTTTACAACACCGGAAAACCCTCTACCTTTAGAAAATCCCGTTATTGTAACGGGATTCCCCACCCCAAAAACCGTTTCTTTAACTTCGTCAATAATCTTTATTAAAGTAACAGGAACCACTTTTCCCGTGTCCTCAAAAACCTGGCTCATTTCAATTTTTTTTCCATTTATTACAACCATTATTTGCAAAACTGTTCGTCAAAAAGTAAGCGCCTTGTTTCGGCGCTTAAATCACCTAAAATCCTTCGCCTAGGCCTTTCTTTTAAAAGTTTTTAAGCCGAGATTTCAATCCCTACACCTGAAGGCAGACTTAAATGAGATAATTGGTCTATGGTGCTGACCGTAGGCTCCAAAATGTCAATTAACCGCACATGCGTTCGCACTTCAAAATGTTCCCCCGACCTTTTATCTATATGCGGACCGCTTATAACGGTTATCTTTTCCATTTTTGTGGGCAGGGGAACAGGCCCCGCCACTTTAGCCCCTGTCCTTATTGCCGTGTCAACGATTTTAGAAGTGCTCTCATCAACAACTTTTGTGTCATACCCTTTTATTCTTACCCTAATCTTTCCTTTAGCCATTTTTTTTATAATATCTTTGACACAACTCCGCAACCAACGGTGCTTCCGCCTTCTCGTATAGCGAAACGCAGGCCTTCCTCTATAGCAACTGGAGTTATAAGTTCCACCACCATTTTTACATTATCTCCCGGCATTACCATCTCAACACCTTCTGGAAGAGTAACATCTCCCGTAACATCAGTTGTTCTGATATAAAATTGAGGTTTGTACCCGCTAAAAAACGGCGTATGCCTACCGCCTTCTTCTTTAGAAAGGATATATACTTCCGCCTCAAATTTGGTTAATGGCTTAACACTTCCGGGTTGGGCCAAAACTTGACCACGCTCCACTTGGTCCCTTTCCACACCTCTTAACAAAACTCCCACATTATCCCCAGCCAACCCTTCTTGAAGAGATTTTTTGAACATCTCAACGCCGGTAACCACAGTTTTGCGAGTATCCTTAATGCCCACTATCTCTATTTCCTCATTAACCTTAACCTTTCCTCTTTCAATTCTCCCTGTTACAACCGTTCCCCTACCCTTAATGGAAAACACATCTTCAACCGGCATCAAGAAAGGCTTGTCTAGCTCTCTTACCGGAGTTGGAATATATTCATCCACCGCTTTCATAAGGTCAGTAATGCTTTGGACAGCGTCTTTATCCCCTTCCACCGCTTTAAGAGCGGAACCTCTTATTACCGGAACTTTGTCTCCGGGGAATCCATATTTTGTTAAAAGTTCTCTAACTTCAACTTCAACCAAATCCAAAAGCTCCTTATCGGAAACCATATCGGTTTTATTCATATAAACAACTATCGCCGGAACATTTACCTGACGCGCAAGCAAAATATGCTCTCTTGTTTGAGGCATTGGTCCATCTGGGGCGGACACTACCAAAATAGCGCCGTCCATTTGAGCCGCGCCGGTAATCATATTTTTTATATAATCTCGGTGTCCGGGAGCGTCTATATGCGCGTAGTGCCTACTTTCCGTTTCGTACTCAACATGAGTGATATTAATCGTAATACCTCTTGCTCTTTCTTCAGGAGCCTTGTCTATATTCTCATAAGGGGTATATTGGGCTAATCCTTTCTCCGCCAAGACCTTAGTAATAGCGGCGGTAAGGGTAGTCTTACCATGGTCAACATGACCTATTGTTCCCACATTAACATGTGGTTTTGTTCTTTGAAACTCTGCCATAATTAAACCTTTCTGCTTATACAGCCTAATACCATAACGCGTCTGTTTATAGTATTAAGACATTAAGCGAGATAATTATAACTAAATGTACTATTAAATCAATAGCTTTTATTAGACTACCTTTATTATCAACAATTATAGGGATTATGTCAACAATATCTTTTGATAGAATATTTAGCGGGTAACGAATATTATTTCTGTTAATTTGCCCCTTGACACCGACTATATGGTCGGTATAATCGGGGTATGAATAAAATAAATGAGTTGACAGACCGACAAAAAGAGGTCCTCGGGGCTATTTATAGCTCTTTAAAAGATTCAGGTTATCCTCCTACTCTTGCTGATCTTCGGGAAAAGTTAAAGGTGGTTTCTAATCAAACAGTCTTAGATCTTCTAAAATTGTTAGAAGAAAAGGGGTATATTAAAAAAGAGGATGGTGCCGCTCGAGGATTAAAGATTTTAAAAAAAGGTTTTGAATCGCTTGGAGCAAAACCAATCTTACCGATTGTTGGGATAACCGCAGCAGGTCCTTATACAGAAGCCTTTGAAAACTTAGAGTGGAAAAGTTGGGCTGGTACTAAAATGGCAGACGATGTTTTTATTGTAAAAATACGCGGGGATTCAATGATTGGCGCGGGGTATGATAATGGGGATAATGTATTAGTCCAAGAAGCGAAAGAATTTAAAAACGGAGATATTGTTCTTGCCAGAAGTAACGATGGAACAACCATTAAAAGATTGGTTCACGATAATGGGAAGGTTTATTTAAAGCCAGAAAATCAGAAATACAAAAATATTCCAATTTATCCAGATACAAGATTATTAGGTAAAATTATAGGTAAAGTTAAGGAGGAGAGAGGAGTATAACTATGCAAAAGCCCTATTACGAAAAACCTAAATTCAAACTCTATCAAGCGAATTGTCTAGATTTATTAGCTGAACTTCCCGAAAATTCTGTTGATATGGTTTTTGCCGATCCACCTTATCTTCTTTCAAATGGTGGTTTTACTGTTCACGCTGGACGACGCGTTAGTGTCAACAAAGGTGAGTGGGATAAAAGCAATGGATTGAAAAAAGATTTTGAATTTCATCTTGAATGGATACGAGCTGTGAAGCGTATTCTAAAACCGCACGGTACGATTTGGATCAGTGGAACTTATCACTCTATTTACCAATGTGGATTTGCGCTTCAAGTTGCCGGGTTTCATGTTCTTAATGATATTGCATGGTTTAAACCAAACGCATCGCCGAATTTGAGCTGTCGTTTTTTTACTGCCAGCCACGAGACACTCGTCTGGGCAAGAAAAGATAAAAAAGCAAAACACACTTTCAATTACAATTTAATGAAAAACGGCATTTGGCCAGAGGACGCCTTAAAAAAACCCGGACTCCAAATGCGATCAGTTTGGTCAATTTGTACACCAAAAACAATTGAAAAGAAATTTGGAAAGCACCCAACGCAAAAGCCAGAGGATTTGTTAAAAAGGGTTGTTCTTGCGAGTACAAACAAGGGCGATTTAATTTTAGATCCTTTCACTGGAAGCTCCACAACAGGTGTCGTTGCATATCTCTTCGGACGACAATTCCTCGGTGTTGATACCGATTCAAAATTTTTGGATTTATCAATAAAACGGTTTGAAGAACTAGATCGCAATTTGAAAAATAAACTTATCAAATAATTATGAAAATAGTAACGCGGGCTACGGCCATAAAAAATTTAAAAAAGTGTGTCAGGCAAGATTTGCGCGCTTTGGCTTTGAAATACGGTATTACGACATACGAAACAGGTAAGCAGAACAAGGGCTGGAAAGGGCTTGTTTTGGAACGATTGGCTGGACTTCAAACTAATGTATCAAAAGCACCAAACGGGCTTTCTTACGAATTAAAATCGGTTGCCTTTCATTTTGTAAAAAAGGAACTTGTACCAAAAGAAACAATGGCAATAACGATGATAAATCCAGCAGAATTGAAGGCCCATTCATTTTTTGAAAGTCATTGTTGGGCGAAACTAAAAGCAATCGTCTTTTGTGCCGTGAGATGGAACGGAAAAAATTCAGAAACAGCGGAACTGATCAAAGTGGCGAGTTTGGATTTTGCCGAGGATGATGAACTGATCAAAGAAATCAAAGCCGATTATGATTTTATCCGAGAGAAGTTGATAAAACACGGCTTTGAAAGTTTGACAGGCAGGGGCGGTAAGTGGATACAAGCAAGAACGCTTTCAGAAAACGACCGGAGAGATTATGCAGAAAAAATGAATAGACTAACACGGGGACTTGCTATTTGGATCCCAGATGAAAAAGTTGTAAAACAAATTATGGGAAGACTGAGTAATAATAAATCTAGACTAGATATTAAACAAATTATTTTACAAATTAGAGAAGATATCCAAAAAAGAAAAAGCGAAGTTTTGGTTTATCAAAAGCTTATTAAGTATTTTAACAACCGTTTTGTTAATGAACTCCGAACCTCGGTCGGAATGGAAATTAAAGATGATAAAAGGAAACTGCAGGAGGAGTTCGTACAAAGCATCCTCCAAGAAGATTTCAGTTATTCTAGGTACGGTTATTACGACTTCCCATTGGGTGATTTCATCAACAGCGTTTATGTGGTAGATATTGTTTTGATTTACAGTATCAACACGGATTGAGCCTGGCAGATTATTGTTTTGAGGTGGAGCTGTAGTTCCTATATTAACCGCAGAAGGTTTGGTTGGATTAACCCAAGAGTTTTTATACATGTTAGTTTTACGAAGATTGTTAATATGAGAGTGGGAGACCTTAGAAATATTTAGGTATTCCCAGTTATTAAAGATTTCGTATTCTCTTCTTAGAATTTCTTTGGTAGCGAGGGAATTTAGCCTCAAATGCAAGCTGTCTGTTTTTTCCAAGAGTTTAACATCGTAGGCTTTGTATGTGAGATTTGGATTATGTCTTACATAGGGTTTTCTAGAGAGTTTTCTTTTCAAAGTGCGGTGGATAAGTTTATGCATTTGGGTTTTCTTGAAGCCGGTGATTTTCTTAAGGTAGAGGAGGATAATTTTTTTATCATGTTTAGCGAGTTTACAATATTTAAATTTGTCTATAGTGGTTTGGATAAAGTTGTATTTTGCCTCAATAGTTTCTATTTCCAGAACTATTTTTTTAGAGGATTTCAAAAACTCTTTAATTTCGGTAATATTATTTAGGCGCGAGTCATCCATAATTACTTCCATATCAAAGGTAATTTTGGGACTTGCGCCTTTCTTTTTCAACCCTTTTCAGTTCACTTTTTCGGTTGTTTTAAGATAGGATTTCGGTTCACTCTTCGTTTGAACAAGACTAACTATTGCTTTCCATATCTGATTTGTATAAAATAAAGACATGTTTGAGGTTTTTATTGTCCTTTTAATAATTTTTTTGCTTTTAATTCTTTCTGGACTTAAAGTTATTAACCAGTACGAACGAGGTATTGTTCTTACGCTTGGTTCGTATTCTTATACCTTGGAACCGGGACTAAAAGTTGTAGTTCCCATTTTTCAAAGACTTATTAAGGTAGATATAAGAATTACTACTTCTGATATTCCTCAACAGGAAGTAATTACTCAAGACAATTTGCCGGTAGGGATTAATGCGGTAGTTTATTTTCAAGTTAAGAAACCCGAAGACGCCATACTTAAAATACAAGATTACGCTTATGCGGTAACGCAATACGCGCAAACAGCTTTAAGAGATGTAATAGGCGGCGTGGAGCTAGACACTTTGCTAACCGAAAGGCAAAAAATTGCCGACGAGATAAAAGCTTTGGTGGACAAAGAAACGGTTGATTGGGGAATAGATGTTACATCCATAAAAATTCAAGATATTGAACTCCCCGCGGATATGAAACGCGCTATGGCAAAACAAGCGGAAGCTGAAAGAGAAAGACGCGCGACTATCATTCGTTCGCAGGGGGAACTTGCCGCTTCCAAAAATTTGCAAGAAGCTATGAAAAAAATGTCGGAATCGGGCGCTATATCTTTGAGAACATTGCAAACTATTGAGGCAACTACAGCAAACCCCGCAAATACCGTTGTTTTTGCTCTTCCTGTAGAGGTTTTAGAAGGATTAAGAAAACTTGGGGCTAAATGATTATTTAATGGCTTCTAGAAATTCTTCCGCCAATTTTCCAGTTTGTTCGGTTTTTTGATAAAACTCTTTCCAAACAACTACAATATTAGCGTCGTTAAAGACAGCTCTTTGGACTTCCCTTATTGTGTCTCCGCCGGCGATGGCTATTAAAGTATTGTAACTTGACCTAACTTTATTTATTTGAAGATAGGGAAGGGGAATTCTTTTATTAAACTCGGTCTCGTCCACGCCCCTATGCAGAATTATCACCGACGGCATTTTTCTAAGTTTTCGCAACACTTTTATTGGTTCTTGTACATTCATCAGGTCAAGCATACTGTCTATTTCGTATTTTATGCAGGACTCAATAAAAGCGTTAATCGTTTCTATGGGGGCGTGACCTAAACCCACGATGGCGTTTGCTCCTGCTTGTTTTGCGATTTTAACTTCGGTTTCTCCTCTGTCCATAACTTTTAAGTCGGCAACAACATACCCGCCCCACCAATTTTTTATATCTTGGATACCCTGCATTCCGTAGGTTTTTATTAAAGGGGTTCCTGCTTCCACCAAAATTCTTTCGTTTTTTGGTAAAGTTTGAATTATGTTAAAGGCTTCTTGAAGACTGTTGTTTAATGCGATTTGAATATATCTTGTTTTTCTGTTAAGCATATCTTTATTTTACCACTTTTTGTATCGTCATTGCGAGGAGGAATGGAATGACGACGAAGCAATCTTAAGGGGTCTATCCCTATTTGACTGAAAATGGTATTATCCATTTTAGATCTTGGCGGTTTGTCTTGCTCTTGCGGGAAAGGAGAATACCCATGTCCGACGAAAGCATTAAGCTCAAGGCGGAATTTGTTTTGGATGAAATCTTTCTCAAAGACATACGGAAGTGTAGGGATGCAGATGACATTTGGCGGGCTTTGGTAGAATTGGGCAATCCCCTCAAAATTAAAAAGAAGGAGATTCCTGCCCTTATCAAGTCCCTAGTCAACCGTTGCTACCTTGTCAGAATTCATTTTTCTAGGAAATATCGTCCGTCCGACTGTATCGGTACACGACTGCCGCCCCCGTCGCCACCTGTGTCGGAGGGGGAATGGGACGCTTCAATGGGGGTTTTAAGGATTCCCGCCAAGAAACCTAGCGGTTTTTGGGGTGGGGGTACCACCTTTGTAGGTATGTCCAAGGGAAAATACGATTAGAGAAGGACTTGCGCGGCGGGGCTGTTTACCAAAGTACCCGCCGCTTTTCTTTTTGCAATGTTATAATCTAAGTATTGCGGGATCTGCTAATGGTAGTCGCCTCAACGGCGACCCGCCGACGAGGCGGGGACAAGGTTTTTAGAAATAAAATGTGGTACTCTTATGTATTGAGGTCAAAAAAGAACGGACGTTTTTATTACGGATCAACTAGTGATCTAAAAAGACGGTTTTTAGAACACAATCAGGGGATCGGGGGTAAATATACTAGGGACAATCGTCCATTTGAATTGGTTTATTATGAAGCTTATTTAAATAACAAAGACGCCAAAAAAGCTGAAGATTTTTATAAATCCGGTTATGGCAGGGAGGTTTTTAAAGGTAAAATTGAGAATTTTTTGAAAGATTGCCCGGTCGTCTAACGGTAGGACCGCAGGCTCTGAACCTGTGTATCGTGGTTCGAATCCATGCCGGGCAGCCACGCACCATTCGGTGCATGGCTTTGCCAGGCAACGAAGGTAAGTGAGGGATATACCGTCTGGTATATCCCAAGTACCAATGAAATTTTATTACGTTTATCTTCTTCAAAGCAAAAATAAAAACTTTTTTTACGTTGGTTTTACCACTGATTTGAAACGCCGTTTTAAAGAACACAATAACAAAGAAGAATTATCAACCAAGCATTATGCCCCTTTTGATTTAATTCATTATGAAGCTTACAAAAATGAAAAAGATGCCAAAAGACGAGAAAAATATTTAAAAACGACCAAAGGCAAAACAACCTTGAGAACAATGCTAAAAGAGTGTTTCAAACAGAGATAATCTCTGGTAGAAATTTTACCTGTCCGCCCTTGGTGGAAAGAACTTTTTATAAATCTCAAATGGCCGCCCTGGTTGTACTCA